>Ga0209212_1001477_pt1 | contig 37710 bp, 29 predicted proteins | sample RifGroC2_FD_183996 | JGI IMG/M metagenome (GOLD analysis project Ga0209212, IMG submission 183996) | Groundwater microbial communities from Rifle, Colorado, USA - Groundwater C2 (SPAdes) (version 2) | ecosystem: Environmental > Aquatic > Deep subsurface > Groundwater | place: Rifle, Colorado...
GAGCAGGTCGTGGAACTCATCTTCCAGTTCAGCAGGGGGATTCCGAGGCTGGTGAACATCATCTGCGACTTCCTGCTCCTCGCCGCCTTCGCCGACGAAGTCCGCACCATCTCCCCGGAGATGGCCAGCGAGGTGCTGGACGATCTCGATTTCGAGAGGACCTACTGGGGCGATGACGCCAGCCATCCCAGGGAAGGGGAGGGGGGAGGGGGCGTACCGCACGACGAACATACGCTGCACTGGCTCGAACAGCGCCTGTTAGCCATCGAGGACCAATTGTCCGTGCAGGTCCCGAAAACCCTGCAGAGCGTATGCGACACCCTGAACCAGATAAAAGGCGAATTTGTGGCGCAGGTCGGCAGAAACGACGAGAACGTCGCCGAGTTGCGGCAGAGGGTGGACGAAGTGTCGATCGCACTGGAGGGTCTTGTCCTCTCCAATGAACAGAACCGTCCCGCATCCGCCGGCCTCGCCAGGCGCTTCATGGACGGCGTCACCAACCTGAGCGTGAAGAAATGAGATATCAACTCGACAAAAGAGCCGTTTTAGTGGCGGGATGCGCCGCGGTTTTCGGAGCCTTCAGCCCCGTGCCGCTGGAAGCTGCCGAGTACCGGTTGCTCCCGGTGGTGGTGCTGAGCGAGGAATATAACGACAACCTGTTCCAGGAAGCCCACAACAGACGCACGGATTACGTCACCAGGGTACAGCCCTCGTTGCTGTTCAACACGCAGGGAGGGGGATTTTCCTGCGACCTCACCTACGGCATCGACTACAAGCACTACGCCAAAGACAGCAGGGACGACGAGTTCGATCACAGGGCCGCCTTCAAAGGCAACCTCCACTTCTGGGACGGCTTTTTGAAGGTCGATCTGAGCGACAGCTACAGCCGCGTCTCCACCAACGTGGCCAGGGACGTGGTGTCCGAGAGCCTTGTCGTGAACCAGACGGAGCAAAACCTTGCGGTCATCTCCCCGTATCTGACCTGGCGGCTTGCTCCCAGCACCACGCTGAAGACCGGGTACCGCTACACCGACACCCGTTACTGGGGGCCGCAGGGGATAGACAAGATACAGCACGACGGTTACGCGGAAGTGGAGCGTGAGGTCAAGGCGGGGCTGCTGGTGAGCGCAGGGTACAACTTCGCGCACATAAGCGCCGAGCCGACCGACCTCGACAGGCACGACATTTACGGCGGGTTCAGGTACCTCTTCAGCCAGGGCTCCTTCCTCAACGGCAAGGTCGGCAACAGCTGGCAATCCTTTTCCAACGGTGTCAGCACCAGCGACCCGTTCTGGGACATCGGCATCGGCAAGGATTTTGGCGTCGTCACCGCCACGATCGGCACCAAGGCGCAGTACACCGAAGATCCGTTGACGCTCTCAACCAGAAACACGAGCTACTACGGCACCTTGAACCGGGTTTTTCAGCGTGGGACGGCGAGCTTCACCGCCTCCTATAACGAGTACGAAAAGGACCAGTTGGCCATTCCAGAGACGCAGCGCAAGGTGCTCCTCGCCGCTTCGGGACGCTACGAGTTTCGCCCGGACCTGAATTTGTCCATGACCCTTTCGGGCGACCGGCTCGAGCAAAGCGCAACGGCGGCAACCTACCCGTACCACCTGTACGGCAACTTTGCCCTCGAGTACGCGCTCAGCAAGCACACGGTCCTCGGTGCCAACTATTCCTGGATCAGCTATCGCCACCAGCTCGACAGCGCCGCCAATGCGGCGGAGGTGAACCGCGCCATTGTAGAGATGAGGCTGTCACTGTGACCATGCTGAACGCCCTCACCGTCGACGTCGAGGATTACTTCCAGGTCTCCGCCTTCGAGAGGTACGTCGACCGGTCGAAGTGGGACGACTACCCTCTGAGGGTCGAAGGTAACACCCGCAGGGTTCTGGAGCTTTTCGACAGCTTCAACGTCAAAGGCACCTTCTTCATCCTGGGATGGGTCGCCGAACGGTGTCCCCTCCTGGTGAGGGAGATTCAGGAACGCGGGCATGAGATAGCGTGCCACGGCTATGGACATGAACTGGTGTATGCGATAGGACCTGAGCGCTTCAGGGCGGACGTGCGCCGCGCCAAGGCGCTTCTGGAGGACATCTGCGGCGTCAAGGTCTGCGGCTACCGGGCACCCAGCTATTCGATCACCGCTAGATCCCTGTGGGCGCTGGACATCCTGATCGAAGAGGGATTCGCATTCGACTCCAGTGTTTTCCCGATCCATCACGACATTTACGGGCTCCCGGGCGCCCCTCGCTTCCCGCACGTCATCGAGCGGGACAGCGGGTCGATAAAGGAGTTTCCACTCACGACCTACCCGCTTCGCCTGGGCAAGAAGCAATACCTGTTGCCGATAGCCGGCGGCGGCTACCTGAGGCTGTTACCGGCAGAACTGCTGCGGACCTGCGTCGCCGCAGTCAATGAAAAGGAAGAGAAACCTGCGGTCCTTTACTTTCACCCGTGGGAGATAGATCCTGAACAGCCACGGATCCGTGCCGGGCTGAAGTCGACCTTCAGGCACTACCTCAACCTGCATAAGACCGAGGGGAAGCTGAAGCACCTGCTGGCCCGCCTCGAGTTCGGCACGATGAGCGAGGTCCTCTCCCGTTGCAGCAGTTGCGACCCGTGTGGTGCGGAAGCGATAGCGCCGGTCGGAGAAAATGCATGAGCCGCGGGATCTCGGTCGAACATTACCAGGGTGACGGGAGCGATTGGGATGCCTTCGTTGCCTGCCATCCCGCCGCTTCCAGCTACCACCAGTTTTTCTGGAGGGGGGTGGTAGAGAAGAGCTTCGGGCACAAGGGGTGCTACCTATTGGCCCGGGACGGGGGAGGGGAACCGGTTGGCGTTCTCCCGTTGATCCACATGAAGAGTCGGCTCTTTGGCAATTTCCTGGTTTCGCTTCCTTTTTTCAACTACGGCGGGGTGCTAAGTCACGATCCTGCCGCGGCCGAAGCTCTTTTGGCCGAGGCAGGCCGGGTGCTGAAAAGCTGCGGCGCCTCACATGTGGAACTGCGCCACCTGGGGAAGGGGTTGGACGGCCTTCCTACCAAGGGCCATAAAGTCACCATGATCCTCGACCTCGCCCCGGACACCGAGACCCAGTGGAAAGCCTTCAACGCCAAGCTGCGGAACCAGGTACGGAAGGCGGAGAAGAGCGGGCTCGAGGTGGTAACGGGGGGCAAGGAGTTGCTTGACGGTTTTTATACCGTCTTTTGCCGCAACATGCGGGATCTCGGCACGCCGGTCTACGGCATCAACTTCTTTGCCAACGTGCTGGACGCCTCATGCGAAAACGCCCGCATCATCTCGGTAAGGCACGAAGGACGCACCATCGCATCAGCGGTGTACACCCGTTTCAGGGATAGCGTCGAAGTTCCCTGGGCCTCGTCCAACCGCGACTACCGCGACTTTTGCCCGAACAACATGCTGTACTGGGAAGCGATCAGTCTCGCCATCAGGGAAGGAGCGCGTCAGTTCGATTTCGGCCGCTCCACGAAGGATGAGGGAACCTATAACTTCAAGAAGCAGTGGGGGGCGCAGCCCGTGCAACTGCACTGGCAGTACCTGCTCAAGGATGGTGAGGCTCTTCCCGAATTGAACCCGTCCAACCCGAAGTTCAGGCTGGCCGTGAAAGGGTGGCAGATGCTCCCGGTCCCGCTGACCAGGCTGCTGGGGCCCAAAATCGTGAAGAACATACCTTAGAGGGTGGGAGCCGGCATGCGCATTGGAAGAACGCTCCCCCCTGTTGCAGCGCCGCTCACCCTGAAGGAGATCCTCTCCGGTGTGTCAGGCAGCTTGTCAGGCGAAAAGACCGTAGCCAGGTTTGAAGCGGAGTTGAGGGATTATTACCGGGTCCCGCATGCCTTTTTGCTTTGCTCCGGAAAGGCTGCCCTGACCGTGATTCTCCTGGCCTTGAAGGAACTGGCGCCGGACAAGGATGAAGTTCTCATTCCTGCCTACACCTGCTACTCGGTACCAGCGGCCATCATCAAGGCGGGACTGAAGGTCAGGATATGCGATATCGAGCCGGAGACCCTCGACTTTGACTGGAGTCGCATGGAAGAGGCGATGGAGAGCGACCGGCTTCTCTGCGTGATTTCTACGCACCTCTTCGGGTTGCCAGCCGATGTGGAACGGCTGAGGCAGGTGGTTTCCCGACGCGGGTTGTACATTGTCGAAGATGCCGCACAGGCGATGGGAGGAGAGACGCGGGGGGGCAAGGTGGGAACTTTGGGGGACGTGGCCCTTTTCAGCCTCGGACGCGGCAAGGCGCTCTCCACGGTCTCTGGCGGGATAATCATAACGGCCAGCAGCGTACTTGGCGAGGCGATAACAAAGGTGGTCAACACCCTTCCCAGGGAAGGGGCGGCAGATGCGGCAAAGACTTTCTGCTACGCGTGCGCGCTCTTTTTATTGATGAGGCCCGGCCTTTACTGGCTACCCAAGGCGCTTCCTTTCCTGAAACTGGGAGAGACGACTTTCGACCCGTCATTTGAGCTGAAGAGACTGGGAGGGTTTCAATCGGGGCTGGCTGCAGGGTGGCAGAAAAAACTCGTCCTGCTCCGGGATGCGCGCCTGAAACGCGCAGCAGCTTTGACCGCTGCCGGGATAGCCGCGCCGGCGTCTCTCGACAACAACGTTCCGAACCTGATCAAGTTTCCGGTGCTGGTTGAAGATAGCCGGGAAAGAGAGAGGTTGTTGGAGCAGAGCGAAAAAAAAGGATTGGGCATCGCTGCGGTTTATCCCGATTCAATAGCCGGGATAGCAGAGCTGAAAGGGATATTGACAGGTGGCAAATGCCCCAAAGCGGAAAGTGTCGCCAGAAGCATAGTGTCACTACCAGTGCACCCGCTTGTCAACGAGCGGGATGTGAAAAAGCTGGCGAAGCTTGTGAGATAACTGTCAACGGGCTCCCCAGTTCCCAGGGTTTCATCACCGTATTATCAAGAGGTTGCAATGGCATTGACGAGAAATGACAAGATCAAATTGTTCTTGCTTCTTGTGGTTTGGATTCTGGTATGCTCCCCAGTTCTTCCTGAGATGGTGCGTGAGTGGGCTGAGCATTCAGATAATAATCATGGGTTCCTGGTGCCACTTATCGCAATCTATTTCATTTACCAAAAAAAAGATGGTATGAACATAACTGTTACGAGTGGTTCGCGCTGGGGCGCGGCCATCCTCTTATCCAGTCTAACTGTTTACCTCGTAAGCTATGCCGGTGGTACTGCCTTCCCAACTCGCGTGGCCATGGTTACATCGTTGTTCGGGCTCCTATGGTACTGTCTCGGTGACGATTGGATGCGGCTTCTTAGATTTCCTGTACTGTTTCTTCTTTTCATGATACCAGTTCCTTACTCACTGCTTAGCTTGGTATCCATGCCTTTGCAACTCTTGGCTACCAAAATGTCGGCAAAATTGATAGGATATTGCTCAATTCCTGTTTATCGGGAAGGTAATATGCTGTTTTTTGTGGGGACACAACTAGAAGTAGCGGAAGCATGTAGCGGCATAAGATCAATAATGTCATTGACTATGCTGGGAACCATTTTTGCTTATTTCTCAAATGCCAACCTGGGTAAGAAAGCTTTATTAGTTGTCGCTGCGGTCCCTATCGCCATGGTGGCCAACATCGTCAGGATCACCGGGACCGGGGTCCTCGCAAATTTCTTCGGTGATCAAGTGGCGCGGGGATTTCTTCATGAATTTTCCGGAATGGCCGTTTTTGCTTTTGGGCTAGTAACGCTTGGGCTGCTGTACTCACTTCTGAACAGGAAGAAACTTCATGATACAGAATAGGTGTTTTGCTAAAGCGTTTGTCATTTTGATCGCAACTGGAGTTATAGGCGTGCTTGTGGCGCATCGCCCGACGCCCGTTGTTGTGGCCACTAATTTGGAAAAAATCCCTATAGTGATCGACGAATATCGGGGCGTTGAAGACACCTTCCCAGAATCGGTCTACAAGGAACTCAATGCCGACAAGAACGTTTATCGACACTATCGCGCTGCAGATGGCAGTGTGATGGATCTGTACATAGGCTACTACGGCACTGCTAAAGGTGGAAGAACAGGGCATAACCCTTACGCCTGTCTTCCCGGTGCGGGCGCTGCGATAGTCGAAACAGGCCAAATATACGTCGAAAATTCTAACGCAGTTGTGCCTGTAAACTACATCCTTTCCAGGAAAGATGGGGCTAATACCGTTATGCTCCATTGGTATCAAACGGCTGGTTCAAAGGTCGTTTCTTCAGGGTTTGCTCAAAATGTCCAGCGTTTCGTCGGTAAGGCTATCAACAACCGAAACGATGGGGCTTTTGTACGTATTACATCAACTACTGAAGAGAAGGACATATCCATCACTAAGGCCAAAGCGACTGCTTTTGCTAAAAAAATCCTAAAAGTTTTACCGTTGAATTGGCCAGTGGAAAGCTAAATTTTAGAATAGGAAGGTTGAGTATGTCATTTGTTCGATATGTCATGTCAGTTTATCGAAGACGGCAGCATGCTGGTCTGCTACGAAAGTTTTACCGAAATTCTACTGTCGGCCCTTTTTTTGAGTGCGGGTTGAATTCGGGTATTTTCAATGAATCTGGTGATAAAAATAACATCACTATCGGCCATCATTGTAGAATAAACGGAGCTTTATATTGTAAGGCAACTGGGAAAATTGAAATTGGCAACTTTACAACTTTACAAGATAAGGTGCATGTACAGTGCCTTTCCTCAGTCAAAATAGGTAGTTATGTGGGGATAGCTGACGGTACCCTTATAACCGATAATAACAATCATAGTGTTGATCCGGTCGAAAGAATTAAACACCGAATCAGAGTCGCACCTGGTGGCCCAGGATATCAAGGTTTAGGGAATGGGTGGGAGCTAGCTGAGTCTGCACCGACTATAATAGAAGATGTGGTTTGGATCGGGTCCAACGTCGTGATACTTAAAGGTATCGTCATTGGAGAAGGCGCTGTTGTTGCGAAAAACTCTGTCGTGACAAAAGATGTTCCGCCATACACCATAGTTGCTGGGAATCCTGCCAAAGTGGTAAAGGAAATACCAAGACCAAATTACAAATACTTTGACGTGGACTAATGGAAGACACCATAAAAGTTTTGCACATATCACATGACCTTGAGTTTGGCGGCCTACAACAAGTTGTAGTTAATCTGTCTCGGAACATGGATAAAAACAAGTACAGTTTGTCTGTGCTTTCTCTTGCAGAGGATGGGCCCCTACGCCCGGCGCTGGAAAAAGAAGGGATCCCGGTTGTCTCCCTTAATATAAGGGCACCTGACTATCTTACATTTGCCAAGATCTCGCGACATTTAAGTTCGCAGCGGTGGGATATCATTCACACGCACAATACGCAGCCCTTCATCGAAGGTGGTCTTGGATGCTTCCTGACCATACCAAACGTTCCATTGATCCATACTGATCATTCGCGCATTTTCCCATTTAAAAAAAGATATATGCTTGCGGAACGTGTTATGTCCTATCATGCTAAAAAGGTTGTCGCCGTTTCACAAAGTACTGCAGACGACCTAGTTGACAAGGTTGGAATACCTCGAAGAAAAATTACTGTCATCCATAATGGGGTTGATACTGAGAAATTTGCCAATGCTTCAAGGGATGATGGGCTGTTGCAACGTCCTATGGCTAACGAGAAAATAGTTGGAGTCGTCGGGCGGTTGGTCAAGGGAAAGGGCATCCAATATCTCATTGAAGCCGTAAGTGTTCTACTAGCAGGAAGGATGAATGTCAGACTTGTAGTTGTTGGTGATGGAGAGTATCGAAAAGAACTGATAAACTTGGCGACCGAATTGGGAATACTGAACCAAATATCCTTCGTAGGGTCCAGAACTGATGTGGAAAAGTTTTATAAAATATTCCATGTCTTCGTGCTTCCTTCTCTATCTGAAGGGCTCCCTGTTGTCGTACTTGAAGCTATGGCGGCAGGATGCCCTGTCGTACTGACGGATGTAGGCGGTGCAAGAGAGATCGTCCGGGACAGCTTTTCCGGACTTATAGTTCCACCACAGAGTACTGAAAGCCTGTCGCATGCCATAAGATCCATTCTAACGAGTGTGGGTATGGCTGAGACCCTTTCAAATAACGGGTTGGAAATTGTGCGATCAAAATTCTCCCTAGATGCAATGTCTCAAGCTTACGCGGAATTGTACAATAACTATGTTTCTTGAGTCCTTGAATGAGTATTTATGAAAGATAATGATCTAGGGAAATCCATTTTCAGGTCCATCTCTTGGCTAGGACTGGGTAAGATTATTAGCCAAGGATTTTCTTGGGTAGTAACTTTGGTCATTGCTTCATTGTTGGATCCAAGTGCCTATGGCCTGATGGCGCTTTCTACCATAATCTCCGGTTATGCAGAAATTCTATCGGAACTCGGATTCGGTCCAGCAATTATACAAAAACAAGACGTTTCCCAACAGGAACTATCATCAATTCACTGGATATCTATTGTAATAGGTGTGTTGATGTTTGCAGCGTGTTGGCCTTTATCTTATCTCACATTTTCTTTGTTCAAAGAAAGCAACACCGTTGCCGTTACAAAAGCTGTCGGTATTATTTTTGTATTGTCTGGGTGCCAAGTAGTACCAATGGCTTTACTCCGTAAGAACATGCAGTTCAAGACTATAGCAATCATAGAAGTTATTTCAGTTCTTATATCTTCGTCCCTTATGTTAGTTATAGCAAAAGCGGGCGGCGGTGTTTGGAGCCTCGCTGGTGGAAGGATCTCTGTATCTTTCTCTAAAGCATTGCTAGTAACGCTTTATGGCGGGTGGCGACCGTCTTGGTGGTTAAGGCTGAAGGATGTAAGATCATATTTTGCTTTCGGGCTTTCTATGACTTTTGCTAGATCTACATTCTACCTGTGGGAGAAATCCGACCGTTATTTTGCTGGGTTGTTTTGGAAAACTAGCAATCTAGGACTGTACACTTTTGCATTGCAGCTTGCGCAAATGCCAACCGAGAAGATAGTTACACTTATCAATCAAGTTCTGTATTCGGGAATGGCACAAGTAAAAGATGACCCTGTCAGCTTCAATAAGTTATATCTGTCATCAACTAGATATACCGCTATTGTGGTAATACCTCTTTTTACGATTGGCTATTTATTCTCATCTGAACTCATCACAGTTTTTCTCAATCCTAAATGGCTGCCAATCACAAGTCTGTTTTCCTACCTTTGTCTTGGACAAATACTCTTGGCTTTGAATGCATCGAACAACTTTGTCCATGCAGCGCTGGGTCGTCCTTATTTCGGTTTGATTTTTCATGTTGTTTGTCTTGCTTTGATGCCGTTGAGTTTTAGGATAGCTGCTCCATACGGCTATAATGCGTACGCCTACCCTTGGCTAATTACATACAGCTTGATCTCTGTGGCTTGGATTATAATAACTCTGAAAACCATTAAGGTACCTCTACTCCAATACTTATCTTCAGTGAGATCGGCTATTGCATGTTCGTTGGTGATGGTCATGGTAGTGAAGTTGAGCAAGATTTCGCAAGCAACCTTTATCTCTGGTTTAAGTGTTACCACCGGGCTCTGCGTCAATCTAGCGATAGCTCTTGTTGTTTATGCCACATTGCTGCTATCCCTAGAAAAGGACTTCTGCAAAAATATTGCGGCACTAAGAAGGTGACTTATGTCTTATAGAATTTTATTGATCTTTCCCGGTCCTGAATACAACATTAAAAAAGAGAAGATCGAAGCCCTCAGTGAGCGTTTTGTAGGCACTGTTGTAACGTCCTCTCCTAGACGCGAGCTGTGCGAGACAGTCAAAGTCTCTGCCTTTGATTACTGTTGCTTCAAGCTGACTTATAAGAACCGTTTTTTTTCCAATTTAAAGTATATGCTTTTAATTCTGAACTTTTGCATGAAAGAAAGATTTAAGGATAGTAAATACGATTTGGTTGTCACCTATGATCCTTTGAAGACTGGAGTTTTCGGCGCTATATGCTCTAGTATCCTAAAGTGCAAATTCGCCCCTGAGGTTAATGGTGTATATCACAGCCCTGCGGAGTATTTAGATGGTCCTACTATATCTACGCAGATCAAAAAAGTTGCCTACCCATTGATACAGCAATGGGTTCTCAATAGAGCTGACGGTATCAAAACGCTTTTCCCTGAGCAAGTCCATGGCATTGTGTCTGCCGAAAATACAATCATACACTCTTTTCCTAATCACGTAGAGATTGACAGGTTTCTATCTTTACCTCTAGATGTATCGTCACATGTCATTTTATTTGTAGGTTTTCCTTTCAGACGAAAAGGAGTTGATATACTCATTGAGGCTTTTAAGGTGGTCTACCCCAAGTTTCAGGACTGGGAACTAGTTATTTTGGGATGGTATCCTGACAGGGAGTTATTAGAGAAACACATAAATTCCCACTCCAACATCAAGTATTGCCCTCCTGTCGAATACTCAGAAATGCCGGAGGTCCTGTCTAGGTGTTCGATCTTCGTTATGCCATCGCGCAGTGAAGCCATGGGCAGGGCTCTTGTTGAATCAATGGCCGCAGGCAAAGCTAGAATAGGTTCCCAAGTGGACGGAATTCCCTATGTAATTGATAACGGTACTGATGGTCTCCTCTTCGAAAATGGGAATGCTTCTAGTCTCGCCGTTCAACTAGAGAGACTGATGTCTGATGAGGCGCTGAGAAATAAGCTTGCTGTTAATTCTAGGAAAAGGGCAGTTGGCTTTTTTACTAAAGAACAATACTTTAACAACATTGAAAGGTTCTACAAAAAGGTTATCGAACGTGACCTCTCTCGCAATACCCGAAAATAAATTTAGCTTTCTCTATGGTTCGCTTTTTATTTTCCTGTTAGTTGATATTGCAAGGATACAAGACGTAACCCCTATCGGAGCAATACGCCCTGGGCTTTTGGCGTTGATCCTGATCGCGTTCGCTTGTTTCTTAAACTTTAAGTCCCTGGAATTTAACCACTCTCTTAAAGTGATCTTATTGTTTTCCATTTTATTGTGGTTACACGTGCCTTTCGCAAGAAATAACAGATACGCATTTAACACTGCGCTATCGTTTTCTTCTATCTTTGTAGCTTGTGCTTGTATTAATGTTTATATCACTGACAAACTTGCTGTTATAAAATTGTTCAAATTGTTCTATCTGATCTCAGTGTATTTAGCCTCTTACGCTCTTCTTCACTCAGGTAGGGGGCCCGGAGGATTTTTACACGACGAAAATGACATAGCCTTGTTTATCAATCTAATGATACCTCTAGGTATTTATCTATGGACAACTGCTAATGGGTCTCCACGAAAGTTGTATCTACTTAGCGTCCTTGTGCTACTTGCTGCTGAAGTGAGCACAAGATCTCGCGGAGGAATCGTGGGATTGGTGTGCATGTGTGTTTTGATGGTGCTACACTCGAAAAGAAAGGTGCTTTTCAGTATCGGTCTCATCACCGCGTTTTTATGCATGGCATTGTTGATCGACAGTCTTGTGCCCACAGCATCGGTACGGAAGGCGAATTACCTTGATACGGTGACGTCTATCAGCAACGTTCAGGACAGTACCGCTCAAGAGCGTCTGAATTCGTGGGACGCGGCCTGGGAGATGTTTAAGGACAACCCACTGGGGGTGGGTGGGAATAACTTCCAGGTGAGGTTTCAAGAGTTTCAATCTGATAAATTCAAGAAGGGTATGTGGGGTAGAGTGGCGCATAGCGTCTGGTTCACATGCCTGTCTGAACTTGGTATACCTGGTGTGATTCTCTTGTTCTTATTGTTCAAGACCAGCTATAAGGTGTTTCGACGTATCGAAACGTCTGCAACTGCTTTTGCTGACCTGACAAAGCCTTTGAAGTACTCTCTGGTTGCATTTATATCCAGCGGATCATTTATCTCAGTATTGTACTATCCATTTCTCTGGTATCTAGTTGCGATAATTTCTGGATTAGACAAGTTAGCCAACGAAGACCTCAAATCTAACTCTTAATTCGAGATTTATTTTGTCACTTAACTCGTCAATAAAAACAGGAATCGGGTATGCTTGTGACCTATTCAACATACTTGATCTATTCTTGGACAAACAGAGTAAGCCAATAGTGTTATGCTACCATAGGGTTGTTCCTTATGATTGTTTTGATTTGAAGTTTTGCTCTCCAGGAATGTATGTGAGTTCCGATACTTTCAGGTGCCACATCGAATTTTTGAAAGAACATTTCAACATAGTGCCTCTAGAAAGCATCGTGCTTGGAAGTGCAGCTCGAAGGGCCTGTGCAATCACCTTTGACGATGGTTGGTGGGATAATTATTCATACGCTTTCCCCATCCTAAAAGAATTCGATGTTCCTGCGACGGTCTTCTTGGCTACTGGTTTTGTCGAGAACCAGCAGTGGCCTTGGCCTGACCGTTTCGCATATTATCTTCGAAATGCAGATAGGGGGCTCTTCTTTGAAAGTTTAAGTGAGGCTTTTGCCTCTTTTGATAATGGTGACGCACCTAGTTCGGACGCTTCTGAAGCAGCAATAATCAACGCCGTCAAGCGTTTGAGTCACAAGGAGATTTGTGAGCTGGCTGACATCCTCGATGCTCATTATCCTGACCTTTATCAAATGCTGCACAATAAGAACCCGGCACTGAGTTGGGGAAATATCGAGGAAATGAGAAAACATGGTGTGACTTTTGGTCTCCATTCCCACTCTCACATCATAGCCAATGATGCTACGCCAGTTTCCGTCGTGGAGGAAGACTATTTTAGAGCTAGTGAAGTTTATAAAGCTAGAGTCGGCACGGCCTCAAGCCTCTTTGCGTATCCAAATGGTAATTTTGGCCCTGACTTGATCAGGATTCTGCGAAACCTAGGCATGCTAGCTTCCTTTACCACTCAACCAGGCTTCGTTGATTTGTCAGAGACAATGACGATCAACAGAATCCTTGTACATGATGATATATCCTCTTCGAGGGGGCTGTTGACATACCGACTCCTTTCGTCCTTAGCTAAAAGTGTCTATAGAACTGGATGTATTCATGGTAAACAAATATGAGTAAACTCTGGATCACTTGGGAAAAACAGCGTCGTAATCGTGGAATTAGCTCAGGACTTGGTTACGATCTGCATGAGATAATTAGCCGACACTCCGGATTAAGGCGGTATCTGGAATGCACTGTGTCCACGCTAAAGCTACTCCGAATTCTGAGGCCTAGCTATTTAGCAGTGCAAAATCCGTCAATCGTTTTAGCTTGTCTAGGTTTACTGCTTCACTACGTTTTCAAGTTCAAGTTTATTATAGATGCACACAATGCCGGCATTTTTCCTGCCGAAGGGCGCTCAAGGTTGTTGAACTTTCTTTCCAAGATTTTGCAAAAGAAAGCAGATCTGGTTATTGTAACTAACGAAAATCTGAAGGAATATGTTGAAGGAAATGGAGGAGTTGCATTTGTTTTACCTGATCGGATTCCTGTACCTCAAATCGTTTTAGATTGCATCCCTTTACCGAAAAAAGAAAGCAAGACAAATATATGTTTTATCTGTACGTTTGCACAAGATGAACCATATCAGGACGTTATCACCGCCACTTCATTGTTGCCTGATACTATTTGCGTACATGTAACCGGGAAATATGCAAATAAGGTCGATCCGGTTAATGTGCCGAAGAACTTATGTCTTCTTGGGTATTTATCAGAAGAGAAATTCTGGGAAACGTTATCCTCTTGTGATCTTGTGATGGATCTCACAACAAGGCAGGATTGCTTAGTTTGTGGCGCTTACGAGGGAATTAGCTTACAAAAACCACTCGTACTTTCTGATACTGAGATGTTGCGAGAATATTTTTCTAAGGGTTGTGTGTATGTTGATTCTAATCCTGAATCGATAGCTGCTGGAATTTTGCTCGCTGTTGAACAGTACAGCCATCTGAAGGAAGAAATTTGCGAACTCAAGGTAGAACTTGAGAAGGACTGGAATGAACGCGCAGATAAACTGCTAGCTGAGCTCGTACGGAGGTAGGATCTCGACGCAGAGGAGCTATTTTCCTAAGGGAGGGCGGCACAAAACTCGTTCGTGCGCAGATTCGGTTGGGAGGAGACACTCTTTCTTCACAAAACGACAAGAAATTGCCCCGCTGGTTCCTTGTCTGAAGAATGTATTGCAGAACCGTTATGGAGAGAAGAGTTATTTCACCAGACGCACAGCCAAAATACTACCAGGTAGGCCAAAACGAATTGCAAGCCGATCATAAGACCTGTTAACCCACCTCAATTTCTTAGGCATGTAACGATCATCCTGTCCTACTCTTATGAAGTTTAAAACACTCATTGATGAAAACAGCCTAGCTTGGCTCTGAATTTGTTTAGGGGTGTTGCAACGGTAGTACGCTTTGTAGCTATCCGAACGTTCCTTCCCAGGTTCACAACTGAGCGCACTTAAATACATGTCTTTTAAACCGATACGATCTGCTAAAAGGGATGCCGATTTGACCCAATGACGCGAGTCGACGGTAAATCCCCAAAAGATGCCACCTTTATTAAGGATATTATAGATTTTGTTCCAGCATTTCTGGGGTTCTTTGAAATGCTCAAGCACCATGAAGGCGAAAGCAATATCAATTGAATCAGATTGGATCGGTGCATCTTCTAAATTGCAGCGGTAGGTAGTGCTAAAGAAATCAGCCACCTCGACGGTGTTTTCCGGTTCAATGCCGAAGTATTTTCCTGATAAATTTGCTAATGAGCGTTGAAGTTCCGAGTCTCCATCAAATCCTCTACCGCACCCAATATCCAAGAAGGATAACTTTCCACGTTGTTGTTCCAGGGAATTGGCATCAGCTATTATCATGTCTCTAAAGATTGTTCCGCGCCATTCATTGTTGAGATACCGCTGAAGATATGGTGACCATTTGCTTTCGCTGTGTGGGGTATCCATATTTTAGCCTCTTTGATAATGAAAATGGAGTTTGCAGCTGATGGAACATAATAGATATGCAATCATTGATGCTTTGAGGTTCAGAAGGTCGTGAGTTTTCGCCAGATTATACCATTTAGTTGGATGTGTAAAGGATTTTTCATTTTTTGTTGTGCTTCAACTTGTAGATTATCTGGTTTAATGAATAGTGCTATTCCTGTAGGTGCAATTCAACAAAACACCACTTTGTCACCTTCAGGTTTAGCACCATAGGACTCGAGGGGTAGTTGTTAGGAGGTGGCCCCGAATAAGCTCCCTCATATCAACTTGCATGAGGGAGCTTGATGGAGATTGGACGTGATACAGCTATGCTAACCGAGTGGGTGCTACGTCCGAAGATCGGCCTATGCCTTCACTTGGATCTGAAGATGATCTGGAAATATAGAAACTACTTGGGGGGTGATATGTAAAGTAAAGGTGCCTTTATAATAACCCCGCACTCTTTTGCGCTGGCACCAATATCCTTAAGATCGCTTCCCCCAGCTTTCCCCACTCCACTGGCTAGTTCAAGTCTGCCAAGGCCCAACGATTTACTTCCTCCAACAAATGTAGGTATTCCGATCTGTGATTTTTGGTCCCATTTCGAAATAGCCTTCCATTGGTCAGGTGCATATGAAACATTATATTCGTAAAGAATGATGTCAGGAGGATAGACGTTAAAATCTGTCTGAGAATTGTGAGGTAAAGTGGAGTAACGGTGAATGCTTACCACCCCACCGATGATATTATTTGTAATTTTATTATAGAGGGCGCCTCCCAGATCAGCACTCAGGACAAGACCTGTATTGATGAAGGTGTTGTGATCCACTGTGTTATAGTCACCCCCAGCACCACCATTATCCTCATTTATGCGGAAGCTGCCATTTGGCCCTTCAAATATGTTGTCATGAACAAGAGCATAATTTGCATTTAGCTCAATGCAATATCTATCCGTGTCGTGGATGTAATTAAATGAAAGTTCTATGCCAGTGTCGGCTAATAGCTTTTGACCGTGCTTATAGTATATTCCAATTGGTACGTTCAGTATCTCACAGTTCTTAACCTTAAGGCCTCTTGAGTTAAAAGCAATTACCCCAGCAGTATTCTGATGCACGCCTGAACTCATTAAACCAGGTCCTACTATTTTACAGTTAATTACCGATATTCCAGAAGCCGTACTGTTTGCATATACGAACCCAGTGTTGTCGCCACCTAATGCTCTGATGCTTTGACAGTTTCTAACGGTTCCACCATTGACAGTCAGGTCATAGCCAAAGAGGAAAACTGTTTTTCCACCGGTGAATCTAATGCCCTCAATGATGTTCCAGTCTTTCTCAATCTTGAATACATAATCAAGTTGCCCGCCGTCAAAAATGACCTGTTCACCTTTGAAGTTCTTGAACAGGATCGGGCTTTGTTCTGTACCATGGTTTCCGTAATATTTAGTGTTTATAGTCTCTCCTATTACGTATGTTCCAGCTCGAAAGTAGACAGTATCTCCCGATTTAGCGCACTCTGTAGACGCGACACCGGATGCCCCCCACGCTCTTTTGGGAGTGGCCCAAGGATGATCAATATCGTTTAGCGCGTAGGTGTAGTTGTCAGAACCAGTAGGGGAGACGTACAGGTCTTTTGCCCAAGCAGTGGAAAAGGCAGTAAAAGCAATCACAAATGCAAAAAAGCGTATGATCGAGATCATAATCCTCTCCTTCAATTTCGTGTCAAGGTAGCACTTTCCATAAACTTCTTTACAAAAAGTGTGAAAATACGGTTATTCATTTGTCTTACTAGTACTTTTGCTACTCAGAGTGTTTGATGTAGCCTTAGTTTTACTCTGAATAAGTTAAATCTATCTTTTTTTTGAGCCAGCGCCTTTAGCCGTGATGGTTGCGTTGCTTACATTGACAGAAACACTTGCTGATGATGCTACATTTCCTGCATCATCAAAAGCCTTTGCTGTCAAGGTATAGCTGCCGTCGGAGACAGATTTTGTACTCCAGTTGAAGCTGTATGGCGCGGCGTTGGTCGTAGCCAATAGCTTTCCGTTTTGGTAGTACTCTACCCTGTTTACTCCGACATTGTCGGTCGCGTCCACAGTGATGGCGACGGTTCCGCTGATTGTAGAACTGGCTGCCGGGGATGTTATTCCGACGGTCGGTGCTGTGGTGTCGTTGGCTACCGTGACTGTTGTGGATTGCGACTGCCCCACGTTGCCAACCGCATCGTAGGCCTTGGCCGTCAGGGTGTAGGTGCCGTTGGCGACCGCTTTCGTGTTCCAGCTGTAGCCGTAGGGGGCTGCGCTGGTCGATCCCAGGAGCACGCCGTTTTGGTAGAACTCGACCCGGCTTACGGCTACGTCGTCAGTAGCGTTGGCTGCAATGGTCACGGTGCCGCTTACCGTCGAACTGCTCCCGGGGGAGGTGATCCCGACGGTCGGCGCCATGACGTCGTTGGAAACGGTGACGGTCGTGTTTTGCGACTGCCCCAGGTTCCCCGCGTTGTCGTAGGCCTTGGCGGTCAGCGTATAGTTGCCGTTGGCGACGGATTTCGTGTCCCAACTGTAGCTGTAGGGCGCGGAGTTGCTGGCACCCATGAGCACGCCGTTGCGGTAGAACTCGACCCTGCTTACCGCTACGTCGTCGGCCGCGCTGGCGGTGACGCTGACGGTCCCGCTCAGCGTCGCACCGCTCCCGGGGGAGGTCACGGCGACTGTTGGGGCGGAGAGGTCGTTGGAGACGTTTATCGTCACCGTCTGCGACTGGCCGACGTTCCCCGTCGCGTCATAGGCCTTGGCGGTCAGCGTGTGGACGCCGTTGGCGGCGCTTTTAGTGTCCCAGTTGTAGGTGTAGGGGGCCATGTTCGTTGCCGTGAGCAGGACGTCGTTCAGGTAGAACTCGACTTTGCTCACCCCGACGTTGTCGGCGGAGTTGGCCGCGATGTTGATCGAACCGCTCACCGTCGTGTAGCTTGCAGGCGAGGTGAGCGAAACTGTGGGGGCGAGGAGGTCGTTCGCCACGTTGACCGTTACGCTCTGCGACTGACCGACGTTTCCTGCCGCGTCGTACGCCTTCGTCGTCAGCGTATAGCTTCCCGGGGTCAATTGGGTCGTGTCCCAGGAAAAGAGGTGCGGAGCGGCGGAGGAGGTGGTCTTCAGTGCACCGTTGACATAGAACTCCACCTTGGCCACCCCCACGTTGTCGGCGGCATCTGCCGTTACCGAAACGGTTCCGGCCACTGTCGTGGCGTTTGCGGGGAAGGTTATGGCGGTGGTCGGGGCCAGCATCTCCGGTATGTTCACCACGTTGGAGTAGGCGCTCTCCACGCCGGTCGCATCGTAGGCGGTCACGGCAAAGCTGTATTCGTGCGCGGGGTCGAGGTTGTCGATGGTCGCCATAGTCGCGCCCTGCACATCGACTGGGGCCGGCCCTTGGAATGGTTGTGCCGAGGAGTCGGCCTGGTAGTGGATCTTGTAACCGGTGACGGTCGCATCTGCCGAAGGATCCCACTGCAGGGAAACACTCGAGGCGGAAGCTGCCGTGGCTACCCCGAAGGAGAGGATGGCAGCCACCACGGAGTTGAGGAGCATCTTCTGCAGACGCATCCCGTGATTTACTTCTTTGCGGCTCGCGAATCCCTCGGCAACGAGGACCTCGCCTAACCGTTTGCCGGTCTCCGTCTGCTTACTTAACGCCAGGTCCAACTGCTCGCGGGTTATGTGCCCGGAGGCGATGAGGAGTTCCCCGAGTCGTAAGGGGCTTTGGGTCTGAGCTCCCTGGTTGTGCTGCAGATCGAGGAGCCCCTTTAGCTGCAGCTCGGAGAGCATGCCGAGGCGGATGAAGACCTCGCCCAGCTTCTCTGCCGTTCGCTTTTGTTCGGCGATCGCCCGGTCGAGCTGTTCGCTCGTTATGTGACCCGAACTGACCAGGAGGGCGCCGAGTAACTGCCGCTCGCCCGCCGCCAGCTTGACCGCGTCGTCGATGTGGTTCAGGTGCCGCTGGATGATCAGCGGGGTGTTGATGTCGGTCTCCTTAAGGACCCCCATCCTCACCAGGACCTCACCCAAAAGCTCATTGGTCCTCTTCTGCTCCTCCAAGGCATTGTTGAGCGCGCGCGGCGAGACGAACTTTCCGTCCAGCAGGATCTGTCCAATCGTGCGTTTGAAAAAGCTCCTCATGATCTGCTCCTTCCTTCCGGTTGACCATGTGTTGTCTTTGCCGGCAGTTATCCGCGAAACGACGGGACAACGTGTAAAGAATGACGACATTCTGGCTGATGTCAACCTGGGATGGTAAGTGTCTCTTAATGCGTGCGTGCGGATCGCGAACAGGAAGCTTTTTTACACGCAGGATCAGATGAGACTGATTGATTCTTTACTGTTTCCGCCGATTTGTCAAGGTCTTAGCTTTTAGTGCTGTATCTAAAGGTTTTCCGTTCTTCGGCCTGTGTCACTGGCTGACTTCAGCCTCTGCCGAATGGAATTGCTTAAATTTCAAGGAAGTATTATATTCTCGCAATGCTAAAGGTATGCCACATACTATCAGGTGATCTCTGGGCTGGCGCCGAGGTTATGTCATATCACCTTCTCTCAGAGCTTAACGGGGCACCCGATGTGCAACTGTCGGTGCTCATTCTGAACGAGGGACGGCTCTCTCGCGACCTCGCCACGGCCGGAGTACGGGTGCAGGTGATCGACGAGAGCATCCATTCGTTCCCGAAGCTCATCGGCCTGGCTCGTGAGTTCCTGAGGATGGAAGCTCCCGACCTGGTCCACTCTCACCGGTACAAGGAGAACCTGCTGGCTTTGCTGGCGACCAGGGGAAATCGCCAGGTTGCGCTCGTAGCTACGCAGCACGGCCTTCCCGAGGTGGGACGACGCAACGCCACGTTCTCCCAGGCCATGAAAAGCAGGATTAACTTTTATCTACTCTCCCGCTTTTTCGACAGAACCGTCGCCGTCTCACACGATATAGGGGCCCATCTCGCGCAGGACCACAGCTTTCGCAACAACGGGATCACCGTTATCCATAACGGCATACCGATACCCGATGCTGCTCCGCGTGACGACCGCGGCTCCTGCATGGTTATCGGCTCTTCAGGACGCCTCTTCGAGGTAAAGGACTACCCCTTGATGGTCGAGGTGGCCGCCCTGGTCTGCGGCGAGAGCAAGGCCCGCTTCGCGCTGGCGGGCGAGGGGCCGACGAGACAGCAGGTAGAGGTCGCAATCGAGAGACACGGCCTCCGTGAGGGTTTCACCCTGACGGGGCACCTGGACAATATGGACGCGTTCTACCGGGGGGTCGACATCTACATAAACACCTCCGTCCACGAGGGCATACCCATGACCATCCTGGAAGCCATGGCTCGGGGGATTCCGGTCATCGCCCCCGATGTCGGGGGGATACGCGAAATCGTGGACCACGGCGTCCAGGGATTCCTGATCCGGGGGAGAGCCCCACGCGATTTCGCGGCAAGATGCCTGGAGCTGATCGAGAATCGCGAACTTTTCGCTGCCATGTCGACCGCCGCGCGTGACAAGGCCGTGAAGCTTTTCTCCGCGCATCACATGGCCGACAACTACCACCGACTTTATCGGGAACTCGTGGAGACCCGATCTTAGGAGAGCACGTTATGGCAATCGTTTTGCTGGTCTCGCTGCTGCTGGTCTTTCACGGCTACTTCGGGTACCCGCTTTCTTTGTATATCCTGTCGCTGGTGAGGCGGAAGGTGGTGCACAAAGCTCCCTTTTCCCCGAGGGTCACCTTCATCATCACCGCCTTCAACGAGGAAAAGCGGATCAGGCAAAAGCTGGAGAACACTGTTGCCCTGACCTATCCCCGGGAGCTGCTGCAGGTGATGGTCGCGTCGGACGGCTCCACGGACAAGACAAACGACATCGTGCGTGAGTTCGCAGCCCGGGGGGTGGAACTGCTCGAAGTGAAGCTGCGCGGCGGGAAGGAGAACGCCCAGAAAGAGGCGGTGGCAGCCGCCGGAGGCGATGTCCTCGTCTTCTCGGACGTGGCGACCATCATCGATCCGGACAGCTTCCGTCACATGATGGAAAATTTCGCCGATCCCTCCGTCGGTAGCGTGAGCAGCGAGGACCGGATCACCGGCCGGAACGGGGAGCCTTGCGGAGAAGGGTTCTACGTCCGCTACGAGATGTGGCTGAGGGATCTGGAGGGGAGCGTGAACTCCCTGGTGGGGCTGAGCGGCTCCTTCTTCGCCGCCAGGAAGGAGGTCTGTCGCGATTTCTCGGCAGACATGCAAAGCGACTTCAGGACCCTGCTGAACAGCATGAGGCTCGGCCTGCGCGGCGTCAGCGACCCCCGCGTGATAGGACATTACCAGGACGTCGCCGACAGCAGCCGCGAGTTCGACCGGAAGATCCGCACCGTCCTCAGGGGACTGACGGTCTTCTTCAAGAACCTGGAGTTCCTGAACGTCTTCCGTTACGGCCTGTTCTCATACCAGTTCTTCTGCCACAAGCTGCTGCGCTGGCTGGTACCTTTCTTCCTCGCCATCGCCCTGGCGAGCAACGCCTTGCTGGCGGGGACGCACCCCGTATTCCTGTATCTTTTCCTGCTTCAGGTGGCTTTCTATCTCCTCGCCTTCGTCGGGTGGCGCAGCGCTGCGAGCGCCAAACGGGTGCCGGTAAAGATCCCGCTTTACTTCACCACGGTGAATCTCGCCATAGCCGTTGCCTGGTTCAGGTACCTGAGAGGGACAAGGATGGTGATGTGGACTCCGTCCGAACGTTAAAAATCGTACTGCTTACCTGCCTGGCCCTGGTCATCCTCGGCTCGTTTCAGCAGGTCAGAAGTATCGTTTCCGCTCCCCTTATGGTTCATGAGCCTGAGGCGCGCGGCGAGGCATGCTATGTCCTTGCCGGCGGCAACTCCATCTGGGAGCGGCTTGACGCCGCCGCCGACCTCGTTAATATGGGCAGGGTAGCTCGTATCTACCTGATGCAAGATGACTGTCGCGGCCCTTACAGCTTCAAGACCGGAAAGTCCTGGACCAGGGGTGAGTGGTTTTTAGACTACCTCGCCTGGCGCGGAGTCCCGCCGGGGAAGATCAGCCTGATACCCGCCTCTGACGGTTTTTTCGGAACCATGTCCGAGGCAAGGGAGTTCGCGCAGCATGGCCCGAAGTGGGTGCGAAGGCTTGTGCTGGTCAGTTCGGCCCCGCACATGCGCAGGGCGACTCTTGCCTTCAGGCGGGCCTTGCCTGCTGATGTGCGGGTGGTGCCTTATGCCGCAAGCGATTTCAGGACAAGCAGTGAACTGTACTATCCCATCTGGATGGAGTATCTGAAGTTGCTGGTTTACTACTGTGCCGCCTGACCCCCTGCCGGAACTTCAACGAGGTGGGTGTCGGTTATCTTTACAGGTGTGGCCTCCGCCGCTGCCGCACCACTACCTGCGGCGCTACAGTGGCGCTCTTGGGACTCGGCTTCAATCTTGCACCGTGCAAAGGATGCGAAAAGTATCTATCCCACATTCCGCTTTGACCTGGGCAATTAGCGCCGGGGGGGATGACCATGCGTAAATTCTTGAAACGACATTTCGGCCAGATATTAATCGATGCGGGGTTCGTATCCAGAGGGGTACTTGACTCGGCATTGCAGGAGCAAAGGTCGAGCAGGGAGCGTCTGGGTGAGATCCTGGTCAGGATGGGGGCCGTGCAGCGCGGCGACGTAGAGGCCTCGCTGCTTTTGCAGAATTACCTCCTGAACATGGAGGATGCCGCCACTCTGGCGGTCGGGGAGCGCCAGATGCTCGGCTCCCTGCTGGTGGAGTCCGGACGGATCAGCCAGCAGGATCTCGACAGGGCGATTGCGGAGCAGGAGAGAAGCGGAGGGAAGCTGGGCGAGGTTCTGGTCAGGCTCGGCTTTCTCTCGCAAGAGCAGCTTAAAACCCTCCTCAGCTTCCAGGCGAACCAGCAGGCCCATACCTCCAGCCCCTTCAGGCTCGGGGAACTGCTGGTCACCACCGGGGATCTCTCGCGGCAGCAGCTGGACGCCGCCCTGGCCAAGAAGAACGGATCGACGAAGAAACTGGGGGAGGTCCTGGTCGAGGAGGGATACGTCCACCCCGGCAGGATCGATCACTGCGTCTCGCTGCAAAAGATGCTCATGCATGCCGCCCTTGCCGCCATCTTCTCCATAGGGATCGCCGCCACCGCCCATGCCGCCAGCGTGGAGTTGCAGTGGGACCCGTCGCCGGACGCCAACGTCGCCGGTTACAAGATTCACTACCAGGCGGACTCCCAGGTGCAGCCTTTCCAGGGGACCGGCTCCGCCGAAGGAGCGGCCCCCATAGATGTGCGCACCCAGTTGACGGCGACCGTAAACGGGCTCGACCCCGGCCACACCTATTACTTCGCCGTCACCGCTTACGACGACTCCGGCAATGAAAGCATGTACTCCAACGTGGTCAGCGCCGAAGCCCCTTACCCTGCTCCCTCCATAACCTATCCGCTGGACGGCACCTCGGTGAACGGCACCGTCACCGTCCTCGCCGACTCAATGAACAACCCATCGGTGACCGGGATGCAGTTCTACGTCGACGGGGCGCTCAAGGGGTCCGACACCTCCGGCCCGTACCAGTTCCAGTGGGATAGCTCGACCTTGTCGCCCGGCAGCCACACCCTCCAGGTCAAGACGGTGGACGCCAAGGGAGCCGTCGTCGATTCGGGCACCGTTACGGTGCAGGTGACGTCAAAGGATTCCACGCCGCCGACCGTGGCGCTGACCGCCCCGCAAGGCGGGACGGTGGTAAGCGGGACCACCATCATAGCCGCAACGGCCGCAGACGACATCGGGGTGAGCAGGGTCGAGTTCTACAAGGACGGCGCCCTCCTGTTCGCCGGGAACACCGCTCCCTTCACCTTCAGTTGGGACACCTCCTCGGTGGCCAACGGCGCGCACACGCTGGTGGCGAAGGCGTATGACGCCGCCGGCCATGTGACCCAGACCGGGGAAATCTCGGTCCTAGTGAACAACGTCGTCGCGGACACCGTCGCCCCGGTGGTGCGCTCCTTCTCGCTCCCGGTGAGCGCCGCTTCCCTTACCGTCCCAGTTTCCTCGTTGTCGGCCAGCGATGACGCCGCCGTCACCGGTTATATGGTGACCGAGAGCGCCGGCGCCCCCGCGGCGAACGCCTCCGGCTGGAGCGCCACGCCGCCAAGCTCCTTCACCTTCTCGGGTTCCGGCGCCAGGACCGCTTACGCCTGGGCCAAGGATGCGGCAGGCAACGTCTCTGCAGCAGCGAGCGGCAGCGTCACCATCACGCTTCCCGATCCAACGGCCACTACTCTCACCGTAGCCGACGCCCTGATGGCCCTGAACATCGCGGCCGGCAAGGTGGCCCCGACCCCAGAGCAGATCTCCAGACTGGACGTAGGACCCGTTGTCGACGGGAAATACGCGCCGGACGGCGTGGTCAATACCGGCGACGTCGTGGTCATCCTCTCCAAGCTCACGGGGAAGAGCTAGCCAATAAATAGCGAGGCAGTTTCTGTTCAGATTCTGCACACTCTGTGCGCTTTTCGGCGGATCTTCGGAAAACGGCGGGCGACATGCCCGCCGCTCCTTTTTATCACCTACCTGCTGTTCACCTTCTGCACACCCGCGCCGCTTCCCCTTTCTGCCGCACTCTTTTCCGTCATCGGCTGAACATCCAATTATTACGTTTGTTTCCTCCCATTCACCGTAGCTAAATCCGACATGGCATTCCCTTTGCGAACCCTGCTGCAGCAGCTCGCGGAGATACTGGGGGAATTGTGATCCGGATTACTTCGCATCTCTTCCGATCCTGCTAAAACAGAAATCGATTTTGGGTAAACGATAATACTAAACCATCCGTGAGGGTGGGACGGAAAGCCTATTGGGTCTCACTGAGACAGCCGGGTCGCCGAAATGCCTGCACAGGTCCGCGGTCCCGGCTTTTTTGCGCCCAAAAAACGGAAACGCGGCCTCATGTGGAGGTCATCGTGAAAGGGAAATTCGAGACGTTCGGCAGGAAACTGTTCCTTCTGGCCGGCATGCAGATCGTGCTGGTATTTTTGTGGCTCCCCACGGCCGCCTTCTGCTCCAGCGTGACGCTGGGTTGGGACCCCTCCCCGGACATCGACCTGGCCGGCTACAGGGTATACTATCAGGCGGACTCGCAGGTCCAGCCGTTCAGCGGCAGCGGGGCGGTTGAGGGTAGCGCTCCCATAGACGCTGCCACTAGCAACAGCGCGACCATCAACGGCCTCGATCCCGGCAACTCCTATTACTTCGCGGTGACCGCGTACAACTCCGCCGGAGTGGAAAGCGTCTACTCCAACGTCGTCGAGGTGCAGGAGATGGTCCCGCCCACCGTCGGCATCACCTCGCCGTCGGCAAATTCCACCGTGAGCGGCTCCGTAGCCGTCGCCGCATCCGCCACCGACAGCAAGGGGGTCTCCCGCGTGGAGTTCTACCTGAACGGCGCGCTCCAGGGGAGCAGCACTGCCGCGCCCTACGGCTACAACTGGGACACCTCGGCCCTTGGCACCGGTCAGTACACCCTTTCCGCCAAGGCGTACGACGTGGCCGGCAACGTCGGGACGTCCGAGGTGGTCGTCTCGGTCGCAGGCGACAGCTCGCCTCCCGCGGTACTGGTAACCGCGCCCGGCAACGGCGCCACGGTGAGCGGCAATGTGACCGTCGCGGCAAGCGCCGCCGACAACGTGGGCGTTGCCAAGATGGAACTCTACGACAACGGAACACTCATCTTCGCCGGTAACCAGGGCTCCCTGAGCTACAGCTGGGATACGGTCGCCGCCGCAAACGGCGCCCATGTCATCGCCGCACGCGCCTACGATGCCGCCGGGAACATGGGAAGCGCCACGGTGTCGGTCAGCGTCGTCAACGACACCACGGCTCCCTCGGTGTCGATAGCGGCGCCGCTCAATAACAGCACCGTGGACGCCTCGGCGACGGTCACGGTGAACGCCGGCGACAACGTCGCGGTGAGCCGGGTGGAACTCTACCTGAACGGAGTGCTGCTCGCCACCGGCAACGCCGCATCGCTTACCTATAACTGGAACACCTCTACCCTTGCCAACGGGAACTACCTCCTCTCCGCCAAGGCCTACGATGCGGCCGGCAACGCAGGCGTGTCGGGGAGCGTAACGGTGACGGTCAAGCATGCGGTGACGGACACGACGGCGCCTGCGGTTAGCATCACCTCTCCCAGCTCGACCGGCGTCGGCGGTTCCCCGACCCGCGTCACCGCCTCCGCTACGGACAACATAGCCGTCACCAGGATGGAGATCTACATCGACGGGAATTTGATGGCGACCACCAATGCTGCTTCAATAAGCTACAGCACCAAGTTCAGCCGGGGATCGCACCTCATCGCCGTGAAGGCGTACGATGCGGCAGGCAATGTCGGGACGGCGTCGAAGACGGTGACGAGGAACTGAGAGGCAGGGAAAGGCAAAGACTAAGACAAAGATAAAGATAAAGAGAGCAGGAAAAGGCAGCCTCAGTCGGGGCTGCCTTTCTTGTCACAGTTCCCTCCCCCGGAGGGGGAGGGGCAGGGAGGGGGCGCCGCTCATGGTGTGTCCCCCCCTCCCAGCCTCCCCCCTCCGGGGGGAGGAGCGCTAAACGAATAAACGTGAGCAAAGGAAAAGGCAGCCTCAAACAGGGCTGCCTATTCAGTCACACGAAGTTGTTCAATGCCGGGAAAAATTCTGCTACAACTGAAGGGGAAACTGTTTTGGACAATATTAAAAATTCTGTTATAACTGCTGATTATCACATAGTGCACTCTCTGCCAGCAGTACCAAGCTGCCCTCGTTGTGAATAGCATCTACATATGATGAGTAGAAAAATAATCTTCTGACAGATGTCCTGAACTACTGTTTCGTGTTTGAATTGTTTAATCCGTAATGTCCATATAAATGTCCGTTGGGGGATTTATGCAACTTTGGAAACCTGTCCTTGTTTTGCTGTCCCTTCTAAGTCTGATAGCTTGTGGCGGCGGTGGCGGTGGTGGTGATCAGCAACCGGTCGACAGCACGGCGCCTGCTGTTTCCATCGCAACTCCGGTGGCAGGCGCGACAGTAAACGGAGTGGTAACGGGCTCTGCCACTGCTTCCGACAATATAGGTGTCAGCAAGGTGGAGTTCTACGTGAACGGCCTGCTGCAGAGTACCGATCTTGCAGCTCCCTTCAGCTTCGACTGGAATACCGCGCTTCTTCCCGACGGACCTCAGACGATCACGGCGAAAGCCTACGATGCTGCCGGCAACTCCGCGACGTCGTCCGCCGTAACTGTGACCACTTCAAACGACAGCACCAACCCGGCTGTCGCCATCACTGCACCGGCTAACGGCGGCACCGTTACCGGCACCGTCGATATTTCCGCCTCGGCAAGCGATAACGTCGCCGTCTCGCGGGTCGATTTTTACGCTAATGGCGCACTTCTGGGGAGTGACAGCACTGCCCCTTATTCATATAGCTGGGACACTGCACACGTAGCCGGTGGCTCGTACACCCTTTCCGCAAAGGCCTATGATGCGGCAGATAACATGCAGCAGTCGAGCGACGTTGTCGTCACTGTTCCTGTCTCACTTTCACAGAGCGTTGTCTTTGGGAGCGGGTCTGCGGTCGGGACTGTCTTCATCGCCGGGCTCCCTGCGCCCGGGGCGTACAATCTCAACGTTACCGTGACCATGCCGGCAGGGACGACCATCCAGTCAGCGGCGCTCTCCCCGGACTTCGCCTTCGGTGACTGGCTGGTCGGGGTGAACGGTGGGCTGGTGGTGGCCGCCTTCGTCTTCTCTCCGAGTAATCCGAGCTATGTCGGGACAGGGGACTTCCTAACGTTGAACTTTGGCAATGTTCCTGCGGGTACTGTAGCCGGTGATTTCGGCGTGACCCTTCAGGGGGTATGGGATGGGAATGACACGCAGATCCAGTGACCCGTGGTGCCGGTTAATTGGAGTGGCGTCAGCCGCAGGAGGTAAACGGAGGTGTCACTTTCCGCCTGCAGCGAAGAAGGCGTTGTTCAGCAGTATGGCCTTGTTGTCCAGTACCGATATCACCTCGGCCTTTTCCAGGCTCCTCAGCACCCGGCTCATGGTCTCGCGCGTCACCGAGGCGTAGCTCGCCATCTGCTGGTGCGTCATCTTCACGTCGATGATCACCCCCCGGTCATCCCTCACCCCGTACAACTCCGACAGCCGGTTCAGAAGCGACAGTACCCTGTCCTGTGCGTTCTCGGCGTTGAAGCTGAGGATCTTGATCATCTCCCACGACTCCCTCAACCTGCCGCAGAGGAGCTCGATGATTTTGCGCCGTACCCCCTCGTTGGTGAGGAGGTGCTGCTCGAAATCGCCCTTGTTCAAAAGCCCGATCACCGAATCCTCGTGGGCGATGATGGTGGCCGGGGAGGTCTTGCCGTCCAGAAGCGACATCTCGCCGAAGAAGTCGTTTCTCTTGTGGATGGTTATGATCTGCTCCTTTCCATCCTCGTTCATCTTGACGACGCGCACCTTGCCGGAGTAGATCAGGTACATGTAATTCGAGGTATCCTCCTCGTACAGCACTATCTGCTCTCTCTCGTAGTTCTTCTTTTTGAAGAGCTTTTCTATCTGCGCGATTTCCTCCGGCTCGAGTGTGGAGAAAAAAGGAATGCTGCTGATACTTGCCGATTCGCCTTTCTGTCTGTACACCGCGTGACCTGGCATGCCAATCTCCCTGACCCCAAACGAAGTCAAAAAACACTCCAACTAAATACATCTAACTCCCGGTTTAGCATAAACAATTAATTGTTGTCAATTTGTCCTTGGCGCTGTAAAGTGATACATCTTCAAACCGTTGCCAGATCCTGCACTCTGCCGGCCTGGCCACTCGGGCTGGAGCGAGCTGAGTGAGGCTTGCCCCGTTCACAAACAGTACCGCTGACGCCCATCTTTTCGGGAGGCTTGTTTTGACTAAGAACCGTATCATCTCTGTCGTCGGACTCGGTTACGTCGGGCTGCCGGTGGCGGTCGCCTTCGGCAAGGTCCGCCGCACCGTCGGCTTCGACATCAACCACACCAGGATCGCCGAGCTGAAAAACGGCTTCGACCGTACCGACGAAGTGACCTCCGACGAACTCGCCGCCGCCGACATCCTCTTCACCGACAGCATCGACGATCTCAGGACGGCGGACTTCCACATCGTCGCCGTTCCCACCCCGATCGACCAGGCGAACCAGCCCGACCTGACCCTCATGTACCGCGCCAGCGAGACGGTCGGCAAGGCGCTGAAGCCCGGCGACATCGTGGTGTACGAATCGACCGTGTACCCGGGCGTGACCGAGGAGGAGTGCCTCCCGATACTGGAGCGCGTCTCGGGTCTCAAGGGGGGGGTGGATTTCAAGGTCGGCTACTCGCCGGAGCGGATCAACCCCGGCGACAAGGAGCACACCTTCACCAAGATCCGCAAGGTGGTCTCCGGGCAGGACGCGGAGTCGCTCGAGGTGGTCGCGGAGGTCTACTCCTCCGTGGTCACGGCCGGCGTCTTCCGCGCCTCCTCGATCCGGGTCGCCGAGGCCGCCAAGGTGATCGAGAACACGCAGCGCGACCTGAACATAGCGCTCATGAACGAGCTGGCGCTCATCTTCGACCGGCTCGGCATCGACACCGGGGAGGTGCTCGCCGCCGCGGGAACCAAGTGGAACTTCCTCAAGTTCACCCCGGGACTGGTCGGGGGGCACTGCATCGGCGTCGACCCCTACTACCTGACGCACAAGGCGGAGAAGATGGGGTACATCCCCCAGGTGATCCTGGCCGGGCGGCGCATAAACGACGGGATGGGGAAGTTCGTGGCGCAGCGGGCGGTAAAGGAGATCATCAGGAGCGGGAATCCGGTGCTCGGCTCGCCGGTCACCGTGCTCGGCATCACCTTCAAGGAAAACTGCCCCGACCTCAGGAACTCCAAGGTGATCGACATCATCAACGAGCTTCGCGACTACGGCATGGAGGTGCAGGTCTGCGACCCGCTCGCCGACCGGGCCGAGGCGGAGCACGAGTACGGGGTGACCCTGGTGCCGCGCTCGGAACTGAAGCCGGCAGTGGCGGTGGTAGCCGCCGTGGCCCACGCGGAGTACCGCTCCCTCACCGCCGCCGAACTCTCCTCCATGACCTGCGCCAACCCGGTGCTGGTCGACGTGAAGGGGATTTACGACCGGGAACTTATGGTGGCCGCGGGCTTCAGGGTATGGACGCTGTAGTTAGCCGGGACACGCGAAGACGGAGAGGTTAGATGGCGGTATCGCTTTTAGCGGTCATTTTGCTGCTGGTTTCCATGCTGAGGATCGTCCAGCTGGAGCGAAAGAGCGCCTCCAGGAGCCTTATCGCCGTGCCGTTTCTGGCGACAGCGCTTCTGGAACTCTTCGACATGTTCTCGCTGAGCCCGCTGTGGCCTACCGTTCCCTGGAAGCACTGCTCGATGTTCGTGGAGTCGCTTCTTCCCGCCATCTGGCTCATGGTTTCGCTTACCTACGCCAGGGATACCTCGGAACGGGGACTCAGCATCCCCGCCCGGATCCTGCTCGTCGTCGCGCTGCTGCTCGTCTTCGTCCCGCTCCTGATGCCGGCCGAGGCGCTCTTCTACGCGCCCGACTTCCCCGTCGAGCGGATGCTGTTTCTCACCGACCGGGGGTATTACTTCTACGTCGCCCTCCTGGTCCTCTTCGTGATCGCGCTCACCAACTTCGAATCGACCCTGGTGAACGCCTCGATGGAGGCGCTCTGGCGCGTGAAGCTCGACATCGTGGCCCTGGGCTCCATGCTCGCCGTCTCGACCTTCTACTACTCGAACGCGCTTTTGTACCGGTCGCTGAACATGGACCTGGTGCAGCTGCGCTCGCTGCTTTTCATCGTCGCCTCCCTGATGGTGGTCTATTCCAGGAGCCACTGGCGCGGCAGCGCGCGGGTCAGGATCTCCCAGGCGGTCCTCATGAAGTCGGTGGTCATGGCCGTCATCTCCGGGTATCTGATCCTGCTCGGGGCCATGGGCGAGGCGATGAAGTACTTCGGGCCGCTCTTTCCCAGGGTGCTCACCCTTGCGGTCGGGTTCGTCTCGGGGGTGATGCTCCTTTTGCTCCTCCTCTCGGAGCGGGCCAAGCGCGAGCTGAAGGTCTTCCTGCACAAGCATTTCTACCAGAGCAAGTACGACTACCGCGCCCACTGGCTGGGGCTTACCGAAAGGCTCGCCACCTTCGGAACCGGCGAGGAGCTGGTGAACCGGGTGCTCTCCGCCTACTGCGACACCTTCGGCACCGCCGGCGGGGCGCTGTACCTGCACCAGGAAGGGTGCGGCTGGTTCTGCGCCAACGCCATCCAGGACCTCGAGGAGATGAAGGAGACCATCGCCGACGACAACGCGCTGATCGCCTACCTAAGGGAGCGGCGCTGGGTCTTCTGCAGCAGGGACGACAATCCCGGGATCCTCAGGGAGAACTCGCTGCTGTTGAAGAGGTACGGCATCACCTTCGCCATCCCGCTCTTCGAGGGCGAACTCCTCACCGGGTTCATACTCCTGGGGGAGCCGGTGGCCCCCAACGAGCAGTACCGCTACGAGGATTACGACCTGATGAAGACCATCGCCAGGCAGGCCTCGGTGGCGATCCAGCACCAGCGCCTGTCGGAGCAGCTCACCCAGGCCAAGGCGAAGGAGGCGGTCGGAAACCTGGCCACCTTCGTCGTGCACGACCTGAAGAACCTCGCGGCGACCGTATCGCTCGTGGTGGAGAACGCCAGGGAGCACCTGGGGAACCCCGAGTTCCAGAAGGACATGCTCTCCAGCCTCGGCAACACCACGAAAAAGATGCACGACCTGATCGGCCGCCTGAGGAACCTCGGGGAGAGCGAACTCCTGCAGATGGTCCCGGTGGATATCTACTGGCTCACGCAGCGCTCTGCGCAGATGGTGCAGGGGAGGGCGATCACGGTCCTGGGGACGACCCAGGTGGCGATGGCCGACGCGGAGGAGCTGCAGAAGGTGCTCTTGAACCTGTTCCTGAACGCGGTGGAGGCCTCGCAGCCGGCCGCTCCCATAACGGCCGAGGTGGGGTTAGCCGAGGGGCCGTTCATCAGGATCACCGACCGCGGGTGCGGCATCTCGCCGCGCTTCATACGAAACGACCTGTTCGTTCCCTTTCGCACCTCGAAGCAGACCGGTCTCGGCATCGGGCTGTACCAGTGCCGCCAGATCGTCCAGGCGCACGGCGGCCGGATCGAGGTCGCCAGCGTCGAGGGTGAGGGGAGCGTATTCACCGTGCGTCTCCCGGCTCCGGCGCAGGAACCGGCCAGGGAGATTACACAGGCGGCATGAAGGAGGATCCATTGAAAAGGCTTCTTATAGTTGACGACAATGAAGATATCAGGCAGCAGCTGAAATGGGGTTTGAACCAGGATTACCAGGTCCTTCTGGCGGGGGACGCGAGGGAGGCACTCTCCGTTTTCCGCTCCGAAAAGCCGAGCGTGGTGGTCCTCGACCTGGGGCTTCCCCCGTACGCCGACACCTCCGTGGAGGGGTTTCGCTGCCTCGAGGAGATGCTGGCGCTGAACCCGGCGGTGAAGATCATCATGCTGACCGGGAACAACGAGCGGGAGAACGCCCTGAAGGCGATGCGCATGGGGGCCTTCGACTTCTATGCCAAGCCCCCCATCCTGGGCGAGCTGAAGGTGATGATCAGCCGCGCCTTCCACCTCTCGAACATCGACGAGCAGAACATACGGCTCTCGGCGGAGGGGGTGGGGGATGCCGACGACCAGTGGGGCATGGTGGGGAAGTGCCCCGAGATGCAGGCGGTCTTCACCACCATCCGCAAGGTGGCCGCCTCCAACGCCCCGATCCTCATCACCGGGGAGAGCGGCACCGGCAAGGAACTCGTCGCCGGCGCCATCCACGAGGCGAGCCTCCGGGCCAAGGGGCCCTTCATCGCCATCAACTGCGGCGCCATCCCCGAGAACCTCCTGGAGAGCGAACTCTTCGGGCACGAGAAGGGGGCCTTCACCGGGGCCCACGTCGCGGTTCGCGGCAAGCTGCAGTACGCCCACAAGGGGACCCTCTTCCTCGACGAGATCGGTGAGCTGCCGGTCAACCTGCAGGTGAAGCTGCTCCGCTTCCTGCAGGAGGGGACCATCCAGAGGGTAGGGGGGAGGGAGGACATCCCCATCGACGCCCGCACCACCTGCGCCACCAACGTCGACATCCCCAAGGCGATCGAGGACGGGCGCTTCAGGGAGGACCTCTACTACAGGATCGGGGTGATCACCATCAAGCTCCCCCCTCTGAGGGAGCGGGGCGAGGACATCCAGCTCATCGCCGAGAACTTCCTCAAGGTCTACGGCAAGGAGAACAAGAAGAAGTCGCTCCGGTTCTCGCCTGCCGGCATCGCCTTCCTGAGGAGGCACAACTGGCCCGGCAACGTGCGCGAACTGAAGAACCGGGTGCAGCGCGCGGTCATCATGTGCGAGGGGACCAGCATAGGGCCGCTCGACCTGGGGTGCGACGTCGACCTGCCGTCCATACCGGTCACCTCCACCGACGTGGTCTCCCTCAGGGTGGCGCGGGAGCGGATGGAGCGCGAGATGATAGTGAACGCCATCGAGCGGCAGTCGGGGAACATCCTGAAGGCCGCCGAGGAACTCGGCGTCAGCCGACCGACCTTGTACGACCTGATGAAGAAGCTCGCAATACACCAGTAGAAATCCCGTCAGAAAGTCCCCCTTTGGAAAAGGGGGACTTTCATGGTTCCTACGCTCCAGCGTGGGAACCCGGTCCCCCGGACGCTCCCGCGTCCGCTTTGACACGCATTACCCTAGAGACCGCAGCCTGCTAGCTGACGCTGGAGCGTCAGGAGCCTTGCGTTCCCACGCTGGAGCGTAGGAACGATTGATTCAGGGGGGTTGCGTTCCCACGCTGGAGCGTAGGAACGATAATTTATTTTTACCTCTTGAGTTTGGTTCTATCCGTCTTTATCCCCTTCATCCCCATTAACAGGGTTACGGTTTTCGGCTCTTTGGCCACATTCGCAGTACCTGCCACTTCTAACGGCGCTTATCTGCAAGAATTGTTTGATTGTTACCGTATTCTCAGGTAGAATCTGGCGTCCTCTCGATGAGATTAGTGATGCTGGAAAACTCGACCATACAAAAAGATATCGACGCAACAGGCCCCGCATGCCAGAAGGCGCTCTCAGAAGCCTCCAAGGCGCTGAAGGCTCTCGCCTTTTATCCTGATAACCACCCCCTTCGCAGGCAGATCCTCGACTCCGCATACCAGGCCATGGCGGACCTCACCAACGCCGGGAAGATCTCCCTCGTCGTGCAGCGCGGCGGCTTTTCCTTCGCCGACCGGCAGGAGACCATCGATAACAACCCGATGACCCGGGCCCTGGCCCAGGAACTGTTCGCCCGCGAGCTGCAGCGGCTCACCTTTCTCCCCGGGATCTCACCCGCCGAATTTTCCGGTTTCCTCGCCCTGCTGACCGTCCCCCCCCAGAAGATCGTCGAGGATGGCGGGGTGGCCGAGTTGCTTGCCAAAAGCGGCATCAGTCACGTCATGGTGAACCAGATCGATATCTCCGCCGTCTATACCAAGAAGAAGGTGGGGGAGAGCGCCGAGGACCCGGTCGACGGCGCCGATGCGCAGGAAGAGCGCACAGCCGAGGTACCGCCCGCGCAGGGGAGCACGGCCAGGGCCGCGGAGCTGGGCATCGACGAGCTTTTGGCCGCCATGTCCGCCGAGAGCGAGGACGAGCCCTATCGCCAGCTTGCCCGCATGCTGCTCAACAAGGCGCTCCCCTTGAAGCAGGAGCGGTATTTCGACCACCTGTTCAAGGTGGTGATGGCGATGGTCGAGCAGAACGCGGAAAAGGGAAGGAGCGACGCAAGCCGCGGCTTCGCCCGGGTGGTGGTGCAGCAGCTGTGCCTTGGCGAGATGTCCGAACACCTGCTGGACCACCTGGAGGATGCCGGTTTCCGGCAAAACGAGAGCATCTACCGGATCCTGAACCTGCTGGGCTCGGAGGCGGTCGACGTCGTCATGAAGCGGCTGTACGCCGCGGGCAGCAAGCCGTCCAGGAAGCCGCTCAGCATCGCCGTGACCAGGATCGGCGCTCCGGCGCTGCCGTCGCTGCTCGCCTTGCTGAAGGACGGGAGATGGCAGGTGGTGTACACCGCGGTGGTCATCCTGGGGGAGATGGGAAACAGGGACGCGGTGAAGGGGCTGGCGCTTACCGTCTATCACCCCGAAAACCGCGTCCGGATGGAAACGATACGCTCCCTGGCGAAGATCGGCGGCATGGAGGCGACCTCGCTCCTCGTTTCGCTCTTTGCCGACGAGGACCCTGCGATCGCCGTGCAGAGCATCACCTGGCTTGGGCGCAGCAGGAACCAGACGGCGCTCAAGCAACTGCTGCAACTGGTCAAAAAGCGCGACCTGCTCCTCAAGTCCCACGCCGTGAAGAAGGAGGCGCTGGTCGCCATCGGCCGCATCGGCGACCGCCGCGCGCTCGGTTTTTTGTGCAAGATGGTAAGGAAGAGGTACTGGATGGCGCCGGGACGCGGCCTGGAACTGAAACTTGCCGCCATCGACTCCATCGCCCTCCTGGGGGGCGAGCATGCGCGGGCCTTCCTGAAAACGACAGCCGCGGGAGGCGGGGAACTGGGCCGTGCCGCCGCGGCGGCGCTGGACTCGCTGGCACAAAGAGGCGAAGAGCATGAGTGAGATCACCAAACCAGCGGTTCAACGCGCCGCGATGCTGCTCACCGCATCCATCAAGACGGTCCTTCTGTATCCGCAGGCGCATCCCGCGGTGCGGCAGCCGTTGCAGGAACTGGTCGGCATCCTGACGGAGATGCTCGGGGAAAAAATGGAACTCCACCTGGGCGTCGTGGAGGGGACCTTCTTCATCGAGAGCTGCCTCCTCGTTTCCCCCAACGCCGCGGTCTCCGAGCTGGTCGAGCGCCTGATGCAAAAGGATCTGGACGCCCTCACCGTCTATCCCGGCCTGTCGGCCGACGACCTCTTCAACTTCGCCTCCCTCCTCGCCAACCGCCAGACCAACGTCGACTCGCTCCCCGGCGAAATGGAGAGGAAGGGGATCCGGAGCATTCGGCTGGGGATCGACCAGGCCACAAGCGGCGGCGATTCCTCCGGCGAGGAGACCCACGCCCCGGCGGGGATCTACCGCGACGCGCTCAAGGCCGTGCGGGACACCATGCGCGAGGTCGACAACGGCAGGATTCCCAGCGGCGACTGGATCAACGGGGTCGTGGAGAACATGGTCACGGTGACCATGGAGGATCACACCACCCTCCTTGGCCTGGCCATGATCAAGGATTACGACAACTACACCTTCAGCCATTCCGTCAACGTCGGCATACTCGCCCTGACGCTCGGGGCGTACCTGGGACTGGACCGGGAAGCCTTGCAGGAGATCAATACGGCGGGGCTCCTGCACGACATCGGTAAGACCAAGGTCGCCAAGGACATACTCAACAGCCCCGGCAAGCTTTCCGACGACCAGTACCGGCAGATGAAGAGACACGCGGAGGAGGGGGCGGAGATAGTCAAGCATATGAAGAACATCTCCCCGCGCGTGGCGGAGGCGGTTCTGGGACACCACATACGGCACGACCGGACCGGGTATCCCGAATGGGCCAGGGATATGAGCTTCGGCTTTTTCACCGAAATCGTCGCCGTAGCCGATTGCTACGACGCCATCACGACGCTTAGGAGCTACAACATCCCGACCCTCCCCAAGGAGGCGATGGAGATCATGCGGCGCCTTTCCGGGGCGTCTTTGAACGGCGAACTGGTCAAGAAGTTCGAGGAGATGATGGGCGAGTACCCGGTCGGGAGCCTGGTGCGGCTCGACACCAACGAAATCGCCCTGGTCCTGAAACCCCATCCCATGGAGTGCGTCTCCCCCGCGGTGAAGGTGGTCATGGACTCGCGCGGCGACGTGCTGGCGAGCCCCCGCCTGGTGAGCCTCGCCGAAACCGGAGGAAGCCGCTACGCCTCCATCATAGCCCCCGTCGATCCGCTGCTGAAGAACCTCTGCCTTGCCGGCCACCTGCTCGCCGCGTGATATGGAGGAACCGTGCCATGCGCTACCAGTTCACCCGGGGGGCCATGTCGAGGGGAGAAGCGTTGAAGGAGAATATTATGCCAGTCGAACCGGGCCGTTACCGGCACTACAAGGGGAATTTCTACCAGGTGATCGGCACCGCGAGGCACAGCGAAACCGACGAACTGCTGGTCGTCTATCGTCCGCTGTACGGAGAGGGCGGGCTCTGGGTCAGACCGGAGGCGATGTTCAAGGAACTGGTATCAGTAGACGGCGAACTGGTGCCGAGATTTCGCAAAGTAGAAGATTGAAAGGCCAGCCCCTTCCCCTTCATTTATCCATCTCTGTCTCCTGTCCCGTTAGCTTGCTTATAATACAAAGCTTTAGTAAGAACTGCCTAATTCCTGATTGACTTTCTGCAATAAGTTGGTGTATTAGAAGTGTTATTAAAGCTTCTCTCAAGTTTAACAATGGAATACCGAGATATTTCCGATAACGGCATCTAGTGTCGGCAGCGACCTCCTCTCTCTCAACGTCTGCTCCCTGGCGAACTATAAGTAATGTTGGACTGCTTTAATTGTTTTTCGTTTGTGCTCTGCAGACCGGTTGCCTGTGAATCTGCTTTAGGACTCTGGATTGCCTGCGCAGTGGTACATGCTTGTCGGCAGCT
>Ga0209212_1001478_pt1 | contig 37672 bp, 36 predicted proteins | sample RifGroC2_FD_183996 | JGI IMG/M metagenome (GOLD analysis project Ga0209212, IMG submission 183996) | Groundwater microbial communities from Rifle, Colorado, USA - Groundwater C2 (SPAdes) (version 2) | ecosystem: Environmental > Aquatic > Deep subsurface > Groundwater | place: Rifle, Colorado...
AGTAATTGGGACAGCATCATGTCAAGAAAATTGAAACCTGATCCAGGAAAGAACAGAAACCCGTCCAAAAGAACAATAATTTCAACCGGCGATTCTATAAACGCCGGCTAATTTGGACAGCAATGATTTCCTTTATAACTTCTTAAAACCCAAGTGTCGTACCGATTGCAGGAGCTTGTCCAATCTGCAAAGAAGTACGCATACGGGGAAAAGGGCCCGAAGGAGTTCTTGGATCTTATTCGGCGGATATTTCCCGTAAAGAATCCGAGATAGGACATTGCGCAGGGCACTCTGCCGGCGGTTGCAGCTTCCGCATAAGGAGTATGCATCATGGTCAACGATGAACGGCCGACCGATGAAACCAACAGATATGACGAGATTGATACAGAGATAGACCTTGATGATATTCCCGAAGATAGAAGTCATACATGGAGGTACCTCAAAAATATTTTATTTGTATTATTGCTGGCAGCTGTAGGACTAACTGTTATTTGGGCAAGCTTTAAAGGTGGTCAAAAATTATTTCTTGTTTATAAAACGACGGTTAAGGATTCTTTACAAGAAGCGGTTGTTAATCATAGTAAGGTGCCGGATGCGGCCATTGCTCCAAAGGCCGATGGGACGTTAGAGGGAGAGGTAAAAGGTGGGGTTAAAGAGCCGGATCCGGGAAAAATAGTAGAGACCGCTTCCGGCCCGATCGAAACGATTGATAACCCGGTTATAGAAAAGAATATCGTTCAGCCCACCAAAATGGGTGTGACTCCAGTTCCCAAGGCGGAAAGGTCGGATGCGGCAACCAAGCCAGAAATGACCATACCGGATGTCAAACAGGCGGCTGTTGCGCCTACGGTGAAGCCGGAGACAAGGGTATCAAAACCAGTAGCAAAAAAGAAAACGACTGCGCCAAAGGTAGCGAAAAAACATAAAAGATATAAAGTTATTGTCGGCTCTTTTTCGATAAAGGCCAATGCCGACAGTCTTGCCAGCCGGTTAATCGTTAATCATTATAAGCCGCGGATCGTCTTGGCAAAGACACCTAAAGGACGACTTTATAGAGTTGTTGCCGGATCTTATCGTTCATTGGGAGAAACAAAAGCGAAGATGGGTGAATTAAAAGAGTTAGGCATTCAATCATTTCTTATAGCTGAATGAAACGTATGTCGTAACAGGCTTTCTCGTTCCCTGTAGGGTAGCAACGAAAGAAAAAGGGGTTAGCCTTCGATTGGCTAACCCCTCGATTTTCATGGTGGGCCAGGACAGAATTGAACTGTCGACACACGGATTTTCAGTCCGTTGCTCTACCGACTGAGCTACCGGCCCGCACCGCAGCCAAGTTTCTGCTGAAACGGAACGTTTTTCTATAAAAGATCATCCCGTTTGTCAAGGCATTTCTGACGGCTTCGTAAAAAGGCCGGATGCTGCGTCAAAGCGGTATTCTTCTTCAGATGGAGAAATTCTCGACGTCGCTCGGCGGATCGACTGTTGGGGCAAGATTTCCGTCGGGGTGTACCCCTGCATCGGTTTTGTTCTTCGTGCGGATGACGAGTGTCGCCGCAATCTTGTCGTGCCAGCCCTGTTTTCGTCTGTCGACAGCAATCCAGATGAAGCCGAGTAAGAAGACGAGAGCTGAGACCAGGCAGCCCACCCAACGGAGGAAGGCGACGCCGAGGGTCATGTTTTCACCCGAGATCTGGATGACGCGAAGCCCGAAGAGCATCTTTCCCGGCGTCGCTCCGGCGGTTCCGTGGAACCAGATGAAGTAGATCATGCCGGTGAGGAGTGCCGTAACGGCATAGACGGCCGCGAAGAGACCTGTTCCGAGCGGAAGATTCCCCGTCATGGCGATGCTCCCGAACGAGACACCCCCTGATTTCAAGGCAAGCAGGCCGATCAGTAAGAGGATCAGCGAGAGAAAATAGAGGATGACACAGTCGATGGCGCAAGCCAGAAACCTGCGCCAGAAACCGCCGAATCGCTTAGCCGCCATGCGGATCTCCCCTCTCCATGCAACCGAGGGCGCCCCTCTCGAACTGCAGAATGGAAAGGACGGCCGCCGCCGCCGTATCCACCCGGAGCACCCGTTTACCCAGACTGACGGATAGAAAACCCGCCGGCAGTGCCTGGGCGATTTCGTCTTCGTCGAATCCGCCTTCCGGTCCGATGATCACAAGAAATTTCTTCATCCCTGCATAGCGAGGATCCCGGAGGACCTCGCGGATCCCTCTGGCAGATTCTTCCTCCCAGCAGATGAGATTGAGGCCTTCCGGCTGACGGGAGTGGAGCATCTCGGCGAAGGACACAATCTCGCCGATTTCGGGGATGTCGGTTCGGCCGCACTGACGGGAGGCCTCGACGGCGATCCTCTGCCAGCGCTCCTGTTTCTGCGGCGACTTTCCGAGCGGCCAGCGGGGGATCGAACGTTTTGCGAAGAAGGGGATGATCCTGCCGGCGCCGAGTTCCGTGGCATGCCGGATGACCGCCTCCATTTTCTCCGCCTTGGGGATCGCCTGGCAGAGAGTGATCTCGATCTCGTCGGCAGGCACACGGCGCTTGTCGTTGATCTCCAGAGTCAGCCCGCCGGCGGTCCGCCTGACGATGGCTTTGTACTCCCACGCGGTCCCGTTGAAGACGAAAAGAGGATCACCCGCCTGCATCCGAAGGACGGTCTTGAGGTACCTGTCTTGTTGCGCCGTTACGGCGAAGACGTCGCCCGTCTCGATGGGGTGCGGAAGGTAAATCCGGGGAATGCTCACTTGTGGCGGCCCGCTTTCTTCAGGATATAGCAGACCCATTCCTTTTCGGCGATGAGGCGATGGAGTGTGAAGGAATCGCCGAGGAAACGGGCCTCGATGTCCGGTCTGTCCTGTTCGATGATCCCCGCGATGACGAGCCGGCCGCCGGGAGCGACGAGGCGAACGAGATGGGCATGAAGTTCACCGAGGATCTTGGCCGTCAGGTTCGCGACGATCAGAGGAAAAGTCTCTGCGAGTGTGGCGATGTCCCGGTGAACGACCGTCACCCGGTCATCGACCCGGTTAACAAGGACATTTGCTTGCGCGATCTTTGTCGCCAGCGGGTCGTTGTCCACGCACAGCACCCGTTCGGCGCCGAGTTTCGCACAGGCGATGCCGAGAATGCCCGTTCCCGTTCCGATGTCCAGGACGTGCGATTTCTCTGAAGCCCTCTCCTCGATGAAGAGGGTTTCGATCGCCTCCAGACACGTCCGCGTGGAGGCATGCTGGCCGGTGCCGAAGGCCATGCCGGGGTCGATCTCGATGACGATGTCACCGCGCTTTGGGGTATAACTTTCCCAGGTCGGCTTGATTACGAGATTCCGGCTCACCCGGAGGGGTTTGAAATATTTCTTCCAGGCGTCGCCCCAGCCGGGATCGCGGACGACCTCTGCCCGGAAGGCCGGTTTCTCCAATTTGGGGAAGATCTCCGCCACACTGTCGAGGTAGGTTTTGAGCCCCGAGATTCTTTGTTCCAGATGGACATCGCAGGGAAGGAACGCTTTCAGCGTCTCCCGGATGTCGGTTTCGGCGACATCCCGCTGCGATTGTGGTTCCGAGGATTCCTGATAGGCCCCCTGGGCGCCCATCTCCGTCAGGAAATTGGCCAGGGCGTCGCTTAACTCCGTCGGGGTGGAAAGCTCAATCTGCAGCCAGTCCTCTTTTTTCTCAGGCTCCTCCGGCATGATCCGCGCCCCCTTTCCTCTTGCCGCTTGAGTTTACGCATACGAAAAAACAGCGGTAACGCATTGCAGATGGAGAGGCTTTTAATGCGGATATGTATATCCTTTATCGGAATATATATCAAGCGGCTTGAATTTGAGGGGGCTTCATGGTATGTCTTATAGGATTTCCGGAAGCATGTTTCTCCGATACCGGTTGCTCCGGTGAAAACAGGAAAGGAATGGGCATGCGGTATTATCCGCTCTTTCTCGATATTGCCCGGCGACGGTGCGTGGTGGTCGGCGGCGGGAATGTGGCCGAGCGAAAGATCGAAAGGCTCCTCGCCTGCGGCGCCCGTGTGGAGGTTATCGGAAAGGTTCTGACGCCTGCGCTTGCTGCACTAAAAGCGAATGGGCAGATCGTGCATCACGAGGCCGACTATGAAGAACCGCTGATTCGTGGCGCCTTTCTCGTTATCGGTGCGACCGACAGCAGCGAGGTGAATGGTCGGATCTCCGGGGATGCGCGGTCGCTGGGGATTTTAGTGAATATCGCCGATGAACCCGCCCGATGCGACTTTATCCTCCCGTCCATCGTCGAGCGAGGCGCCCTGTCGATCGCGGTTTCCACCGGCGGAAAAAGTCCCGCCCTGGCCAAGAAACTCAGGATGGAACTCGATGCCCTCTACGGTCCCGAATACTCGATCCTGCTGGAGATCATGGGGAAACTCCGGGAGAAGATGATCGTCGAGGGACGTTCCTCTGCGGAGAATCGGGAGCGTTTCGAAGCCGTCGTGAATTCTGAGATACTGGGTCATATCCGTAAAAAGCGGTGGAAAGCGATCAAGGCGCTGATCGTCGATCGAACCGGCATAGAGATGGAGGAGGAATCGCGATGATAGGGATCGTTCTTTTCAAAGCAGCCCTGGCTATCTACCTGGTCTGTGCGGTTGTTTACGCCGCCTCGCTCTGGGTCAGGAGGGTCTTGACGGCGAGATTCGCCACATGGCTGATGTTTGCTGCCCTCGTCATCCATACCCTCTCGTTTGCCACCCGCTGGCTTACAATGGGAATCAGCCCGGTTATTGGCCTCCACGATGCGCTCTCTTTTTTCGCCTGGGTGATGGCTGCGGCTTATCTCGCCCTGCAACTGAAGACCAAGACCCGGATACTGGGGGCGTTCGTCTCGCCCGTGATCTGCCTGATCATGGTTGTCGCCTCCGTGGAGCTCGGGGGGACGGTCGGTGCGCCGGCCATCCTGCAGGGGTCTTTGGTCACCCTCCACGTGATGCTCTCCGTGACCGGCGAGGCCCTGTTTGCCCTGGCCTCGTGCGCCGGCCTGATGTATCTGCTCCAGGACGGCCTGCTCAAGCGGAAGAAGGAGGGGGGCCTGATCAGGCTCCTGCCGTCGCTCCGCGATCTGGACCGGATCAACAACATCTGCCTCTCCTGGGGATTTCCCCTGCTGACGCTCGGGGTCCTGGCCGGCTCGCTCTGGGCGCGGATCGTCTGGGGGAGTCACTGGCAGTGGGATTCCAAGCAGGTATGGACGCTACTGGCGTGGGGATTCTATGGCTTCCTGCTCCATCAGAGGTTGGTCGTGGGGTGGCAGGGTCGCAAAGCGGCCCTCTGGTCGCTGATCGTTTTTATGTTTCTCATCGCGCTGTTGATCTTCAGGACGCTTTTCTTCCAGACGATCCATAATTTTGTGTGAATCTATGCGACTCTTTCTCATCGGAATGAGCCATAAGACCGCCCCTCTCGAGATGCGGGAGCGACTTCAGCTTCTATGCGGCGAAGGAAATCCGCCGCTTGCCGAGCTGATGCGCCTGAACGGGATCATGGAGGCGCTGTACCTGGCCACGTGCAACCGGGTCGAGATCCTCGCGCGTGCCGAGGACGACGGGCAGGCGGTTGATATCCTGAAGTCCTTTATTTACCGTCAGGGGAATCTCAGCATCGCGGAGATGGAGAAATGTCTTTACATCCACCGGGATCTGGAGGCGGTCCGGCATCTCTTCCGTGTCACATCGAGCCTCGATTCCATGGTCATGGGGGAGCCGCAGATCCTGGGACAGATGAAGGAGGCCTACCGTACGGCGGCCGAAAGCCGCGCAACGGGGGTCTTTCTCAACCGACTCAGTCACCACGCATTCCAGGTGGCCAAGCGGGTCCGGACCGAGACGGGGATCGCCGGAAACGCCGTCTCCGTCAGTTACGCGGCGGTGGAACTCGCGAAAAAGATCTTCGGCGATCTCAAAGGCAAAGCGATCCTTCTGATCGGCGCCGGCGAGATGTCGGAACTGGCCGCCCGCCACCTGCTCCGCCAGGGGGTGGGCAGAATCCTCATCGCCAACCGGACCTACGCGAGAGCCGAGGCGATGGCGGCGGAATTCCAGGGAACACCCGTGGCTTTCGACCGGTTTTGCGAGGCCCTGCCGGAGATGGATATCGTGATCGCCTCCACCGGCGCTCCGGGTTATATCCTCACTGCGGAGATGGTGGCAGCGGCGCTCCGGCGGCGACGGAACCGTCTTCTGTTTCTGATCGATATCGCCGTTCCCCGGGATATCGATCCCGCTGCCGGCGAGATCGACAATGTCTATCTGTACAACATCGATCACCTGCAGGGCGTGGTCGACGCCAATAAGGAGGGACGGCGGGCGGAGGCGATGAAGGCGGAAGCGATCGTTGCGGAGGAGGTCGGGGCCTTCGAGAGGTGGTTCAACGCCCTGGAGGTCGTGCCGACCATCGTAGCGCTCCGGGAGAAGGTGGAAGGGATCGTGAAAGGGGAACTGGAGAAATCCGCCTCCTGGCTGGGGAAGCTCAACGAAGAGGAGAGGAACCGGGTCGAAATCCTTGCCGCCTCCATCGTGAACAAGATCCTCCATGAACCGATGACCGGCCTCAAGGAGGAAAGCCGGGAGAAGGACGCCCTGCCGTTCGTGGCGGCCGTCCGCAGATTGTTTAAGTTATGATAGGAGGACAGCATTAAGCGAACATTCAGGATCGGAACGAGGGGGAGCGCCCTGGCGCTGACACAGTCTAAGTGGGTGGCGGCCCACATCCGGAAACAGCTTCCCGATGCCGAGGTAGAGCTCGTTGTCATCAAGACGAAGGGCGACATCATGCAGGACGTTTCGCTGGTCCAGCTCGGCGGGAAAGGACTCTTCATCAAGGAGATCGAGGAGGCGCTGCTGCGGGGCGAAGTCGACATCGCCGTCCACAGCATGAAGGACGTCCCCGCCGAGCTGCCGGAGGAACTGGAGATCGCGGTGACGCCGCCGCGGGAGGACCCCCGGGACGTTCTGATCTCAACGGGCAACCGAAAACTGGAAGAGATGCCCCACGGGGCGCGCATAGGGACCTGCTCGCTTCGGCGCGGATTCCAGCTCAGGAACCGGATGCCGGATTTGGAGATCGTACCGCTCCGTGGAAACCTCGATACGCGGATTAAAAAACTCGGAACGGAGGACCTCGCCGGCGTGATCGTCGCCGCGGCGGGGATGAGGCGGATGGGCTGGGTGGCCAAGATTTCCCAGTTCATTCCCGTGGAGGTGATGCTTCCCGCCGTCGGTCAGGGAGTCCTCGGGATCGAGACGCGGCGGGACGATGCCGCCGTCAGCGGGGCGATCGCCTTTCTCCACGATCCGGTCACCTGGTGCGAGGTCGGCGCCGAGCGCGCCTTCCTGCAGCGTCTGGGCGGTGGATGCCAGCTTCCGATCGCCGCTTATGCCAAAAAAACCGGTGAGGAGATCGCCATCGGCGGCCTGGTCGGCAGTGTCGACGGGCGGGTGATGATCCGCCACGAAATGAAAAGAGCCGCTACGGATTTTGGGACCCTGGGAAGGGAGCTTGCGGATCACATCCTGGCGCAGGGAGGTCGCGCCATCCTGGATCAGATCTACATACAGAAGTGAGAGAAAAGTACCGAGGAAAGATCCATGACCGAAAAGGGGAAGGTTTATATTATCGGCGCCGGACCAGGCGACCCGGGACTGATCACCATTCGCGGTGCGCAGTATATCCGGGAGGCGGATGTGATCGTCTACGACCATCTGGTCAGCCCGGAGATTCTCCGCCATGCGAAAGAGAAGGTCCGACTGATTTACGCCGGCAAGCACGGAGGTGACCACACCCTTCCCCAAACGGCGATCAACGCGCTTCTGATAACGGAGGCGGTAAAGGGGGCAATCGTCGCGAGGCTCAAAGGCGGCGATCCCTTCATCTTCGGACGGGGAGGCGAGGAGGCGGAGGTCCTGCGCGAGGCGGGCGTCCCTTTCGAAGTCGTTCCCGGGATCAGCTCGGCGATTGCCGTTCCCGCCTATGCGGGGATCCCCCTGACGCACCGGAATCACACCGTATCGGTCGCTTTTGTCACAGGGCACGAGGACCCGACCAAGGGGAAGAGCCATCTCGACTGGTCCACACTGGCCGGGGTCGGAACCCTGATCTTTCTCATGGGGGTGAAGAACCTCCCGATGATCGCGGAGAACCTGATCCGCGCAGGAAAAGACGCGGCGACCCCGGCCGCGCTGATCCGCCGGGGGACGACGCCCGACCAGGAGACGCTGACCGGCACCCTCGGCGATATCGTGCGGAAGGCCGAGGAGAGGCGTTTTGCGCCGCCGGCCATATTTGTCGTCGGCACCGTGGTAGGCTTGAGGGAAACTCTTAGCTGGTTTGAGACGAAACCCCTTTTCAGCCGCGGTATTGTCATCACGCGCCCGGAGGCGCAGGCGGAGGAGCTGTCCGAACTCCTCCGGCGCAAAGGGGCGCGGGTGATCCCGTTCCCGGTGATCCGGATCGCGCCCCCCGAAACCTGGGAAGAGCTCGACGGGGCTATAGACCGCCTCGAGAGTTACCGGTGGATCATCTTTACGAGCGCCAACGGTGTCGCCTTTTTCTTCAGACGCCTCCGTGAGCGTGGACGGGACATCCGGGACCTAAAAGGAATCCGTATCGCCACGATCGGCCCGGCAACGGCCTCGGCGGTGGAGGCGCTGGGCATCCGCGTGGATCTCGTGCCGGAGGAGTTCATCTCCGAGGGGGTGGTTAAGGCCTTTGCCGGCGCGGATCTCCGGGGAAGCCGGGTCCTCATCCCAAGGGCCAAGGAGGCGCGCGATGTCATCCCCGAGGGCCTTGCCGCGATGGGCGCCACATGCGATATTGCGACGACCTATAGGACCGTCCGTTCGGACCGGGACGCCTCTGAGCTCGCACCTCTTTTCGATGACGAAAAGGTTGATGTGATCACCTTTACGAGTCCCTCGACGGTGGCGAACTTCCTTCGGATCATGGGTCCCGATTTTCATCTCCCGGCCAAGGTCCGGATCGCCTGCATCGGTCCGGTGACGGAAGCCGCGGCGAGGAAGGCGGGCCTTCCCGTGGACATCCTCCAGGAGCGCTACACGATTCCGGGCCTGGTCGATGCGCTCGTCGCTTTTTTTCAGCCGGCCCAGTAAAGGCGAAGCGCTGCAACGTTGACGAACTGGTAAAAAGTCGTAAAAGCCTTGTTTTCGGGCAGGCTTCGTAAAAAGCTCCGCAGGCAAGGCGCGCGAATCCTGAGGAGTGAGGCGTACTTTGTCGTACGCTGCAACGACGAAGGATGAAGCGCAACGCAGCATCCGGACTTTTTACGAAGCCGTCAACGTTGACGTCCGGTCATCAATAGAGTAGGAACGGTATCGACGGGTGTTGAAGGTGCAGGTCGATAGGCATAAAATAAAAAGCAGGGCAAAGGAGGTCTTATGAACTTTCCCGATTACCGGCCCAGAAGGCTTAGGCAAAACGAGAATTTCCGGCGGATGATCCGGGAGACGACACTCACCGTGGACAACCTGATCTATCCCCTGTTCGCAGTCCCGGGGACAAAGGTGAAAAAGCCGATCGATTCGATGCCGGGGATCTTCCAGATGTCGGTGGATCATATCGTCCGCGAGACGCAGCGGGTGAAGGCGCTGGGGATACCGGCGGTCCTCCTCTTCGGGATCCCGGATAAGAAGGACGCGATCGCCTCCGGGGCGATGGCGAAAGACGGGATCATCCAGCAGGCGATCCGGGGGATCAAGGAGAAGGTCCCCGACATCGTTGTCATCACAGACGTCTGTCTGTGCGAATACACCGATCACGGCCACTGCGGGATGCTGGAGGGGGGCGATGTGGCGAACGACGCCACCATCGAGGTCCTCGCCGAAACGGCGGTCTCCCACGCGAGGGCAGGCGCGGATATGGTCGCCCCGTCGGCGATGATGGACGGCCAGATCGCCGCCCTTAGGGAGGGGCTCGACGACGCGGGTTTCGACACCCTCCCCATCATGGCCTACTCGGCAAAGTACGCCTCCTGCTTTTACGGTCCCTTCCGCGAGGCGGCGGAAAGCGCCCCCGCTTTCGGCGATCGGCGGGCCTACCAGATGGACCCGGCGAATTCCGACGAGGCGATGCGGGAGATCACCCTCGACGTGGCGGAGGGCGCGGACATCATCATGGTCAAGCCCGCGCTGGCCTATCTCGACGTCATCCGCCGGGCAAAGGAGGAGTTCGACTTGCCGCTTGCCGCCTACAACGTGAGCGGCGAGTTTTCCATGATCAAGGCGGCCGCGCAGATGGGATGGATCGACGGCGAACGGGCGATGCTGGAATCCGTGACGGCGATCCGGCGCGCCGGGGCCGATATGATCATCACCTATTTTGCACCCGATATCGCGAAAATTTTGGAAACATAGGATATAAAAAAGTGATGGAAAGAAAATCGCATCTTTTGCCCAGCACCCTCCGAATGGTTGCCTGGGAGGTGACCCGAAGCTGCAACCTGGCGTGCGGACACTGCCGCGCCTCGGCGCTGTGCGGGCCTTACGAAGGGGAGCTCGGCACCGAAAAGTGCCTGAGGCTCCTCGACGAAATCGCGGCGGTCGGGAAGCCGGTGATCATCCTGACCGGCGGCGAGCCGCTCCTTCGGGCGGACATCTACGAGATCGCCGCTTACGGGGACCGGCTGGGGCTCCGGATGGTCCTCGCGACGAACGGGACATTCGTGACCGAAGCCGTCGCGAAAAAGCTGATCGAGTCCGGTATCCGGCGGGTGAGCATCAGCCTGGACGGTCCCGATGCGGCAAGCCACGACGCCTTCCGCGGCGTGCCGGGCGCCTTTGCCGAGGCGCTTGCCGGTATAGAGGCGCTGAAAAAGGCGGGACTGGAGTTTCAGATCAACACGACGATCACCCAGGTCAACCTTGCACAGATCCGCGAGATCCACGACCTGGCCCATCGTATCGGTGCAGCGGCGCACCACATCTTCCTTCTCGTCCCTACCGGTCGGGGAAGGGAGCTCGCCGATCAGGCGATCACTCCTCTGGCCTACGAGGAGACGTTGAACTGGTTCTACGAGGAGGGTCTCGGGTGCGGGATCCAGCTCAAGGCGACCTGCGCCCCCCACTACTTCAGAATCTTCCACCAGAGACAGAAAGAGCGGAGGGGCTTGACAGAAAAACCGATGCCTGCCGACGCCGCTTCCGGGAAACCGTCCAGCGAGCGCAGCGGCCACCCCCTCAACGCGATGACGCGGGGGTGCCTCGGGGGGATCTCCTTCTGTTTCATCTCCCACACCGGCCAGGTACAGCCTTGCGGTTATCTCGAGCTCGACTGCGGCCAGGTCACCGAAAAGAACTTTTCGGAGATCTGGAGCGGTTCCGACATATTCCGGAACCTTCGCGATCTCGGCCTTTACGAGGGGAAATGCGGCCGCTGCGAATTCCTCAAGGTCTGCGGCGGCTGCCGGGCGCGGGCGTACGAGATGACCGGGGACTACCTGGCCGAGGAGCCGCTCTGCATCTATGAGCCGGGTGAGAGCAGGAAACAGTCTTGAGTATGGATGCCATCGACCGGAAGCTGTTGAGCCCCATTCAGGAGGACTTCCCCATCACGGCGGCGCCTTTTGCCGAGGTGGCGCCCCGTCTCGGGATCGACGAAGGGGAGATTATCGTCCGGGCCGGAAGGCTGAAGGAATAGGGAATCATCCGGCAGATATGGGCGGTCTTTGATCTCCGGAATTTGGGCTTCGTCAGTACTCTTTGCGCCGCCCGCATCCCCGGGAAAAATGGCGACATTTATAAAGACAGTCAATGCATGCCCGGGGGTAACCCACAACTACCGGCGGGAACACGAACGGGGAATTAAGCCGCCGCATCTTTTTGCGGTCGGCTTGAATGACTGGTTCTGTGATCCATAGTCTTTCACTGTGCCCACTGCATGTTGAGCTTGCGCTTGGAGGCAGAACAGTCCCTCAGGTAAAGGTTGATAAGGCTCTGGTAAGGGATGTTGGTCTCCTCCGACATTTTTTTGAAGTACTCAACCACATCCGGGCTCATCCTGATGGTAACCTGTTTCTTGAGCCCCTTGGCGTAGGGGTTCGGCCTGGACTTCATCTTAGACAGGTCGTATTCGTCTTTCATGTCATTATCTCCTGTAAAATTTGGCTTCGTTCGCCGTAGCCTTCCGGGCCGAAATAATCCGGATCACTGACTCGCTTTCACGATAGCAGTGACAGACCATCACGATCCGCAGATTAGAACTAAGGCCAAGCAGAAGGAATCTATCCTCCCATTCCGAATGTTTGTCATCGTAGAACTCCGTGGCAAAATCGTCATAGAAAACGGTCTGCGCTTCCTCAAACGATACGCCGTGATTCCTGAGGTTCTCTTCAGCCTTTGCGGGATCCCACTCAAATTGAAGTTCCGGCATATTTACATTGTATTTACGATTAAGAATTAGTCAAGTGGTTTTTTTATAGGTCTCATGCAATCACAGAACAATGTTTCGACCTATCCTTGATAATATCTCAAACGCCGATCCGCCGGTCGGTATAAGACGCCGATGCAGCTCACGTGTCTGCATAGTAACAGATCGAAATATTTAACCATTCTCTAATATAATCACTTTGAGCCAGGCGTTTTATACCGATCTGCATAAAAACCTCTCGGTACCCTTAAAGCTCATCAACGGGACTGCGCACGCCGGATGGTCCCCGGTTTAAAACATGCGTATAGATCATAGTCGTCTTTACATCGTTGTGACCAAGGAGTTCCTGTACCATTCGAATGTCGTAACCCCCTTCCAAGAGATGAGTAGCAAAAGAATGGCCGAAAAGTGTGGCAAGAGGCCCTCTTGGTCAGTCCGGTCCTGATGACAGCATCTTTAATGGCCTTTTGCACCAGCGAGTCGTCTATATGATGCCGTCCCTGCTCCTGGGTTCGGGGATTTTTCCATCGTTTCTCTTGGGGAAAAACACACTGCCATCTCCATTCTCGTGGGGCATTAGGATACTTTCTTTCCAGCGCATCGGGCAATTGGACGCGACCCCAGCCTGCAGCGAGGTCTTTTTCATGGATTGTTTTAACTTGCGTCAAATGTTGCTGCAAAGGCCCCTTCAGCGATGTAGGCACCATGGTGATTCGGTCCTTCGCACCTTTGCCGTCACGTACGGTAATTTCATTACGGCTAATGTCCACGTCTTGGACGCGCAGACGCAGACATTCCATCAGTCGTAGCCCTGCCCCGTACATCAGAGAGGCCATAAGCCATTTATCGCCGACAAGGTGGGCAAGGACGGCTTTGACTTCCTCGCGTGTCATGACCACGGGCAGGCGTTTGGGCTTCCTGGCACGAATTACCTCCCCAAGATCGCCAATCTCACGTCTCAAAACATGACGGTAAAGAAAGAGCAATGCGCACAGGGCCTGGTTCTGAGTTGAAGCGCTGACGTGCTCCCTTACGGCGAGATGGGTCAGGAATCTATTGATCTCCGGCTCCGCCATTTCGGCAGGGTGGCGCACATGGTGAAAAAAAATGTACCGCTTTACCCAGTGGCAATAGGTGGCCTCCGTACGGTGACTGTAGTGGCGGGAACGCAGGGCCTCCCGCAGTTGATCAAGGAGTTTGGGGGATTGACGAGCCGGCTGACGGGGTAGTACGTGGATAGATGCCGGCGGCGGATGTATCCCTTCCCTGACGCCGTTTAACAATGGTGTTCCCGATCCATCCATCTTTTCCCCTCCCTGCCTGGTGAAGATGGGAACGAAAAACGGAGTGATTAAACCACCTTCTACCATATTTGTCAATCATATTGCAGAGTGGCACTCTATAGAACTATCGTTCTATTGTGAAGCTCCCCGCCCACAGGGCGGGGCTTCCCGGTAAGGAAGTGTTCTTTTATCGATGCGCCCCTCAACCCCGCCCACAGGGCGGGGCTTGCGGGATGCGCTCCCGGTCAAGGGAAAAAATGCGGAAGGGGAGATTTTCTTACGGCCGGAGCGCCTCTATCGCCGCCGCCGCGTCGAAACCGCTTTTCACGCAGTCCCCGATCCCGATGCCGCGGTAGCTGGAGCCGATAAGATAAAGCCCTCGGTGCGCCTTCAGTTTTTCATCGATCGCGGCAATGCGGCCCAGGTGGCCGACCGTGTATTTGGGCATCCCCTTAAACCAGCGGTATACCTTGAAGAACACCGGCTTCGCGGTGATGTCTGCGATCTCCCTGAGTTCTTCGAGAACCACACCGAGCAATTCATCATCGTTCAGGGATACGAGCTCTTCGTGATGCCCGCCGCCGACGAAACATCGGATCAGCATGGTCTCTTCCGGCGCCCGGCCGGACCATTTTATGGAACTCCAGGTACAGGCGTTTACCCTTCGCTTCTCGACGCGGGGAACGATGAACCCGAATCCTCGAAGAGGCGTTTTGATGTCCTCTTTTCGGAATGCGAGGGAAATCGTGGCCGATGACGACCATTCGATGGCGGACAACCGGTCGCAGAGCTCTGTATCGACAGCCCTCAGGATATCCTTTGTGATGTAAGCAGGCGTGGCAAGCACAACGGCATCGAAATCGGCTGTTGCTCCGTCGCCGAAGGCGAGGCGGTAACCTTTCTCCTTTTTCACGACGGAGACAACGGCGCATCCCGTCTTCACCCGCTGCGCCCCGATGGTCGATACGCATCCGTGCGCAAGTTCCTGCATGCCCTCTTTCAGCGACATGAAGTAGGTCATCGAGGGACCCGACGGGTTCGGAGGCGGCATTCTTTTCATCGCGTTTATCATGCCTCTGATCAGACTCCCGGACTTCTGCTCCATGTCGATAAACCGGGGGAAAATGGCAAGAACGCTCATATTGACCGGATTGGAGGTGTGAATGCCCGCCACGAGGGGTTCGGCGATCTTCTCCAGGCATTCCCTGCCCAGCCTGCGGGTGACGAAATCGGCAAGACTTTCATCCTTGTGGTCTTTCCGCCGCGGGACGAAGAGTTCCATCCCCATTCGTATTTTGCCGGGCCAGGAGATGAGGCCGGATGTCGCCAGCGGCATGATCATGGTGGGTACCATGAGCATGACCCCTTCGGGGAGGCGATGGAGACGCCCGCCGGAATAGATGAAGGTGCCCTTGAACTCGTCGTTCGAGCAGAGCATATCGCCGGCGAGTCCGATCTTTCTGATCAGTTGCACCGACCAGAACTTTTCGGGAAGATAGCTGTCCGGACCGCCCTCCACGACAAGATTTCCAATCTTCTCGGTGACGAGCTTGCCGCCGGCGGAGTTTTCCTTTTCAAAGACCGTGAAGTCGAATCCCTTTTCCTTAAGATTGACGGCGCAGGCAAGGGCGGAGATGCCGCCGCCGATGATCGCTACACTCGGGTTTTTCCGGGTGATATTTAAATCATTACCGTTCATAAGTGTTTATTCTTCATCTCCTTTAAACTTCAATACGACCTCTTTCAAGGCCCTGATGAAGGTGTCGCCGGCGTTGAGCGAAGAGAGGCGCCGGAAGGAAATGCCTTTTTCCCGTGCGTACTTACGGTGGATGATGTCGATGTCGTAAAGCGTCTCGATATGGTCTGCTGTGAAACCGACAGGTACCTGGACAACGCTTCCGAAACCCGCAGCGGCGATTTCATCGATTCTCTCCTCCACGGTGGGCGTTATCCATGGCTCCTGAACGTTGTTCGGTATGCTCTGCCATCCGAGGGCATAGTCCTTGATTCCCGAACGCGCAACGATCATCCCCACGGTTTCCTCGATCTGCTGCCGGTACGGCTCGTTCTCATACCTGTTCGGCAGGCTGTGCGCCGAAAAAAGGGTGAACGCCTCCTCATGCAAGGGATCTTCTTTCATTTTCTCCACCCAGCTATCGATGAAAAGCGGCTCGCGAAACCAACTGTGGATAAAACCCACCGGTATTGAAAGGGGTTTCTTTTTCAGATGCGCTTTGGCCCTTTCTATATAATTTCCCGTGGTAATGCCCGCGTAAAAAGGAGAAAGCAGCAGCATGATGATCCGCAGGGGTCTCGCTTCCGCCATCTGATCCAGGGCGTCTTCGATGAAGGGCCGCGCATAGCGGAAAGCGGGGGCGCAGAAATACCCGGGACCAAGCGCCTCACCCAGCGCCTGCGCCTGCTCCCCGGTGATGCGCGCCAGCGGTGAAAAGCCGCCGATTTTTTCGTAGCGTTCAACGACGGCCTTCATGGCCGGAGGAGGGAGTTCTCTGCCGATAAAATTCCTGATGAATCCCGGTATCTCCTCCGGAACGCGGGGACCGCCCAGGGTCACCATGAGTATGCCGGTCTTCATCGTCTCCTGCTCAGCTCGTGCACAAGATCGATCATGTATTTCACATTGTCGGACGGCGCGGTGGGCAGTATGCCGTGACCCAGGTTGAAGATGTGGCCGCTGCGGTTGCCCACGCGGCCCAGGATGTCCTTTACGCGCCTCATGATATAGTCCTGCGAACCGTACAGGGCGACGGGATCGAGGTTCCCCTGGACGGCGGGCCCGTAGTTCAACGTCTTCCAAGCCTCGTCGATATCCGTGCGCCAGTCGAGACCTATCACGTCGCCGCCCGCCGCTTTGACCATCGGCAGCAGGTGGGACGCGCCGAAGGCGAAATGTATGTTCGGCACCGACGTATCGAGGGCCGCCATCAGACGCTTCTGGTGGGGCAGCACGAACTCGCGGTAATCGGCCTGGGAAAGGCACCCCACCCAACTGTCGAACACCTGCACGGCCTGGACGCCCGCCTGGATCTGGTCGTTCAGGTAGGCGATGACCATGTCGGTGAGTTTTTCCATGAGCAGATGCCAGGTGTCGGGCTCCTGGTACATCATGGACTTGGTAAACACATAATTCCGGGAACCGCCCCCTTCGATGATATAGCTCGCGAGTGTGAACGGTGCGCCGGAGAAGCCGATAAGCGGTATCTTGCCCCCCAACTCGCGCCTCACCATCCTGATTGCGTCCATGAGGTAGGCCATTTCCTCCATGGGATTAATGACCTTCATCTTTTCCACATCGCTCCGCGTCCGTATCGTGGTGTTGATCTGCGGTCCGTCGTCCTTGGTGAACTCAAAGTCGATCCCCATCTTTTCCAGCGGCAAAAGGATGTCTGCAAAGACAATGGCGGCATCGAGTTCAAAGCGCCTGATGGGTTGCAGGGTGATTTCCACCGCAAGCTCCGGTGCCTTGCAGGTTTCAATAAAGCTGTACTTCGCCCTGAGTGCGCGGTATTCCTCGAGGTACCTGCCGGCCTGCCTCATGATCCATACCGGAGTACAGTCGACGCTTTCCTTCCGGCATGCCCTCAAATATCTGTCTGCTCGGGACATCGGCGCTCATCTCCCCATAAAGTTGATCCCATCAAATTGACGGAGTTTTATAAAACAAACGGCGCAAAAAAGACAGGGATAATTGCGGCAGCCTCAAGGCCCTGTCAAAGTCGGCTGGATAATGGTCCCCAGCCGAGGAGCCGCTCTGCATCTACGAGCCGGGGCAGGGTGGAAAACGGTCTTGACCGGGAGCGCATCCCTCAACCCCGCCTACAAGGCGGGGCTTAAAGGGATGCACTCCCGGTCAAATCAGCGAGGGGCCGCTACGGATTCGAAAGCCTTCTCCAGGCTGTTCAGTCCTGCAGCGGTGACGCTGCGGTCCAGGGAATAGATTTCATCGCCGGGATAGATGACCCACAGGTGCGCGAGATCCAGTTCCTGGAGAGCAGAGCGCATCGATCTGTCGATCGTCGGCGCATCGGTGTATTTGAATTCCACACCCCACAACTTCCCCTTTGCCTGGAACAGGAGATCCAGTTCGCCGCCGCTGTGCAGGGTCCAAAAGAAGACCTCCTCTTCCCTGAGTTGCAGATGGGATAGCGCCTGTTCCAGGGCGAAGCCTTCCCAGGAAGCGCCCAGGCGGGGATGGTGGATCAGATCCTGTTCCTGCCGAATCGACATCAGCGTGTGGAGCAGTCCGGAATCGCGAAAGTAGATTTTCGGTCTTTTTACCAATCGTTTTTTTGTGTTGTAGAACCAGGGCTGGATCTGCCTGATGAGAAACGTGCCGGTGAGAATATCCAGATAATGACGGACAGTCGTGTCGGCGATGCCCATGCTGCGCCCGATTTCCGATGCATTCAGGATCTGTCCGTGGTAGTGGGCGAGCATTGTCCAGAATCGGCGCAACTGGGAAGCGGGTACCCGGATTCCCAGATTTGGAATGTCCCTCTCCAGGAAGGTTCTGATGAAGTCCTCCCGCCACTGACTGGAAGAGCTTTCATTTTTCGCCAGGTACGAGCGGGGAAAACCGCCACGCATCCAAAGTGGCCTGTATCCCATCGGATCTATATCTTGAATGGAAAAGCCTCCCAGTTCAACAAAGGATATGCGTCCGGCAAGGGTTTCCGATCCCTGGGAGAGAAGATCCCGGGATGCGCTGCCCAGAATCAGAAAACGCCTCGATGGGTCGCCGTCAACGAGTACGCGCAGCACGGGAAAGAGATCGGGACGGCGTTGAATTTCATCGATGATAACCAGTCCAGTAAGGAATTCCAACGCCATCACGGGGTTTTCCAGCCGGCTGATGACCCTCGGATCTTCACAATCGAGATGATGGACCTGCGTCCCCGTCAGGCGGTTGGCATACTGTTTTGCCAGCGTTGTCTTCCCGCACTGGCGGGGTCCTAACAGGGCAACGACCGGGCTGAAGCTCAGCCTTGCCTCGAGGATATACAGATTTTTTTTTCTTAAGATTTCCATAGGATGTCATATAATCATGAAATCTCGGCGATTGCAACAGAAATTTCATGGTTAGCGTTCATGCACGACATGACATGACATGAAGTCTCCGCGCCGTCAGAACCTTCAAGATCAACGCCTGCTTCGAGATGTGAGGAAGCAGTATAACAAGAGGGAGAGGTCATGAAGAATCCCCCCTGGACGGCTATATCAAGAAGTTGAAGAAGGATCGGCATACAAATAAAGGTTCATCCGCTTGATGGGTACTTCCTGCAAGCATATGATAATTTGGACTAGCATCCACCGTTCTACAAATGGCAAGTATCGGTGACTATGAGCGTTCATGATAAAATAAGAACGTATTTCTGGCATAATTCGCGTCAATTATGTATCATCAATTGTATAAGCGATGTATGGACGTTGGCGATGAATGATCCTATTGAATACAAACGTGAAGAAGACGGCCGTTGGATCGAAGAGGCGCCGCGATTGCCGGGGGTTCTTGCGTATGGAACAACGGCCGATGACGCCATGAAAGAAGCCGAGGCTCTCGCGCTGTGTGTACCAGTGGAATAAAAAAATGACGGAAGAGAAGAAACGCCCAAAGCTGGTCCTCGTCGACGGGAGCAACTACCTGTTTCGGGCCTTTTATGCGATCCGGGAGCTCACCAATTCCAAAGGCTTTCCCACGAATGCGATCTATGGTTTCACGACGATGCTGATCAAACTCCTGCGCGATCAGGCGCCCGACTACATCGCCATCGCCTTCGATGTCAAGGGTCCCACCTTCCGGCACGAGGCCTTTGCAGACTACAAGGCCACGCGCCGGGCCACGCCCGACACCCTCATCCCCCAGATCCCCTATGTGAAGGAGATCGTCCGGGGGTTTGCCATCCCCGTCCTGGAACAACAGGGGATCGAGGCCGACGACATCATCGGCACGATTGCCCGCAGACAGGCGGAAGCGGGGATGGAGGTCGTCATCGTCTCCGGCGACAAGGACATGATGCAGCTCGTCTCCCCCGATATCACGATGGTCGATACGATGAAGGACAAAACCTACGATATCGCCGCCGTGAAGGAGCGCTTCGGCGTTCCCCCGGAGAAGGTCGTGGAGGTCCTCGGTCTCATGGGGGATGCCTCCGACAACATCCCCGGGGTACCGGGGATCGGACCGAAGGGGGCGCTCCGTCTGATCGAGCAGTTCGGCGGCGTCGGGGCGATCCTGGCCCACCCTGAGAAGATCCACAATGCGAAGACCCGCGAGGCGATTCTTGCAAACGCCGACCAGGCGAGACTCAGTCGCGAGTTGGCCCGGATCCGGACCGATGCCTCGATCGCATTCGACCTGGAGGCCTGCCGCCGGAGCGAGCCCGACCGGGAGCTCCTCATCTCGCTCTTTCGGGAGTTCGAATTTTCATCGCTCCTCCAGGAATTCAGATCCCGCGGTGCGGAAGCCGCCGGGGACTACCGGATCGTCCGGACGCCGGACGAGCTCGAAGCGCTCGTGAATAGGCTGGGCCAAGTCGGGGAATTCTCCCTCGAACCGGTCCTCTCCTGTCCGGAGGCGATGCGGGCCTCGCTTGTCGGCCTTGCCGTCTCGCCCTCACCGGGCGAGGGATTCTACATTCCCATTGCCCATGACGACGGCTCGCCCCAGCTTCCCGCCGGCGCGGTCGTGAGCTCCCTCGCCCCCTTCCTCGCCGATCCCGCTATTGCAAAACATGGTCACGATCTGAAGATGGCCGCCATCGTCCTTTCTGAAAGCGGGATTCCCCTGAAGGGCATCGGCTGCGATACGATGGTCGCTTCCTATCTCCTCAATCCGGCAAGGCACAGCTTCGAATTGGCCGACGCGGTCCTCGATCACCTCGGCCGTCAGGTATCCGCCGCGAAAGAGGTTGTTGGAAGCGGGGCGAAGGCCGTGCCTTTTTCGGCCATCACCGCGGCAAAAGCCGCGGACTATGCGTGCCGGCGCGTCGACGCCGTGATGGCGCTTGCAGTGGAGCTCATAAGGAAAATCGCCGCTGCGGACCTCGCAGAGCTTCTGCGTGACGTGGAGATGCCTCTGGTCACGGTCCTTGCGGCGATGGAGCAAAAGGGAGTGCTTCTGGATCTCGCGCTCCTCAAAGCGATGTCGCTGGAGATCGAGCAGCTCCTTGCCCTTTCGGAGGAGAAGATCTGTACGCTCGCGGGGGAAAAATTCAACATCAACTCCCCCAAACAGCTTCAGGTCATCCTCTTCGAAAAATTGGGCCTCCCCCGGGGAAGAAAGACCAAGGAGGGGTACTCAACCGACGTGGATGTGCTCTCTTACCTTGCCCTGAGCCACGAGCTTCCCGCGGAGATCCTCGCCTACCGGGGGATGGTCAAACTGAAATCGACGTATATCGACGCCCTGCCGGAGATGGTCCACCCCCGGACGGGTCGGATCCATACCTCTTACAACCAGACGGTGGCTGCGACGGGGAGGCTCTCCAGCAGCAACCCCAACCTCCAGAACATCCCGATCCGGACCCTCGAGGGGAAACGGATCCGTCAGGCGTTCATCGCCCCGCCGGGATGGGAGATCGTCTCGGCCGACTACTCCCAGATCGAGCTCCGGGTCCTGGCCCATCTCTCCGGGGACGAGGCGCTGATCGAGGCCTTTGCCGCCGGCGACGATATCCACAGCCGTACCGCCTCCGACATCTTCGGGGTCTTTCCCGAGATGGTCAATGCCGATATGCGGCGTCAGGCGAAGGTGATCAATTTCGGCGTCCTTTACGGGATGAGCGCTTTCGGCCTCGCGAAGGAGCTGAATGTCACGCAGAAGATCGCCCAGGCATACATCGACGGGTATTTCCGGAAATATGCAAAGGTTCGGGAGTATCTCGACAGCCTCCTTTCGCAGGCGAGGCGGGAGGGGTACGTGACAACCCTCCTGAAGCGGCGGCGGTATCTGCCGGAGATCAACAGCCCCCAGCCCACCATCCGGCAGTTCGCGGAGAGAATGGCGATCAACGCCCCCATCCAGGGGACGGCGGCGGACCTCATCAAGGTCGCTATGGTTCGGATCTTCAGGCGTATCGAGGAAAAAGGCCTCATGGCCGCGATGATCATGCAGGTCCACGACGAGCTCGTCTTCGAGGCTCCCGCGGCTGAAAGAGAGGCTTTGTTTGCCCTCGTCCGTGAGGAAATGGAAGGGGTTGTGAAACTTCGGATCCCTCTTCGCGTGGAGATCGCCGCAGGGAAAAACTGGGACGAGGCGCATCTCTGAGAGCCTCCTTTTCCGCCCGGGATAACCATCAGCGAGCAACAACGAAAGGTTTCCCCCCGCTGGGGATCGAAGATCTCCGCGGCTGCCGCGGAGATCTTCGATCCCTTTCCATGGGTGGAGATGGAATCACTATTTTTTGTAAAGCGTTCCCAGTTCCTTGTGCTGTTCGTACTCCGCGCGCCACAGCTTGCCGAACTCGTCGGGACCCAGATAGTTCGCGACATCCCCAAAACTCTTGAACATGTTCAGGACGGTTTTGGTTTCGACCATCTTCTTGAAGCCCTGGGCCAGCCTGTCGATCACCGGGCGCGGGGTTGCTTTAGGCGCCAGGACGCCTCGCCACATCAGATACACCAGATCGACACCCTGCTCCTTGGCTGTAGGCACATCCGGGAATGCAGGATTGCGTTTGTCGTCGAGGACGGCCAACATGCGCAACTTGCCCGCCTTGATCTGTGGGAGAGACTGGGCCGCAAAGGCTGCGGTCACATCGATGTGGCCTCCCAGAATGGCGATCATGCAAGGGCCACCGCCATCATAAGGAACCACCTTTGACGTGATGCCCGTTTTTTTTGACAACTCCTTCCAGGGTACATCGGCCGCCCCCCACGGGCCGCTGTGGCCGTAGATCAGTTTGCCCGGGTTGGCCTTGGCCCAGGCGATCATCTCCGTTAAGGTTTTGAAAGGGGCGTCGGCCCTGGCGACGATGTTGTTCGCGCTGTAGTTGATCCTGCAGACCGCCGTCAGATCGTTGGGCCCCTTTGATCGTCCTTCGACGGCGGGAAGCGTGGTGTTCCAGCCGGGCCCCCCGGCGAGCAGGGTATAGCCGTCCGGTGCGGCCTGGGCTACGGCTTCGGAGCCGATGGCGCCGCCCCCTCCCGATTTGATCTGGACGATCATGGGTTGTCCGAGAAAATCCGCCGCCACGCTGACGACCGCGCGCATGGTCAGATCATGGGACCCCCCCGCTCCCATCGGATTGATCAGGGTTATCGGTTTCGTGGGAAACTCCTGAGCCTGAACGACCGGATATCCGACCAATGAAAGGGTCAGTAAAATGAAACATGCCAAGATCTTTCCTCCGATTGCCTTACTCATACACTCTCTCCTTTCTCAACGGAATGTCGTCTTTCGCCTGTTTGCCGTGAAAGACCCGATACGAACACCTTCGATCACAATGGATTTTTGAGAAGAAACTATAAGCGGAACGAATCCATAAGTCAATGGGTACTTATGAAAGTGGATTGCCTCAAATAAAATGTTACCGAAGGAGAGACTAAAAAGGGATCATTGACTCATATTACCAAAAAGAGGAAATCCGTAAACCTCTCAAAGAAATCTGGCTTACCGCAAATCTGCCCTGTTCAAAGCGACTCAAGGTTATGCTGCCGATCTGGCTGTCAGCTCACTATTTGGTCGAGTCACCCGCCAAGGGGACATTTTTGAGCGCAATTCAGGCAGACCTCTCCCGCACGCCTCTTTTTCACGATGCGTTATGATTGGATGTATTGATCCCAGGAGTAATCGAGGTCGCGTCATCCCCTGCATCCTCGAACTTCAAGGAGACGAAAAGGCTTTCAGGAAAAGTTGGGCCAGGCTGATTCAGAAGATATATAAAGAGCGGCCGATGCTCCACTTTCCGTTCCCAACCGCATCGCCAGCCCCTGTTTTTCGATGCAAAATATCCCTGCAAAATATCCCTTGACAAGCAAAAACAGACCCTCTATACTTCCGACCGTCGAAAGCAATGCCTTATCAAACAAATCAAACTTTATATTCTTGACAAACACTTTTTCGCCGGATTAGAGTTATTCGCCCTATGAGCGTTTCTTGGTCGATCTTGAACAGGGATAATCAAACGATGGGAGGAACAAAATGAGCAGAGAGTTTAAATTCCCCGAAAGTATTGCCGAGTGGAAGCCGGCCCCTCACCTTCCCCCCGGCGTGGATGAGATCATTCTTTACCGTGATGAAAACTCCGGAACCTATGCACGGATTTTGAGGATCGCGCCGGGATTCCCGGGTGGCGAGAAACCGCTGAAGCACGATTTCGACGAGGTCGTCTACATTGCCCAGGGGGGCGCAGTGGACGTGTTGACCAAGAAGCCCTATCCCGCCGGAACGTTTGCCTCGTTTCCCGCTGGACTCGAGCACGGCCCGCTGGCGGCTCCGGTAGGCGCCATATTTCTCGAGTTTCGCCACTACAGAGCAAAACCCCAGAACTAATTTCAGAAAGGATTTGATCCCTTCGTTGTCACCCAGCGACGTGGGGTTTGGGCAGCGAAGAACCGGTGTTTCCCGATCTTTCCGGGCGATGGTCCCAGAAAGTCATCCCGGTGGCGGATGGTATCTGGCATGGGTCGAAGAGCCTTATTCGTTCAACGGATCACTTGATCCGGTAAAGGAGGTTTCCCTTGCTGAAAAAGTTGAAAACGGCATTGAAGGACTATGAAGTATTGATGCTGGTTGTCATGTCCATCTTCGCGGTGGCTTTCATGATCAACGTGAAAGACAACCCAAGGGCAGGTCGTCTTTTCCCGACCTACATCGGACTCGCAACTTTATGCCTGATCGCGGTCGAGTCGGTCATCCTTTTCAGAAAAAAAAGAAAAGCCCCCCTTGAAGCTAAGGATACCTTGCCCGATCAGGAAAGGAGAGAGGATATCGGACAACACCGGCCGGGCCTCGTACCCAAGTTTGTGGCGCTGATATTTCTTTACTATCTGGCCATATTATTGATGGGTTACTTATATGCCACCTTTCTTTTCCTGGTTTTGATCATGTGGTTTCTCGGGATCAAAAGCAAGGTGGAAATCCTGCTTATCAGCGTCGGCACGTTGGCCGTGATCTACGTGGTTTTTATCTTGGGCTTTCAATTCATTCTTCCGTCGGGAGAATTATTTTAACCGTCCTTACCCGCATTGAAAGGAATGATTCGATGGTTGACTCATTGATCAGAGGCATCCCGGAAGTATTCCAACTATTGTCGCTCGTCCTTGCCTTCATCGGAACGTTGATCGGAATTGTTTTAGGCGCCATTCCCGGCATCGGCCCCCCGCTGGCCATGGCAATTTTCCTCCCTTTTATTTTCGGAATGTCGCCGATTCCGGCCATGATGTTCCTCCTGGGGGTTTACAATGGATCCGTCTATGGGGGATCGGTCAGCGCAATCCTGATCAACACACCGGGGACCCCTGGTTCCGTAGCCACTGTTTTCGATGGCTATCCCATGGCCAAAAAGGGCAAGGCGGGGACAGCCCTGGGAATATCGCTGTGCAGTTCCGCGATCGGAGGGATTTTCAGCACCATCGCCTTTCTCCTGTTTTACCAGCCCCTGAACAACCTGTTCATCGCCTTCGGCCCTTCCCAGTTATTTTTACTGATTCTTGTCGCGTTTCTGACCGTCGCCATCCTGGCCAAAGAAAGTATCATTAAAGGGTTGATCGCTTCCGGTATCGGTCTTCTGCTGGGCCTTGTGGGGTACGATTTGATCAGCGGCAGCACCCGCTTCACGTTCGGTTACTTGTTCATTGAAGACGGTCTCGACCTGATTGCCGTACTGATCGGTTGGTTTGCCATCACCGAATTGATGTTTTTGATTCAGGAAAGGCAGTCCACGATCTCCGGGATGGACATCTTGCGAGGGGGTACCTGGGAGGGGGTGAAGGCCGTTTTCAGGTATCCAAAAGAAGTGTTTGCCTCGGCATCGCTGGGCAGCATCATCGGGGCCATTCCCGGTGTCGGAATCGCAGTAGCAAATCTGGTCGCCTACAGCAGCGCCAAAGGCCGATCGAAACACCCGGAAGAGTTTGGTCAAGGGTGCATCGAAGGGATCATCGCGCCGGAAACGGCGAACAACGCCGTAACATCCACAAGCCTGATTCCAACCCTGGCTTTGGGGATCCCCGGCGGGGCATCGGCAGCGATCATCTTGGGAGCACTGATGATGCTGGGATTTCGTCCGGGTCCGGGTTTGTATTCAGAAAACCCGGGGCTCATCGGAGCTCTCGTCATCGGTCTCGTCGTGATCAACGTCATGATGTTCATTTCGGGGTTCTTGCTGTCCAAGCTTTACATGAAAATCACACAAATAAAAATTTCCGTTTTGGTTCCGGTCATTTTGGTGATTTCACTCTTAGGGTGTTACCTTGCCAGGTCCCGTTTGTCCGATATCTTCTTCGCGCTTCTTCTGGGCCTTTTTGCATACGGACTCCGCAAGGCGGGATATTCCCTGGCATGCGTGGTTCTGGGTTTCATCCTGGCAAAGATGATGGAAGAATATTTTTTTAAGGCATTGCTCATTTCCGAAGGCAATATTCAGATCTTCTTTCGGGGAACGATCAACATCATTCTTCTGTTATTCGCGGCCCTGATGCTGCTGTGGGAACCGATTGAGAGATTATTGAAACCCAAATTATCGACGAAAGATCAAGACCATTAGGTTACGGGCGCATATCGGCTGGTTTAACAACAAAAATCATATTTCAGATAATAAAGGAGGTAGTCATGAAAAACAGCAGAATGAGGAGAATCACCAAGGCAATTCTCGTCTTCACTTTTACGGTTCTGTTTGCCGTCACGTCGCTGTCGGCCACCGCGGCTGAGAAGAAATGGCCGACCGGTCCGATCCGCTTTATCTGTTCGGCAGCGCCGGGGGGGGTTTTGGATACGATGACCCGCGGTGTCGCCCCTTACATGAGCGCTATATTGGGTGTAACCGTCGTCGTTGAAAATATGCCGGGGGCAGGGACAAGGATCGCCAACCAGTACGTATTTAACGCAAAGCCCGATGGTTATACTATTTTGTTTACCAACAATTCCGAGTTAACGGTCGGGGAAATCGTTCACAGTCCACGCTACAAAACGGAGGAATTTACCTATATCGATACGTTTTTCGTTGAAGGCCCGGCGCTTGTCGCGAAGCACGGGTCACCTTATGACACCTTGGGCAAATTGGTTGCCGCCGCCAAAGAAAAAACCATCAAATTCGGCACGATTGGAACCGGTGGCTATTACCACCTCCAGGCCCTGTTGATGGCCGAAGCAGCCGGAATGAAACTCACCGTCGTTCCCTATCCCGGAGGAGCCCCAATCACCGGCGATATCCTCGGTGGTCATATTGATGCGGGGTTTACCGGTCTTGGCATCGGTTATGCCATGCATAAAGATAAGAAACTGAATTGCCTGGCACAGGTATCCAAGGAAAGGGATAAAGCTTATTCCGATATTCCCGCGATAACGGAAGCGATTCCCAATTTCCAGGGCGGTCCTTACATCATGGGGTTCAACGGCCCTCCCAGGCTCCCGGATGCGATTGCAAAACGTCTGGGAGAGGCATACAAAGAAGCTATCAATAAAAAGGAATTTCAGGATTGGACAAAGAAGGTTGCTCTCAATATCACGCCCCTTGGCGCTGCAGAGTTCAAGAAGAGAATGGTGGATACGAAGGCACAGTACAGCAAATACAAGGATCGACTGAAGAGTGCCGTAAAGTAACGTGTTCCGGCAAACGTTCGAGGTTGCCCTGAAAGACGGCATCAAGCGTCAGGGCAACCTTTTTTTTCAGAGAGCGAAAAAGAAGGGAATCACATTCGTTTACCTTCTGGAAAGAATATATCTCCCGGCCCGGCGTTTGCTGATCGGTGCACGGGGGAAAAGGGGTATCCGCAAACCACAATCGAATCCGTCATCGATCAAAATGAGTTGGCGATTGCGGTCACAAAGGAGGAGATCTTTAATGAATCATGATTTTTTTACCTTTTTGAGTGCCGGAGAAATCGTATTCGGTGAAAATGCCCTGCTGCAACTGAGTGCGAAATGCAAACTATTGGGAATCACAAAACCCATGGTGGTCACCACCGGGCTGAAGCGATCCGACATCATCCCGCGGGTCAAGGACATCCTGCGGGATTGCGTGGTCTATGACAAGGTCTCGCCCGAACCGAGAAGCTCTCAAGCAATTGAATGTCTTGAGCTTTCAAAGAAAAATGGGTGTAACGGTTTTGTGGGGGTCGGCGGCGGAAGCCCCTTGGACTTGGCCAAGGTCACCGCGGTGCTCGATGCGCATGGCGGACGCCCTCGCGACTACATCGGGGAAAACAATGTGCCTGGTCCCGTTTCTCCGATCATCGCGATCCCGACAACCGCCGGCAGCGGTTCCGAAGTCACCTCCGTCGCCTCGTTGGCTCACGATGACAAGGGGGATTATTTCAAGGCGGGGCTTTCGGACAACCATCTGAGACCCAAAGTGGCCATCGTCGATCCCCTCCTTTTGAAAGACCTGCCGCCCAACCTGACGGCGGAGTGCGGCCTGGATGCGTTGGCTCACAGCATTGAAGCCTTCACGGCGGTTGACTACCGCTACGTAGAAAGACCGGAAGCCTCTATTTTCAACGGCGGCAATCCGATCGCAGCTACGTTGGCCGAGCGTTCGATCGCTCTGATTTTTTCAAGTCTGCGCAAGGCCGTTTATCAGCCGCAAAACAGGGCAGCCAAATATAATATGTCCCTGGCAAGCCTTTTGGCGGGTCTAAGTTTTGGCTCGGCAGGCCTGGGCGCCGTCCATGCCGGTTATTATGTGGTTTCTGAAAAGACGGGGTCCGCGCATTCTTTTACCGTCGGGACGCTGCTTCCCCATGTCATGCGGTTTAACATGTTGGCTGATCCGGAACCATACGCAAAAATCGCCGACATCATTGGCGTCGGGGGATTGGAAACCAATCTGTTCAGAAAGGCCGAAGCAGCCGTCAATGCCGTTGAAAAACTGGTTCGTGATCTGGGGTTGCCTCCCAATTTGGCGGCATTGAATGTCATTCAGGACGATATCCCGGGATTGGCCAAGATCGCCATGCATCACGATAGGCTATTCAGAGGCAATATCCGGAAAATGACGGAAAAGGAATTTGTGGATCTTTTTCGCTCCGCCTTTTGATCGGCAAAGGGGGCGGTGCTTTGCCGATAGATCGAAAATGGAAGTCAGGCCATGATTCACATCGACACAGAAACCACCGACGCTGAACTCGACCGGGAATGGCTGGAGATCGACGGCCGGGGGGGTACGCATCCAGCACCCTTGCGGGCTGTCATATCCGGCGCTTCATGGTCTGATGATCGCCAACCTCCGGGCGCCGGAGGGGCGGTATTGTCTCTTGCTTGATAAGAACTTGCTTTTACATGGTTTGAGGATACGGAAAAGAGCCTTGTATGTCAAGGAGATTTTGTCACAACCTGTTGTGGTGTTGTGGGATTTGATTCCGGTCGCGGGGACAGGGTAGCTAAAATAACCTCAAAAGATTTGTAGAGGCGATGTCGATTTCAGTGATTAGGCGAGCGTGACTGGTTTTTCGGGGTAATTTGGGCAGATCCCACCGAAGCGCCCCGATTCAACTTGGTCTTACGTCGTTATGTAAGCGTCCCAGGGGTAATTGGGATCGCCATAGACGGCATGGTCAGGAAAGGTGGTATGGCAGGAGCTATCCTTACTGAAGATCTCTCCTCCCACAATAGACAGGATTCTTAAGCCGATCCGATTCCATTACACAAAACGAGGCCGGTCTACCACGAAGCCAGGAACCCTACTACGAAAACAAATCCCTATCAAAACGAATCAATGGGACGAATCAAGACCCGGTTTTCTTGAAGCCGATACCGTCGCCCACTGCGGCGATTCCATGGCTGGTATGTACGTCAATACCATCGATTTCGTCGATATCGCCACCGGATGGACCGAACAACGAGCCGTATGGGGCAAAGGTGAAACAGGGGTCCTGGAACAAATCAAACATATCGAAAAAACCCTCCCGTTTCCCATCCTCGGCTTCGATTGCGATAATGGAGGCGAGTTCCTCAACTATCACCTCCAACGGCACTTTGCCCAAAGAAAACAACCCGTCCAGTTCACTAGAAGTAGAGCCTATCATAAAGACGACAACGCCCATGTAGAACAGAAAGACTGGACCCACATCAGGCAGTGACTCGGATACGATCGCTTAGATAATCCCGACATCGTTACCCCCCTCAATGACCTCTATACCAAAGAATGGAGACTCTTCCACAACTTCTTCTGCCCCTCCGTAAAACTTATCGCAAAAGAAAGGGTCGGCTCCAAAACCATCAAACACCATGACTCTCCCAAAACCCCTTATCAGAGAATCATGGATTCTTCTCATATCCAAGAAAAGGTGAAACTCTCCCTCTCCAAACTACTTGAAAAACTCAACCCCTTTCTGTTAAGGAAAATCATGGATAAGAAAATGAAGAAAATCTTCTCCATTAACAACAAACCTCGGTAACATTCTTTATGAGGCAACGTTACCTAATATCTTCCCCCCTTCGGTAACATTTTTCAATGAGGCAACAGGAAAGTGGATGCTCACAAAAAAATGATGCGAAACATATGTGAAATCAACATGGTAGATGTGTGGAGAAAACTGCTGTCCCTACCGCTCTATTTTATGATAAGTCGTGCGCAATATGATGTGGAGGTGATGCGTTGGAGGAGATCGTAAAAGCGGCCGTGGAAAAATGCGAAGGGTATCGTCTCAAGGGGTATCACTGTTCGGAATCCGTCATCAGGGCATGTTCCGAAGTTTTAAACATCAAGCTTCCCGAGGAGATACTGCGGATATCGAGCGGTTTCCGGGGCGGCGGGGGAGGATATGGGGATCGTTGCGGGGTAACCGAAGCGGGTATCATGCTGATTTCCTATCTGTATGGGCGGACGGATCCGGGGGTCGATGTGTCCGGCTACAGTTATCTGATCAGGATTCTGCATGAAAGGTTCAATAAGGAAATGGGGAGTTACTATTGCCGCGTCTTGCGGCCTTTCGCCTATTACCTCAGCGGTTCGGCCCAGGACTGCTCCCATGTCTATAAAAAAGGGGCGGAGATTGTCACTCGGCTGCTCCTGGAGGCAGATCGCCTGATCAAGGAAATGCCGGAAAGCGAAAGATACGTCAAAAAGAGCTGAAGCTTTAGCGCAGCATCCGGGCTTTTTACGAAGCCGTCACCTTTCAATCCCGGTCCGGCTCGATGACTACCTTGATCGCCGCGGGATCGTTGGCCGCGACGTCAAAGGCCTCCGCAACCCGGGAAATCGGGAAGCGGTGGGTGATGAGCGGTTTGACCGCCACCTGGCGCTGAAGGACGGGCCGCAGGGCCAGCGGGGTCCAGAGTGTCCGCTGCTTGATCCCGTGATGGACGAGGCCCGTGTTGATCACCTCCAGGCTGTTGTTGTGCCAGCGCGAGATGTTGACCGTGATGTCCTGGGTGATCCAACTGTAGAAGACCATGATCCCGTTGTGCCTGACCGCGGCGCTGCAGAGGTTCACGGAATCGGCGGAACCGGCCATGTCGACGACGACGTCCGCCCCGAGGCCGCCGGTGATCTCCATGACCGCCTTGAGCGGGTCATCCTTTGCGCCGTTGACGGCATGATCCAGTCCGAGTGTTTTGGCGAGGGCCAGCTTCCCGTCCACGACGTCGATGCCGATCACCTTGTGGGCCCCCTTGGCCTTTGCCACCTGGGCCATGATCTGTCCGGCGAAACCCATCCCGAAGATGGCCACGATCTCCCCGAGCTGCACCTTGGACATGAGGCCCGAGAACACCGCGCAGCCGACCGGCTCACCGAGGGAAGCGAGGTCCATATCCATCCCCTCCGGCACCCGTTCCAGATCCTCCTCCTTCCCCTTGAAATAGTCCGAGAGGGTTTCGATCCACCCGAAGGAGATGACTTTATCGCCGGCGGCGAAGTCGCGGACCTTCTCCCCCACGGCGACGACGGTGCCGCCCCCTTCGTGCCCCAGGAAATAGGGGTAGGCAAAGGCGGTGCGCATCTCGGTGTTCAGCCCGCCGGAGGGGGGGATGATCCCGTTATAGAGGTTCTTGTCCGAGCCGCAGATCCCGGCCAGATGGGTCTTCACGAGGACCTCGTCCGGGCCGATGGTCAGTTCCCGCTCCTTGGCTTCGACCCGGTCGACGCCGGTCAGGCAGGCGCTTCTGGTCTTCATAGATTATTCTCCTTGCTCGATTGTTTGGGGGGTAAATCCTCAAAAACGAAATTACCCCTTTTTATGCTCATTTTGCCGTATAGTGGCCATAGGTGATGTATCCCCCCGAAAGATTTGACAGGAGTTCGAAACCTGACTGTTTGAGGATCCGGACAGCCGCATAGGAGCGTATTCCGGTTCGGCAGGTTACGATCAAATGACGGTCCTTCGGGAGCTCGTGGATTCTTTCGCGCAGCTCGTCAAGGGGGATATGGATCGACTCCGGGATGCATCCCTCCTCGAATTCTTCATTTTTCCTAACGTCTAGGAAGAGAGGATTCTCCATTGCCTCGGCTTGGTCGTAAGTGACCGACGCCACCAAACCCCGCAATATGTTGCTGCCCACAAAACCCGCCATGTTGACCGGGTCCTTGGCGGAGCCGAAAGGCGGCGCATACGCGAGATCCAAGCGCTCGAGATCATAAACCGTCATGCCGGCATGGATGGCGGAGGCAATCACATCGATCCTTTTGTCAACACCGACGGTCCCTATGCACTGGGCGCCGAGAACCCTCCCTCCAGGCACTTCAAACAACAGCTTCAGGCTCATCTGCGCGGCGCCGGGATAATATCCGGCATGGCTCAGGGGGTGGAGATGGATGGCCTGATAAGCAAGGTTGTGCCGCTTGGCTGTTTTTTCATTCAATCCCGTAACGGCCGCGTGCAAATCGAAGACCTTGACGATCGCTGTTCCCAGCGGCCCCTGATAGCTGGAAGAAAGGCCGCATATGTTATCCGCGGCAATGCGGGCCTGTTTGTTGGCCGGGCCCGCCAGCGGCACAAGCACCGGCGTTCCTGTCACCAGGTGGGTCGTTTCCACGGCATCGCCGGCGGCGAATATGCAAGGATCACTGGTCCTCATGCCGGCATCGACGGCAATTCCGCCGGTGACGCCGATCCTCAGGCCGGCCTTTCGGGCCAGTTCAACATCGGGCCGCACACCAATGGCGCTGACGACCAGATCGGCGGTCAGCTCGGTCCCGGAATCCAGAATAACCTTGCCCCGTCCATCGACCACGATCCTTTTCACGCTGTCGGACAGATGGAGGCAAACCCCTCCGCCGGTAAGCCCGGCCTCGATGATACTGGCCATCTCCGGATCAAACGGCATCATGACCTGTCCCAGCATCTCGACAAGGTGGGTTTTAATCCCCCTGGCGATCAGATTCTCCGCGATCTCCACACCGATGAATCCCCCGCCTATGACCACCGCCTCGGTCACGGACTGGTTCTCGATCCGGGCAATCATGGCATCCATGTCGGGAATGTCGCGCAGGGTCATGAACATCGCCGCGCCGCTTCCTTCGATCGGCGGCACAAAAGGATAAGCCCCCGGCGACAGGATCAGGGTGTCGTAAGATTCGGCGTATTCTTCGCCGGTCTTCAGGTTCCTGACCTGTAACCGTTTATGCCGTGTATCGATATCCAGCACCTCATTGCCCAGCCGGACCTCGACCCTGAAACGGGACCAGAAACCTTCCGGCGTCTGCAGCAGTAAACTGTCGCGTTCCCTGATCCGGCCGGAAACATGGTAAGGGAGACCGCAGTTTGCAAAAGAGATGTAATCACCTCTTTCGAACACGATAATCTCCAACCTTTCATCCAGCCGCCGCAGCCGGGCGGCAGCCGTGGCGCCGCCGGCCACCCCGCCAATAATGCAAACCTTCATCGCTTCCTCCGTATACGCGAAGATATGAGAAGAATCCGTGTCTGTCAATTGGATTTTATCGTCATGTTGCGAGGTCGATATTGAAATCGTAACCCCCCTCTGCTATAGTCACCGCATGAATATCTCACAGCGAGAGGCAATGTCGTCAAATGGCCGCATGGCCGCCTTCAAGCGAATGATGATCAGGGGGTCGCTTTTTTTGATCTTCTTCATCGCTCCCGGGGTTGCGTTTGCGGAAACGAAAGAGAAAATCCAGCTCGGCGCTGTGGAGAATGTCCTTCTTCTCCCCTGGAGGGTGACATTGCCTGCCCGTATTGACACCGGAGCGGCCACCTCTTCCCTTGATGCCAGGAAACTCAGGATAAGGGGAAAGACCGTCGAATTCACCCTGCCCGAACAATACGGGGGCCGACAAATACGCTTGCCGATCTTGAAATGGAAGACCATCAGGAGTGCCGAAATGGAAGAGAAAAGGCCGGTTGTGGTTTTACAACTGTGTATCGGGTCAAAGAGGATCCTGACGGAGGTGAATCTCAACGACCGTTCCAAGTCGAAATACCCGCTCCTTGTCGGGAGAAACACCCTCAGGCACGGTTTTATCGTTGCATGTGACACATCATACTGTGCGACGCCTTCCTGTCCCGAGGCGACATCGAAATGAGACGCCCTGGTTTCTTACCGGCCGCCGCTCTTTTCCTTTTGACGTGCGTCCTCGTGCTCTACCGCATCATATGGCTCGGATATCCGGTTTTCCCGGTGTCCGAGGGGCAGTCATGGCAGCTTCTCGTCAATGTCTATATCACCCCCAAAGAGGAGCAGAGCGGGCTCTCCCTGGCACTCCCCTCCGAACAGACCGGGTACATGGTTGTCGAGGAGCGCGTCCTCTCCGGTATGTACGCATTTTACATTCACACACAGGGTTCAAACAGGTTTGGCGTCTGGTCGGGGGCTGGTGTAGACAGGCCGGAGGAAATCACATACAGGGCAACGATACATTCACGCCCCCGCCGCGGCGTTCCGATCCAGTCTCCGCTCTTGAGTCCATTCCCTACCGCAATGAGCCGGGAAGAACAGTCACTGGCGCAAGCGGCGGCCATGAAGTGGCAAGCCTCGGCGCCGATGGTACGATTTCGGGCGGTTGTCGCGGCACTGAAAGGCAACTGGGGGGATTCGCCGCCGGGCGATGATCGCTCCCGGCGATGGCGGGTGGTGCAGCAGAAATACGATCGAACGGACGCAGCTCTCGCCCTTTTCAGGGCATCCAGCCTGCCGGCAAGGGCCGCAGAGGGGCTCAGGCTCGCCGAGGAGGTGCAAACCCTGCCGACGAAATGGATCGAAGTCTGGGTTGACCGGTCCTGGGTCCATCTGAATCCGGAAACGTGGGAGGTCTATCCCTCTTCGGCAGCGCTTCTTCCCTTGGCGGTAGGCGGGTTCCCCGCTGTCAGGGCGACGGGGGGGGAATTGTCCGATATCCGTTGGACGCTGAACCGGCAGGTTTTGAGCCAGTGGAAACTCTTCTATGAACAGATTACACGGTCCGCCCATTTTCTCGATCGCTGGTCCTTGCTGCAGTTGCCGCAGGAATTTCAGGGGACGTTTCGCATCCTTCTCCTGGTGCCTATCGGGGCGTTGATCATCTCGATACTCCGCAATGTCGTGGGCTTTCCGACATTCGGGATCTTCATGCCGATGCTGATCGCACTGGCATTTAGGAGCACGGGTACCGTTTACGGCGTCGCCATCTTTTGCGGCGTTCTTCTGGTCGGCTATGCGGCAAGGTCTTTTCTGGACAAACTTCATCTCCTGCTCGTTCCCCGACTGTCGGTCATCCTGACACTGGTCATCGCCTGCTTTACGCTGCTTGCCCTGGTGGGAAACAAACTTGGTCTGCGGGAGCTGATGGCGGTGGGCCTGATACCTTTTGTCATTCTCACCATGACCATCGAGCGGTTTTTCATCCTCATCGAGGAGTCCGGAATATGGGAAGCCTTCCGCGCCGCAATCGGAAGCGTCGCGGTCGCGGTCATTGCCTATGGTCTGATCAGCTGGGAGACGCTGCAGTTCGCCTTTTTTGTCTATCCGGAGCTGATCCTCACGGTGGCTGCGCTGCAGATTCTTTTAGGGCGCTATACGGGGTACCGGCTCTCCGAACTTTATCGTTTCCGCTTTCTGAAAGGGTCGTCATGATCCTCGACGGCTTCCGCAGACTCCGCAAAAGCGGCGTGCTGGGCATGAATTTTCGCAATGCCGGATATATCATGGCTTACAATGCGCGTTCCGCCTACCCGCTCGTCGACGACAAGGTGCAGACGAAGCGGCTCGCGGAGAAGTTCGGCATCCCGATCCCCGAACTCTATTATGTCGTGGAGAATCACGGCAGCATTGCTAAACTCCCGGGAGTTTTGGAGCCCCTGGGCGAGTTTGTCGTGAAGCCGGCAAGAGGGTCCGGCGGCAGCGGCATCATTCTGATCAAGGGCAGGACTGAAGACGGATTCGTGACCCAGAGCGGCAAGACGATGTCAAAAGAGGATTTCAACTACCATATCGCGTCGATTCTTTCCGGGATATTCTCTCTGGAAGGGGGGGAAGATACCGCGATCATCGAGGCGCTCATCCACCCGGACGCGGTCTTCAAGGATGTCACCTATCGGGAAGGCGTGCCGGACGTGCGGATCATCGTTTACAAGGGGGTCCCCGTGATGGCCATGGTGAGGCTTCCCACGGAGGCATCGGATGGAAAGGCGAACCTCCACAGAGGGGCGATCGGGGCAGGCATCGATCTCAGCAGCGGCATCACCCTGGCCGCAGTCCACAAGTCACGGATCGTCAAGACACATCCGGACACGGGGAATCCCGTAAACGGAATCCAGCTGCCCCATTGGGACAAACTGCTGATGACGGCCTCGGAGGCGATGGATATGACGGGTCTTGGTTATCTGGGCGCCGATTTTGTCCTGGATCGGGAGCGAGGGCCGGTGCTCCTCGAACTCAATGCACGCCCCGGGCTTGCCATCCAGATGGCGAACCAGAGCGGCCTGCGCATACGCCTCGATGAAACGGACAGCGCCCCGCCCGCTGTCTTCTCATCTCCGGCGTCGCGGGTTGCCTGGGCAAGAGATCATTTTACGGGACCCGATTCCAGCACCCTCATTTCATCCGGCGGATAAGGTTTCAACAGGGACAGCAGCAGTTCCCGATCGCGATTGAGAGGGTCGATCCAGGCGGCCTCCTTTTCTTTTGGGATGATGACCGGCATTCTGTCGTGGATGGACCGCACCAATTCATTGGGCTCGGTTGTGATGATCGTGCAGGTGTTGACCGATTCTCGCTCCGGTGAGATCCATGTGTCATAGAGTCCGGCAAAGCCGAACGGCTGCCCCGACTTCATGGAAAAGTAAAATGGTTTTTTTACCTTTCCCGATTTTTGCCATTCGTAAAATCCATCGGCTACAATCAGGCAGCGGCGGTTTTGAAAAGCCTTCCTGAAACTCGGTTTTTCGGCTGCGGTCTCGGCGCGGGCATTGAACATTCTATATCCGATCGACGGGTCCTTGGCCCACGAGGGAACAAGCCCCCAACGATAATCGACAAGCCGGGTCTTATCATCTCGCACGACGGCCGCAACCTGCTGACCGGGCGAGATATTATTGCTCGTTCTGTACCGGCATGCCATCTCCTCAATGCCGAACGACTGGACGATGATCGATAAATCGGTCAACAGGACAAAACGGCCGCACATGGTTCCCCCATAAGGCGAAGCGCCCGCCCACAGGGCGGGTTTTGCGGTTTTCACTCCCGGTCAAGGATGACGACCCCGTAAAAGTGAAAAATTTACCCGCAGCGTCATACCGGCGAAGACCGGTATCCGTGCGCCTGGGAGCAGGCGCGATTTGAGAGGTGAAAGTCCTCTCTCGGGGGATGCTCACCCCCGGTAGCCAAAGGAAACTGCGTCGCCGCGAGGCGGGGTGGAGAGCA
>Ga0209212_1001479_pt1 | contig 37667 bp, 38 predicted proteins | sample RifGroC2_FD_183996 | JGI IMG/M metagenome (GOLD analysis project Ga0209212, IMG submission 183996) | Groundwater microbial communities from Rifle, Colorado, USA - Groundwater C2 (SPAdes) (version 2) | ecosystem: Environmental > Aquatic > Deep subsurface > Groundwater | place: Rifle, Colorado...
TAAAATTATTTTTTTACTTAGTTGTCTTTTGTCCCGGCCGGGACAAAAGACAACTAAGTGATAAAGAGGCACTATATCGAAAAATAAAAAAAACCCTGGAATCGCGGGGAGCGATCCAGGGTAGTATTGAAGGTGAGAGTTTCGTCAAATAGGTAAGGGGTACAAAGTCCAACGAGTTAGGATGGTGCTGTATGTGTAACCGGCGCCGAAGTGTAGTAGGAGTGCAATAGCCCCCTCGTTGATATTACCATTTTCCCATGACATAGAAAGACTCATAGGTACTGCCGCTGAGGTGGTGTTACCGTATTCACTGATTGTGTTTACGAATTTTCCCTTGAATCCTGCCTCGATCGTCCTCTTTTCTATATCTTCATTGATGCGAAGATTTGCTTGGTGGGGGTAAATATAATTAACCGCACTTAGAGGTAATTGCGCTTTATCAAGCGCGCCCTTAATTACCGACTTGCTAAAATCTCCCGCGGGCCCACAAAGTAAGTAGATTACATCTTTTCTTACCTTCTTGCCGTCCTGCCACAGTTTATCTAGGCGAGGCGCCAACGGGTTCTTAACGTCACCAGCTAATATTTGCTGCGTTATTGGAGCTGCTGATCCACCAACCTTTGTCATGATGTTGTAAAGGCCTGAAGTGTCAATGCCAGCAGTAAATGACTTTTCTTGCCATGGGAACGAATCATTACTTTCTGTAACCCGTGATAGTTCTATAGCAGCGCCAGCATCGCCCATCAAAGGAAAGAAGTTGCGATCAGAATGGTCGACGCATGCACTCATTTTGTCAGCGCCAATTACTAATCCGCATTTAAACATGCCGGATTTTATGAAGGCATACCCGATATGAAGGGCGGCTCCATAACTATTGCAGGCAGCGCCAGCATCCACTACCAGGCAATTTTTTAGGCCCAGTTTGTCACGTAGTAGTATGCCAATTCCTTTGGCAGTTTCCGCTGCCACATGGGGGGCGTTTAGAAAACTTGGTAGAACATTAGCTACGACAATGAAGCCATACTCCTGGGACAAATGAAGGGAGTATTTTAAACAGTTTAAGGCCGCCTGAATGGCTAAATAGGCGGTTGATTCTTTGGTATGTCGACGACGCACAATACCAGTGCGTTGCCGCTGCCAATCATCGCTCGTCAGGTAGGCGACTTTCTCTTCATCAGTGAGTTCATCCGTACCACATAGAGAAAGTTTTTTCTTTTTCAATTCCGTTTCAATGATGGCGGATATGTCATCGTTTGAGACGACAATTTCGCCAGCATAGTGGCCGATACCGGTAATACCAACATGAATTGACATAAAATTACCTCATTATGATTAATTGTGTTAGGACGTTTTTTGTTTTTCAATTCATCTTACTTTTATCCTATTTACCTACAATTGTCAAGCGCGAAGGTATCTCCGATGCCAAGCATCGGAGCTTGACTATCTATATTTCGCGCGCGACACTGAGCAACAAGCCCTTCGGGCTGGCGACTCTGGTTCCCCAATACTAAACATTGGGGCTTGTCGTCGAAGTGTCAACCCATTCGAGACCATAATAGCAAGCCTTAGGGTTGCCTCAGGGTTGACACTGCGGGACCGGCCGCATGCGGTTTATTTCTTAACCGCCGATGCTAAGTATCATGTCTAAAGGTCGAAGTGTCAATCAAAATATTTACCAGTTAGACATGGGTGTGCTAGAATTCTCGGTATGGACAAGAGCTCCGAAATAAGTAAGATTAAGGAAATTTTGGCCCAAACCGAGCCCTATGTGGTGGGGCACGGCGGACATTTGGAGTTTGTGTCTTGGCAACCCGAAAGCGGCGTGGTGGAGGTAAAGCTGGAAGGGGCGTGCGAAACCTGCGTCCTATCGGAAATTACAATTAAATTTGGACTGGCCGAAGCGTTGCAAAAACAACTGCCGCAAGTTAAAGAGGTAAAAGCCTGGCGTTAAATTATTCAGTTGTCGATGGTTCAGCCGATTCGTTGGTAGCTTTAGCAAAGGGGTTAGAGAGATTACTAATCTTAGCGGGGTCGATTTGTTTTTTATTTTCCAAAGCCGTTATCACTTGTTCGTAAAGTTTAATATTAATGGTGCGTAAAGACACGGTGCTGCGCAAAATAGAAATTTCTTCGGCCTGGGTTAAGGTGTCATAAAAATACGTCTTCATAAAACCAATAGTAAACCACAACAAAATAAACAAGGCGACAATAGTGAGCCAGGGCAGTAGCCGCAAGCCGATTTTGGGGGGTATTTTTTTTAAATTAAGTGACAATTTAATCTTCATGGCTGGTAAAAAGCATTGGTAATTAACAAAGCGCTAATTTTTGAATTGCCATCTAAGTTTTGACCTAAATTGGAACTAGCCAGTGAAATTCGTAAAGTGGTGGTGTTTAAATAGTAATCCATGGCTTCGAGCGCCGTCAGGTAACTGACGATGTTATTGAAACTGCCGGTAGTTTGGAGTTGCAACGGTAAAGTTTTGGTATTTTGGTCTGGCGATGCCGACGTTTTTATTTCTTGTTGCACATTTTGCTGGTCGGCTATGTTTTCCATAGCGGTAATAATGTCCAACTCACCGCCCGGCTTTACATAAACACTTGATAAAATCGATATTTTTGGCTTAACTTGCTGATATTGCTGTAAAGCTATTTTTAAACTTTTGCCTTGTTGATAAATTTTATCTAATTCCACTCGCTGTTCATTAATAGCCACATGCAGCTCTTTCATGCGGTTGCGTGTTGGCCAAATAATTAAACCCACCATCACACCAACTAACACAACCGTAGCGCCAAGGCTTATTAGAATTTTCGTTTGTGGTTTGGTCGCGGCCGATAGCATATTTAGGGCAATTTAGAGATATTAATTTTGGCGGTGAATTGAAATTCTAAATTTTCCCGCAGCAGCAAGTTAGTAATTGGGCTGTTAACATCACTTAAGTAAGCCAGTTTTTTTAGATTTTCCTGAAGTTTCAAAAAATCGTCCCGGTTTTTGGCCGTGCCGTTGAGATTTAGCGATTGCAGGTTTTTGTCTAGTGATAATGAACTAATACTGACCCCGGACGGTACGCTTTTAGTGAAGTCTACAAACAAGTCAGACCATTTTACAAAATCGCGTTGAATTTCGGAAATATTTTTTAATGATTCATTAATTTGCGTAATTTCATTATCTATGCCGAAATTTCGCTGGTTTACCAAGGTAGTTTCCGCTATCAAAGTACCGTAGTGGTCTTCCAACATCAGGCGGGCACTGATAAACATCGCCGAGACGATGAGACTAAAAATTAAAACCAATGAAATAACTCCCCGCAGCGACAAGTAAATAAACTCGAAGTGCAAGTATTTTTTTTGCTCGGGACTGACTAAATTTAATTTAATCATAATATCGTTCTACCACCCTTAAACCTAAACCTACGGCGGTGGTGTAGGATAGCAGGGCCGCCCGGGTTAAAACTGGCGGCGTTGACTTAAGGTTTAGCCAGGGGTTGCCGACCACTATCGGTAAGCCTAACGCGTCTTTTAAATAAGAATCAATAAATTTAAAATTAGCGCCACCGCCGCAGAGCATTATTTGGTTTACGGGTGCCGAGTTAGGGAAATGCTCTGCATAAAAATCAAAAGTTTCCTTAATTTTTTTAATCAATTGATCAACTTCTTGGTCAAGAATTTTTTGCAGCGAACCGCGGCATTTATCAGGGTCAAAACCACAAATAATTTTGGTTTTTTCCGCCTCCTCCCAGGTAATGTTAAATGTTTTGGCAATGGCGTCGGTTAATTTCTCACCCGATAGCGGTAAGCTAACCGTAAATTGAATGGAGTTGTCAGTCCAAAGGCAAATGCTGGTGCGACTAAAACCTAAATCAACTATCATAATGGTGTCTTGACTACTATCGTCGATTGGCAACAAGGCGCGAGTAACTGCTTCGGCCTCTATTTCTTGAGCTAAGTTAATTAGCCCAGCATCGGCCAATACTTTTTGATAAGATTCCACAATACCTTTAGGCGCCACGCCCAACAATACCGGCAGTCTTTGGCCCGGTGCCGGCTTGCCGATTAATTGCCAGTCCATGTAAGTTTCCTCAATCGGTATGGGAATATGGTGTTCCGCTTCCCACTTAATGGCTTGGCCAATTTCCTCTTTAGACATGGGCGGAATATCAACAAGCTTTATAAAAGTTTTTTGTTCAGGCAGGCACGATACCACATAGGGCGTATTAAATTTTCCATATTTGGGGTATGCCAGCAGCCTTTTAACAGCTTCAGTTAAAGCCGCGCCTTGCTTAATATCTCCTTCCACAATAATTCCCTTATCAAGTTCAATATCGGAAAAAGCCCGCAGCTTCAGTTTACTGCTCCAGCCGCGCGCAAACTGAACCGCTTTCAGTGATCGTTGACTAATATCCAGGCCGATAACTTCGATATGAGGTCTGAATAGCATATTATATTTGTTCGGTTAGGCTATAGATAGGCATAATAATGGAGACCGCAAAAAAACCAACCGCGCCGCCCAGCAAGACAATTAATATTGGTTCAATTATGGTAGATAAATTATTCATTACTCGATCTACCTCTTCCTCATAAAAGCCAGCTAAATCATCCAGCACCGAATCAAGCGTGCCAGTTTCTTCACCCACCGCCGCCATTTGTGTCACCAAGGGGGGAAATAATTGCCGGTTATCGCCCAAAGCCTGGGCTACCGAGGTGCCTTTTTTTACCTGATCGGCCGCCAGCATCAGAGCTTCGCGATAACGTACGTTACTTACCGTAGTGGCCGTAATTTGAAATGTCTGTACAATTTGTATGTCGGTTTTTAATAGTGAGGAAAAAGTTCGGGCGAATTTGGCCAAGTTTATTTTATGAAATATCGGCCCGGCTAAAGGTAATTTAAGCAGCAGTGAATGCCATATTTTTTTGCCCTTATTGGTGTGTATTAAATATATAAACAATGACACTAAAAGTATAAAACCAAGAAGTATCCAAAGGCCGCTTGATTGCACGATGTCCGAGGTGGCAATTAATATGCGCGTCGGTAGGGGTAATACCGCATCTACCTCGGTAAAGATAGCAGTGATTTGCGGTAATACAAACACAATCATAGTGATACCAATACCGATCATGGCCACAAGGACAACAATCGGGTAGGTTAAAGCGCCACGAAGCTTAGCTATAAGGGTGTGGCTTTTACGCATTTGGTTGGTAATGTGTAAAAGGACTTCTTCAAGTTTGCCGCTTTTCTCACCCGCCCGAACCATGTTGATAAATATTTCGGGGAATACGTTAGTATGATGCGCTAAGGCTTCGGATAAAGACTGTCCCTTTTCAATATTTTGCCTGATGTCTTTTAAAATAGCGCGAAAACGTTTATTGGTGGTTTGATCCGCTAAGGTCAACAAACCGTTCACCATGGTTAAGCCGGCTTTTAACATTACTTGTAAATTTTGGGTAAAGAAAATTTTATCAACGACACTAATGCGCTGCCAGGATAATAAGTTGGTCAGCCAGCTTTTTTTATCTACTGGTGTAACGGCTTTAGCTTTGGTGAGCAGTAAATCCTGTTTATTAAGCTCTTCGGCTAATACTTGTTCCGACTCGGCTTCCATTTCACCTTGCTTTATTTGACCGGTTTTAGTGCGGGCTTGATATTCAAACTTCATAAATTAGAAAATTATTCTTTGGTAACCCTTAATACTTCCTCAATGCTAGTTATGCCAGTTAAAGCCTTTTGCCACCCATCCACCAGTATGGGCACCATTCCCTGGGCGATAGCTTTGGTCTGCAATCTTTCAACCGGACTATTATTTAAAATTAGCTCGGCAATTTCCGGCGTGACTTCTAAAATTTCATAAATACCCATACGCCCTTTATAACCTTGTTGGCCGCATTGCTTACAACCGGCGCCATGATAAAAATTAACTTGCTCTAATTTATCACTGGTTTTAATAGCCTTGGCATCAATAAGGCTTTGCCAAATCTGGGATATATTTATCTTTTCGGCTAGTTCCGCGGCGGCAGTTTTACTAAGGTGGTAAGCGGTTTTGCACTCGTTACAAAGCTTTCGCACCAAGCGCTGGGCAATTACTATATTAACAGTTGAAGAGATAAGAAACGAAGGTATACCCATTTGCGACAGGCGGGGGAGCGTGCCAACCGCATCATTGGTATGCAGGGTGGAAAGCACCAAATGTCCAGTCATGGCTGAATGGACAGCAATTTCCGCGGTTTCCGAATCTCTGATTTCGCCAACCATCATGATGTCGGGGTCTTGCCGCAGCAGCGATCTTAAGCCGTTAGCAAAGGTAAAACCAATACGCGGGTTTACTTGGCTTTGGTTTACCCGGGGCATGCGGTATTCAATCGGATCTTCAATCGTTGAAATATTTACCTCCGGCTTATTTAATATATGCATAATGGAATACAAGGTGGTGGTTTTGCCGCTGCCGGTAGGGCCGGTTACCAGTATCATGCCATGAGGCTTGACGATATTCCTCTTTACAATAGCTAAAGTTTTTTGCGAAAAACCAAGTTGTTCTAATGTTAAGATTTGCCCCGACTCTTGCAGTAAACGCATAACTACTTTTTCGCCATTAAATACCGGGATTATAGATACCCGGAAAGAGTATTCATAATCCTTGGTTTTAATTTTAAAACGGCCGTCTTGGGGCAGGCGGTGTTCGTCTAATTTAAGGCTGGATAAAATTTTTACACGGGCCACAATGCCGGCCTGCAAATTTTTAGGCAGCGTCATTACGTCGCGCAATATACCGTCAATACGGTAGCGCACTACCACCGCATCATCAGTGGGCTCGATGTGAATATCCGACGCCCGCTCAAAAATGGCGTACTCCAGCATGGTATCAACCAGCCGTACAATCGGTATGTCTTGGGCCAACTCTTGCAGTTTGGCACCACCCTCTTCACCGGCGGCGGACTCTTCATGAGTTAGCGCCTCAAATTCCGCCCGCAAGCTTTTGTGGTATTGTTTAATAACTTCCTTTAGTGATGTGGGGGTGGTTAAATGCAGTTTAATCTTGCCGAACTTTTTTTCTAAAAATTCAAAAGTTTGCAAATCGTCGGGGTCGATGGTGGCCAGATCCACGCTGGTATCATCACGGTCAAAGGCGATAATATTGTGAGTCTGCGCTATGGGTTCGGGTATGGCCAGCAAAATGTCTTTACGGATTACTGAATTTTTTAAATCCACAAACGGCAACTGCGCTTGTTTAGCCAGGTTTTCATACAACTTGGATTCACTAACAACTTTTTCTTGCAATAAATAGTCTTCCAGCGACAGCTTTTTTGTTTTAGCCTCCGCTTGAATTTTTTTAATTTCTGAAGCCTCCAACGTTTTACTGTTTACCAAGGCTTTTATAATTTTGTCTTGGCTAAGCATAAGTATTTTTTGCGCCCAATAGGCAAGGTTTATGGGTTTAGTATACCACATTTATTTATTTTCCTAAACCAGACAGAAAATTTGCTCCGGAGTTAAAAAAAACCTGGGCGGAAGGTTGCCAAGATTGGCCGAAAGGATTAAAATCAAAGCGATATATGGCAAAAACACTAGGCGCCTCAACCAGCTTTTCTTGGCGGTCCTTCTGGCGTTCACCGTTAATTTTTGGCCCGGTGGCATTGGCGCTAATTATTTCGCTGGCGAGTTTATGGTTTACTTGGCAGCAGCTGGAGTTAGGCCAGGGTTTTTTGACTATTCGCTATTCCATTTATGTTGGCGCTAACTGGGTAGCGCCGTGGTTTTTTATTTACTTACCTCCCAGATCGGCTTTACTAATTTTGGCCATAAATACAGTGCTGGCTTTTGTTTTGGGAACGCGCCATATTAGTTTACGATACTTATTGTTAACTGCCGCCGCGTTAGCTAGTGCGGCTTTGGCCTGGCTGCAGTTTTTGTTGGTGGTGTTTAATAGTTAATTATGACCGAGGTTTTACCAGTGGTAAAAATTTTAGTTATTGCGACGGTGGCTTTTTTGGTAGCGCTTTTTAGCACCCCACTGCTAACTCATTTCTTGTACCGGTATCATCTGGTTAAAAAAATCCGTGATAATGGATCGGCGCCCATTATGTCGGCCTTGCACCAAGGTAAGCAGGGCACGCCCACCATGGGCGGAATGCTGGTTTGGGTAACCGTGCTGTTTTTGGTTCTGGTATTTTTTTATTTGAGTGAGTGGGGGGTGGTGCCTGAGATGTTTAATTTTTTAAGCCGAGCCGAAACCTTGTTACCACTGGGGGCGTTGGTGGCTTCGGCGATAGTCGGTTTAGTAGACGATTGGTTTAACGTGCGCGGCTGGGGTCCGCGCGGCGGCGGCATGCAAATTAGATATAAGCTGATTATTTATACCTTAATCGCGGCGGTGGGTGCGTGGTGGTTCTATTATAAATTGGACTGGACGAGTTTGTATTTGCCCGTGGTGGGTTACATTGATATTGGTTGGTGGTACGTGCCGCTGTTTATTTTTATTATCGTCGCCACCGCCTTTTCGGTGAATGAAGTGGATGGTTTGGATGGTCTGGCTGGCGGTTCGCTATTGGCGGCTTTTGGGGCTTTTGGGGCGATAGCTTTTGTATTGGGGAAAGAAGACTTGGCCGCATTTTGTGCCGCTATCGCCGGAGCCCTGCTGGCGTTTTTGTGGTTTAACATTAACCCGGCCCGGTTTTTTATGGGCGATACCGGATCAATGTCATTGGGGGTAACTCTGGGCATAGTGGCGATGCTGACTAACACCGTGTGGCTGCTGCCAATTATTGGTTTGCTGCTGGTATTGGAATCGCTTTCGGTAATAATTCAAATTTTGTCTAAGAAATTTCGAGGTAAAAAGGTTTTTTTATCTACACCCCTGCATCATCATTTAGAGGCGATTGGTTGGCCCGAACCTAAAATAGTCATGCGTTTTTGGGTAATTTCAGGGGTCTTGGCAGTGGTCGGTATAATTTTGTTTTTGGTCGATCGGATAGCATAGTTATGAAATTGAAGGGTAAGAAAGTTTTAGTTGTTGGTTTGGGGCTGCAGGGCGGCGGTTTGGCCACGGTCCGGTGGCTGCTTCACCAACGGGCGCGGGTGAGTGTGACCGATTTAAAAAACCGTCGTCAGCTTGAATCTAGTCTTAAAAACCTGGGGCATCTACCGATAAAGTTTGTTTTAGGAAAGCACCCGTTAAGTTTGCTAAGAGGCGTAGATTTGGTAGTACAAAATCCGGCCGTGCCCAACAGCCTGCCTTTAATCAGGCGGGCCGAGCGTCTTGGTATACCCATAGAGGGTGAGGCTAGTATTTTTTTAAAGATGTGTCCGGCGCCGGTTATAGCCGTTACGGGCAGTAAGGGTAAATCGACCGTCGCCAGTTGGCTGGGTTTTATGTTTAAAAACGCTGGCTATCATACGATGGTGGCTGGTAATATTCGTGACCGTCTAATGTTGTCGATTTTGCCAAACATTAATCCCAACACCAAGGTGGTGTTAGAATTATCGTCGTGGCAACTGGAAAATTTAGGGCGGTTTAAGTTATCGCCGCCCCTGGCCGTTATAACCAATATTTTACCCGATCACTTGGATCGGTATAAAAATATGTCGCAATACGCGCAAGCCAAAGCCAACATTTGGCGGTGGCAATCTAAGTCGGATAAGGCGGTGCTTAATTGGGATAATATAATTACGCGTAAATTAGGACGGCTGGCGCAATCCAAAATTTTTTGGTTTAGTACCCAAGCCAAGGTTTCGGCCGGCTGCTATATATATAAAAAATCAGTTTGGTTTAAAAGCGGGCAGTCCCAGATAAAATTATTTAGTGTTAAGGATGTGGCGCTGGCGGGAGCACATAATTTAGCCAATGCTCTGGCAGCGGCCACAACCGCTGTGGTGGCGGGTGTGCCGCCCCCGCAGATTCGACGCGCGGTGTTAAAATTTATAGGTTTGCATTCACGCCAGCAGTTGGTACGCGAGGTCGGGGGCGTAAAGTATATAAACGATACTACCGCCACTATGCCTGATGCCACCCAAAAGGCACTGGACACGTTTAAGAAATATCCCATAACTTTAATTGCTGGTGGATATGACAAAAAATTGAGTTATGCTGGGTTGGCGCGTGACATCAGGCGACGAGTGCAGAATCTAATTTTGTTACCGGGCAGCGCCACAAAAAACATTTTAGCAAAATTACCAAAAAAGTATCCTTACATAATTGTTAAAACCATGGCTCAAGCAATTGTCAGTGCCCGTAGGTTGACGGCCCGCGGCGGCGTGGTTTTAATGTCGCCGGCCGCAGCTAGTTTTGGCCTGTTTATTAATGAGTGGGACAGGGGAGAGCAGTTTGTTAAAGCGGTTAGAAAGTTGAAATGATATGAAAGCGAGGCGGCAATCAAATTATGATTTTACTTTCATCGCCTGGGTAGCCCTAGTCGTCGGCCTAGGTTTGTTGTTGTTAGCGTCGGCCTCGGCGGTAGTGTCTTTTCAAAAATTCGGTACTAGCTATTATTATTTACAGCGCCAATTTTTGTACGGTCTAATACCTGGAGCAGTGTTATTTTATTTATTTAGCCGGTTAGATTACCATCTGGTGGTTAAATGGTCGCTTTTGGCCTTAGGGGTTTGCTTAGTGGCTTTAATAGCCGTATTGATACCAAGTGTCGGTGTAAGCTCGGGCGGCGCCAGTCGTTGGTTAGATTTGGGTTTGTTTAGTTTTCAGCCGTCCGAATTCGTTAAACTGACCTTTTTAGTTTATTTAGTATATTGGTTGGATCAGAAAGGCTATGATGCCATTCGGTCCTGGCGGAACGGCATCATTCCTTTTTTAGTTTGGTTAACGGTGGTGATGGTGCTCTTAATTTTGCAGCCCGATATGGGTACAATGATTGTAATTGCGTTAAGCGCTGTCCTAGTTTATTTTTTGGCGGGCGCGCGGTTTAGCACCATTTTATATTTTATGTTCGGCGGGGCCGGGCTTATGTATCTCCTAATAAAAATCGCCCCTTACCGCCTGGAACGTCTAACAGCTTTTTTTAATCCGGAAATAGAACCCCAAGGTATTGGCTATCATATTAATCAGGCCCTACTAGCAGTGGGGTCGGGAGGTTTTTGGGGGGTGGGTTTAGGACACTCGCGGCAAAAGTATCAGTACCTGCCCGAGGTAACCGGCGATTCTATTTTTGCCGTTATCGCCGAGGAATTGGGTTTTGTTTTAACTACTTTATTGCTATTGTTTTTAGCCGGTTTGATTTGGCGAGGAATAAAAATTTCCAACCGTGCGCCCGATAATTTAGGGCGATTGTTAGGCTTGGGAATAATGGGTTGGCTAGGATTGCAGATTTTTGTTAATATAGCAGCCATGCTTAATTTATTACCTTTAACCGGAATTCCTCTGCCATTTATTTCGCACGGGGGCTCGGCTTTAGCCGCGAGCTTGGGGGCTTTGGGTATTGTGGCTAATATTTCGGCGCAAGCACGCCGGGTGGAGGGGCGCCGGCAATGAAAGTTTTAATGGCTGGTGGAGGTACTTTAGGGTCTGTCACCCCGCTTTTAGCTGTGGCCGAGGAATTAAAATTTAGCCGCCCCGATATAATAGTGGAGTGGGTAGGCACTAGTTTTGGGCCCGAGCGAAAGCTGGTTCAGACATATGGCATTAAATTTACCGCTATTACTTGCGGGCGGTGGCGGCGGTATTTTAGTCTGCAAAATATTTTTGATTTGTTTAAAATAGTCGTTGGCTTTATGGCGGCATTGGCCTATTTAATAAATTCCCGGCCGCAAGCTTTAGTTACAGCTGGTAGTTACGTGGCGGTGCCTTTGGCCTGGGCGGCTTGGGTGCTGCGCGTGCCAATTTTAGTGCACCAACAAGATTTGCGCATCGGTTTAGCCAATAAACTGGTTTTGCCATTTGCCAAAACTGTTACGGCGGCTTGGCCAGATATTGCTAAGCACTTGGCGGGTCGTAATGCGCCCGTGATCGGTAATCCGGTGCGTAGACAAATTATGGCGCCGGTTGATAAAATCCAAACGCTGAAAAAACTTGGTTGGCCGCAAGATAAGCCGGTAGTGTTAGTAATGGGTGGGGGTACGGGCGCCGAGTTTATTAATACATTACTTATAAAAAATTTAACGCCCTTAACTTCTTTAGCCCGGATTATTCATATCACCGGTGATAATAAATCCGCCGCCTGGCCGCAATCTGATTATCAATCATTCCCCTTAGCCATTAATGAAGTGGCGTCGTTTTTCCAGCTGGCTGACTTAGTGATTACCCGGGCGGGTATGGGAACAATGGCGGAATTGTCGGCTCTAGGTAAACCAGCCATTATTATTCCCATCCCTCGTAGTCATCAGGAGGTTAACGCCGAGTTTGTAAAAAGTCACGGCGCGGCGGTAGTATTAAATCAGTTAGATTTGGACAATGATAAGTTTGTTGCCGCCGTCAATGATTTGTTAAGAAATCATGGTAAATTAAGTGAGTTGTCCGGAAAAATAGATACACTTATGCCTAAAGACGCGGCTAGACAGATGGCGGATTTAATTTTAAAATTGATGGCCTAATGAAACTAGATTCAGCCCAAAATATATACATGATTGGCATTAAGGGGCAAGGCATGACCGGCTTGGCGTTAATATTGAAGTCGCGCGGCAAAAATGTTTCCGGCTCTGACACCGAGGAAAAATTTAATACTGACCAGGTTTTACGCCAAGCCAACATTAGTTTTACCGAAAATTTTAAAGCCGCCAATTTACCTAAGCACTGCGATGTGGTGATTTATTCATCGGCTTACACCGACGCCAATCCCGAAATGCCGGCGGCTGAACAGGCGGGTTTGCCGATGCTATCTTATGCTGAAGCTTTGGGCGAATTAACTAAAATTCAAAAATCCATTGCCGTCGCGGGTACGCACGGCAAAACCACTATTACCGCCATGCTGGCTTATGTTTTAGAACAGGCGGGCCTGGCCCCACTAGCGCTAATTGGCTCGCCGGTTAAACAATTCGCTAGTAACGCCCTAACCGGTTCGGGTGAGTTGTTTGTGTTTGAAGCTGACGAATATCAAAATAAGTTTAATTTTTTTACTCCCTGGGCCGTGGTGCTAACCAGTATTGATTGGGATCATACCGACTGGTTTAAGACACCCGACGACTATCGCGGCGCCTTTACCGAGTTTTTAAAAAAAGTGCCGCCCGACGGCGTGGTGGTGGCTAACTATGACGGCGCCGAAGTAAAAACAGCCGTGGCCGAAGCCGGGCTTAAAGATAATCAAGTTATTAGTTATGGTTTATTTTCGGGTGATTGGCAAATGCTGAGAATGTGGTTAGACCAGGGCCGCTGGTATTTTAGTGTTTTGAAGAATAATGAGCACATGGGAGATTTTGAGCTGCAACTTGTCGGTAGTCACAATGTGGCTAACGCTATTGCCGTGATAGCCTTAGCCAGCTACTTAGGAATAGATTTAGATGTGGTGCGCCGGGCCTTGGCTGATTTTGAGGGTACCACCCGTCGTTTTGAATTTAAGGGTCGGTTAAATAATTCTGCCATAGTGATAGATGACTATGCGCACCACCCGCGTGAAATTATGGCCACTTTAAAAGCGGCTAGGAATTTTTACCCGTATAAAAATATCCGCGTGGTATTCCACCCCCATACCTATTCCCGAACAGCGGCGCTGCTAAAAGATTTTGCCAAGAGCTTTAGTGATGCGGATGAGGTAGTGGTGTTGGATATATATGCTTCGGCTCGGGAAACTAAAGGAGATATCACATCGCAACATCTGGTTGACGCCATAAAAAAACACCACCCCAAGGTGGTGCTGCAGCCCACCATAGCCGATGCGGCAGGATATTTATCTAACTCCTTAACTCGAAGTGATTTAGTGATAACTATGGGAGCGGGGGATGTGTGGCGAGTCGGGGATGAGCTGATAAAGAAATTCGGCTTAATGACCGGGCCAGAGTTTTAACATAATCGCCGCGGCCGTGGTTTTTGGCCGTTTTTTTGCATTGGGGAAATGTATGCGATCGCATACATTTCCCCAAAAGGGCATTCTTGTTAAATAAAAAAAGCCGGCTGTGGTGTTGCATCAGCCGGTTGAAGGTGCGAGAGTGAGTCGGGCGGCGCGGGTGGTATCTCCTTTTCCTGTAGTTGTTTAGGTGACAGCGACAGAAAAAAGGTTAAAAGGCAAAGTATGATCGCAGTCAGAAGCACGATTATCATGTCGGTCACACGCCCCACACCGATGCCCGCAGCAAAGATGAATATTGCGGTTATGGCCGCAACACCGGTGACGATCAGGCAAATCATTTGCGATGGGATAATAATGTCTAACACCCCAACCGCAACCACTAGAATGACCATCTGAAGCTTTATGTCTATATCCATACTCCCTCCAAAAAAAGTGGGAGAGTCGTAAAGACCTCTCCCGTTTCCCGCGTTGTGTTCCCCAAATCCATTACTCGCTGAGTTTCAGCGAGTCACCATATGACACAACCAGTGTGTCGTAGACTGCGACCCCGGCTTTATACGATCGGGGCGCACGGACGATAATTTTGGTTCCATCGAAGATAATATCGTTTATCTTCAAATGGAAGAAGTACGCTTGTGTCGAAAACGTCCGAAGGTCATGTGACCTGACCCGGACATTTAGTTGCACCCTGTCGGCACGTTGGTTGTTACGATAATATGAGTTGTTGCAGACGAGTTCCTGTTGGTCCTGGACAGGGTATCCAGGATAAACCGTGTAGGTCTTTGTGGCCTCTATCGCCTCGATGGCAAATTCAGCCACTTCAGTGTCCCGATCGTCCATGGTGTAGGTCACCAAGACCTTTGGGAGCATGTCCAAAACACCACAGCCCGCAATGAGCAGGGCGACGAAAAATAACATCCTCTTCATTTTGACACCTCATAATTTGTTTATGTGTTCTTTCTCATTAATCTGGAGGAAGTTGTCTAGAACTTATATTCCGCCGAAGCGGAACGCATTCTAGACTAATGGTTTCTCATGGTCGGTTCAGTTGGCACCAAACTTACCAACTCCGCCATTTTGAACTCCCCGGCTAAGTCCGGGGAGAATAACTCTCTCCTCCAAGTTAATGAGAAAGAATTGTTGTTAATAAAGCAATTTTGTTTCTAGATTCCGACTTTTTGAGTCACTAGTTAAATTTCTTTATGGCACGTTTTGCCCGCCGTAGCCCCGATAATAATCGGGACGAAGGAGGGTTAAGGTGCGCCTTTCCCAAAGTCACAATAAATTTATGAGCTTGGAAAAGGGGAGGAGTGGTTTATTCGGATTGTTCCGAATCCGGCTCCTCCGCGAGTAGTCGAAGTAGCTAGTCATAGCCAGATTTGGTGCCAGGTACCTGGTCCGCCAGCAGACTATGAGTCGCTACCCTTTCTACACTGACCGTTAGGTCATTTAAGGTCCTCCAAATAGGCTGGACCTTGGGCTACAGTACGAGGGGGATCAAGCCCCTTACGTAACTAACCAGGTGCGCGTTGTGGCCCCTGATCTTGCACGCTTAGTTGTGGTTGTTGATCGATGTCCCGGACGGCGCAGTGTAAAGCGCTGACCGGGTGTTAATTAAAAGACGTGTGCTTAGATATCAGATTTCATTCAGATACATCCGTTACTTGCTTATTCGACCCCGTCAATACTTTTTACCGTTTATTCGACTGCGGCAACCGTGACTCGTTTATCTCGAGTTAGATCTATAAAGTATAATTACGGGGCAGGCTGCAATCGGCTACTACCTTGAAAGGAATACTGATACCAAAGTACACGTCTTTTGGGCAAGCACACCTGACTACGTACAATTACTCATTTTTAATGAACATTTCAGTATAGACCCGATTGGGGTTTTTGTCAAGGGTTATGGAACCAAGTCAAACTTCGTGGAACAAAAAGCCCGTTTTTAGGCCTAAATTGGTGTTTTTACGCTCCCCGACATAAATCTTGATTACAAAACTTGCTAAATTCATTAGGCGACGGTTTGCGGCTAGTTTAAACATGTCGTAATCTTAAAATTAGCAATATGGCGGATATACTAAAAGAGTTAGAAAAAAACCTTGGCCCTAAAATTCAAGCCAACGTCTTGCTGTCCAAATATACTAATTTTAAAATCGGCGGCCCGGCCAAGTATATGCTGGTGGCCGACACCAGCGCAGAAATTGTTCGCGCCGGCCAAGTGGCGCATGAACTTAATTTACCATTGATAGTATTGGGTGGCGGCGCCAACGTATTAGTGTCTGACCGCGGATATGATGGGCTGGTGGTAATTGCCAAGAACCAACAGTTGGAAGTTAAGGAGAATAAAATTTTTGCCGGAGCGGGCGTGCGCTTGGGTTTTTTAGTAACCCAGGCGGTGGAGGCTGGGCTAACGGGAATTGAGCCGCTAGTGGCAGTGCCCGGTACGGTGGGCGGGGCTATTTATGGCAATGCTGGTTTACCCCAAGAACCAAAAGGATGTATAGGCGAGTGGATATATTCTGTTGACGCGTTGGCTAATGATAAAATAGTAAAGTATACAAAAAAACAGTGCCAATTTAGTTACCGCAATTCGCGATTCAAAAAAACCAAAGAATTAATATTATCGGCAGTATTGCAGTTGGATACAGGTGATAAGGTGACCAGTCAGCAGCTAATAAAAAAATATGTCGGCGCGCGTAAAGGGCAGCCTTACAATATGCCGTCGTCGGGTTGTATTTTTACCAATGTGGAAATCAAGTCGGATGCTCAAGTCAAGGAAGCGCAAGAAAAACTGAAGGGCCGCGAAAAATTAGATCAGTTTTTGGAATGCAAGCAGCTGCCATCGTCGTGGCTGATTGATCAGGCGGGATTAAAAGGAAAAAAGATGGGTAAGGCGCAGGTATCCACTGACCATGCTAATTACATTGTGAACCTCGGCGGAGCCAAGGCCGACGATGTGGTGATGTTAATGTCGTTTATTAAGCAACAGGTGCGGGATAAGTTCGGCATAGAACTACACGAGGAAGTGCAATATATTGGGTTTTAAAAAAATCGGGTACCCCTTGGTAGAGGTACCCGCCGGTATTGGTAAAATTTACTCCTTGTTTTCGGTGAATAAGTTGGAAACTGATTTATTCCTATGACTCCGAAGAATTGCTTGAGCAAAAATATTCCCCGCTTTTACCACCGAAACTTTAGGGTGCGTTTGTTTAAGTGGTACTGTGTCACTGACCCATAAATGCTTAATGCATGATTTTTGAATAAGCTCAAACGCTTTTTTGGAAAAAAGTGGATGAGTAATTATGGCGTACACACCCTTTGCCCCCGCCTTCTTTAAGGCGGCGGCGGCTTTAGTTATACTACCGCCAGTGTCAAGAATGTCGTCTACAATGATTATCCATTTACCATTGGGGTTGCCAATAATATTCATCACTTCAGACAAACTTTGCTTGGGTCGTCGTTTGTCAATAATAAGCAGTTCAACACCGAGCCTTTTGGAATAGTTACGGGCCATTTTGATACCACCAATATCAGCTGAACATACTGCCAGTTTACCTCTGACTTTCTTTTTCAGCCGGCGAACAACAGGCGTAAATATTTTAGATCCAAATAAATTATCTACCGGAATGTCGAAGAATCCTTGAATCTGTGCGGCGTGTAGATCCATTGTAATAACTCGCGTGGCACCAGCCTTGGTAAGAAGATCAGCTTCAAGTTTAGCAGTAATAGCAACACGGGGTTGATCCTTCCTGTCCTGTCTCCCATATCCATAGTATGTGATAACCAAAACAATTTTTCTGGCACCAGCACGTTTGGCAGCATCTATCATAATGAGCAATTCAACCAGGTTTGTATCTGGCTGCCCAGTGTGTTGGATAATATATACTTCAGCACCCCTTATATTCTCACCAAATTTTACCCAGGTTTCGCCATCGGGAAAGGATTTGATGGAAATTTTGCCTTGCCTTTTTCGCAGACTGCGGGCAATCGACTGCGCTAATGGTAGGTTAGACCGGCCACTGAAAATCATCATGCGCATACTCATGTTAGACCCTCCATATTAATGTAATTGGGAAACAACGTTTTTTCTTTTTTAGTAATTAACCTTAACGTGTCTGATGGTCTTGAGTCAAGCCGATTTACAAGACCCACCGCCGTGCCCTTGACACTTCGACGACAAGCCCCAATGTTTAGCATTGGGGAACCAGAGTCGCCAGCCCGCCGGGCTTGTTGCTCAGTGTCGCGCGTGAAATATAGATAGTCAAGCCCCAATGCTTGGCATTGGGGTAACCAAGCCGCTTGACAAATCCTAAAATCGTTTACATTAGCGCGTAAATTACGTAAACTTAAGTTATTAAAAGTTTTCCACATGAACATTATTGTCGGCGCAAAAAATTTTAAACTCACCCCCGCGCTTACCAGTTACGTCGAAGATAAAATAAGAAAATTGGAGCATTTTTGGGGCAGGATTATTAGAGCCAATGTAGAACTTTCTACCGCGCGCGTTAAGTCTGCCGGCGAGCAGGCGCACGTTAGGGTGTGGCTGGAAGTGCCGGGGCCTGATATTGAGGCCGAGGTTGAGGGGCCGGATATGTATGCCGCCATAGATTTAGTGATGCCCAAACTGGAAAGGCAAATTGGACGAGCCCGCGGCAAAGCTAAAGCCATGTCGCGCCGACCCAGAAGGTAAAAGATTATATGACCGGAATGAAAAAATTTTGGAAATTAGGACGGGCTGATTTAAGCACAGATTTTTTTGACATCAATAAGCAAGGGCAGCTAGTGGTTAAGGAAGGTAATTATCAGTACAATCTTTATGATTTAGTGAAAAAGTTTAATTCACCGCTGGAAGTGGCATTCCCCTTTATTATCGAGCATCGGCTGCGGCGGCTGATGGAACTTTTTAACGATACCCTCAAATCATACCGGTATCGGGGAAAGTTCTTTTACCATTATCCCATGAAGGCCAGCCAAAACAAAGAGTTTGTATTGCCAATAATCTCCGAGGGTGGAAATTTGGAGGTGACCTCGGCGAATGAATTGTGGTTGGTAAAGAGGTTGTGGGAACAAGGGCAATTCCATAATCGTATTCGCGTCATTTGCAACGGTCCAAAAACGAATTACTATTTATCACTAATCGGTGAATTGCGCGACAAAGGTCTGCAAATTACACCGATTATAGAAGATAAGTATGAATTGGCGGCGCTAAGTAATTATCGCGGTGAGGTCGGGATAAGGTTAGATCCTGATGTTAAAATACGAGCCCGCTGGGATAAAAAAATAAATCGCTTTGGCATGTCGGCAGAAGAAATATTGTCCTTTGGCAGAATTCGCAACCTCAAGCTGCTGCATTACCATATGTCTAAGCAAATAGAGTATCAGGAAGATATGATTGCACCGGTCAAAAAAGCCATGGCGGTTTATGTTAAATTGCATAAGAAAAATCCTAATTTAGACATGATTGACATTGGCGGGGGTTTCCCGGTCCCGTTTGAGGGCAAACCACTGTTTTCGGTAGAATCGGTGGTCAAACGAATAGTCAAAATTATTTACAAAGCTAGTGAGCGCGCCAAAATTCCTAACCCCGATATTTTGTGCGAATGGGGAAGTTACTTAGTAGCCCCGGCTCAGGTGACCATATACCAAGTGTTGAATGAAAAGCACATTGAGCAAAAAGCCACTGCGCGAACCTGGTATATTATTGATGGCAGTTTTATGAACGATTTAAAAGATACGTGGGCTATCCACCAAAAATGGCAAGTGGTGGCGGTAAATAATTTAGATGCCAGAAAATTGTCACGCACTTGGCTGGCCGGATTATCTTGCGATTCCGACGACAAATATACCGCCGGTGGTAATTATGTGTTGCTGCCGAGGCTAGAGGATTTGGAAAACGGCGATCATCAGTATGTGGCTTTTTTATCCACCGGCGCATATCAAGATGCGTTAGCCAGTCATCATTGCCTATTATCTAGCCCGGCTAAAATTGTGGCCCAAAACGGCGTGTTAACCATTGCCCGCAAGCGTGAAACTGCTGAAGATATAGGTAAGCGTTTTGGGTGGTAAATTTTGTCATTAACCACTTTTTCATGACTAAAATCAACGGACCAGTTAGGTCATTTATTGATAAACATTATCTGCATTTTAATGCCGCCACAGTTGTGGACGCAGCCAAGGAGTACATTAAGTTTCTAGAGCAAGGCAACAAAATGATGCTAACAATGGCCGGCGCCATGAGTACGGGCGAGTTGGGGTTGTCGCTCGCCGAAATGATACGACAGGATAAGGTTCACGCTATTACCTGTACGGGTGCAAATCTGGAGGAAGACATATTTAATTTGGTGGCGCATAATCACTATAAACGCGTACCGCATTACCGGCAGTTGTCGGCCGATGATGAAGTCGAGCTATTAAAACAAGGCTTACATCGCGTAACCGACACTACTATTCCCGAAGAAGAAGCTATGCGCCGCATTGAGCGGCAGGTTATAAAACTATGGCAACGGGCCGATGACAATAATGAGAGGTATTTTCCCTACGAATATATGTATCAATTGATTCGGGAAGGGTTGATCAAAGAATTTTATCAAATTGACCCCAAAGATTCGTGGGTGGTGGCGGCCTGCGAAAAAAACCTACCAATTTGGACACCAGGCTGGGAAGATTCTACCTTGGGTAATATTTTTGTGGCCCTAACGAGAGGGCGAGGTAAAAATTATTACAAAAAAAATATTTCTAATATCGGCATTGTCAAGTCCGGTTTGGAACAAATGTCAGCCTTAATTGATTGGTATTTGGCCAATACTAAAAAAAATTCTATCGGTTTTTATCAGATAGGCGGCGGGATTGCTGGTGATTTTACAATCTGTGTGGTTCCATTAATTCAGCAGGATTTAAAAATCAATTGTAAGTTGTGGGGTTATTTTTGCCAAATTTCCGACTCTACCACTAGCTATGGTTCTTATTCGGGTGCGGTACCTAATGAAAAAATTACCTGGGGTAAATTAGGTATAGATACACCAAAATTTATTATTGAATCTGACGCCACTATTGTTGCCCCATTAATGTTTGCGTATATCCTGAATCAATGAAATTGAATTTTAGGCAATCATTTCAACCCAAGCCTTTTTTGGATTTATTCGCGCTGGGGCGGCGGCCGCCAATAACATTCCCAAGCAGTGACGCTGTTATTGTGCCTTATGGTTATGAAGGTACCGTTACTTTTGGACATGGCACCAACCAGGGACCGCGGGGTTTGATTACCGCGTCGTATCAAGTGGAAACTTTTGATGACGAGTTATTAGATGATACACAAAATCAAATAAAAATATGGACTACGCCGCAACCACCGATACCAAAAAATCCCGAGGCGGCTTGTCGGCAATTGCGCAATATTGTTAACGAGATAATTAGCCTAAAAAAATGTCCAGTGGTCATCGGCGGTGAGCACACAATTAGTTATGGCATGGCCCAGAGTTTAAATGCTAATTATAAAGATGTTTCGGTTTTGGTCTTTGACGCGCATATGGATTTGGGTGATCGTTATTCCAAACGTGACTTTACCCACGCCGCTTGGCTTAAGTATTCTTTAAAATTGCCGAACATTAAGTGCGCTACGCTAGTGGGTATAAGAAATTTTAATAAGATTGAGTATGAGTATTGGCAAGCTCATAAAAATAAAGTGAATGTTTTTTTGGCTAGAGATAAAAAGCAGTGGTCTATAAAAAAAATAGTTGATAGTTTAAGTGAGAATATTTTTTTAAGTTTTGATATTGACGCCTTTGACTCAAGTGTAATGCCGGCTACCGGCACCCCCGAACCTGGCGGATTATATTGGGATGAGGTTCTGCCCATAATCAAGGCGGTGGCGCTTAAAAAGAATATTGTGGGTATGGATTTGGTGGAGTTGGCGCCGATTAGGGGTTTTCAAGCCCCTGACTTTTTGGCCGCAAAATTGTTGATGAAAATGATTTTGTATAAATTTAGGGCCAGTCAATTAGTCGGTAAGTAAATAATAAATAAAAAAAAACCCGAAGCGCGATTGGCTCCGGGTGCATTTCAGTTGAAAGAGCGGGGGTTAGCCGGTGACGAAAATGGGCCGGCAGGGGGGCACCTTATCCGCTGGCACTATACGCAGCGCCGGGAGCAGGCCGCGCCTGGCTGCGGCCGGGATCTTTCGTAAAAGAGCGGCAATTTGGCGTTCCTCTTCGGCGTAAATCGTGACTGCGTCAGGTAGAACTGAAAATTTGACGCCATCATCGAGTAAGTAGCAACCGACATCCGCGGTAGCGGAGACATCTCCTGCGACTATGCGCGAATGGAGAAAAGTTTTGAACCCGACGGTATTATCTCCACGGGTTTCAATATGATACATATACGGCATGTTAAGCCTTTCGTTTTATGTTTTTGGGAGTTTTTTAGTATTGCTATTATTCTATCCGACATAGTTCCCCTTGTCAAAGCAGGCAAATCATAGTAGAGTAAATCGTACTGTATGCCCCGTAATACAACTTTGCCTAGCCTTACCCCCACTGATTTTATATGTTGGTCTATGTATATACAGCCATCTTTTTTTGTAATTAAACGAAGCCTAATCGGCTATTAATAGCCGGGCAAGGTTGATATACTGGGTATGTCTTTTTTATCCAAAATTTTTGGCGATCCAAATGCGCGGGTAGTGGCCGACCTACAACCTTTGGTTGAGCAAATAAATGAATTAGGGCCAGAAGTTGAAAAATTATCGCCAGTAGAATTAAAAGCTAAGTCAACCGGGTTTAAAACCCAACTTCAAGGCGGTAAGTCTTTAGACGATATTTTACCCGAGGCTTTTGCGTGTGTTCGAGGGGCGGCTAAGCGTGCCCTGGGGCAGCGGCATTTTGATGAGCAATTAGTTGGCGGAATCGTATTGCATCAAGGCCAAATAGCCGAAATGAGAACCGGTGAAGGTAAAACTTTAACCGCAACTTTAGCGGTGTATTTAAATGCGCTGGCCGGCCAAGGGGCGCATGTGGTTACGGTTAATGATTATCTATCTCGTCGTGATGCGGTGTGGATGGGCCAGGTTTACTATGCTTTGGGGATGACGACGTCCTGCATTAATCATGAGCGCGCGTTTGTTTATGATCCCGAGGCGTCGAATGAAGATGAGACATATAATGGGCTTAAGGAGGTGCCGCGGCGGAAAGCTTACGAAGCCGATATAACATATGGCACCAACAATGAATTTGGTTTTGATTATCTGCGCGACAATATGGTTTGGCAAAAAAACCAGCAAGTCCAACGGCCATTGCATTATGCCATAGTGGACGAAGTTGACTCTATTTTAATTGACGAAGCGCGGACACCGCTTATTATTTCAGCTCCAGCTGAAGAAGCTACTGAAAAATATGTTGACATTGCCAAGTTTGTGGCGGGGTTAAAAGAAAATGAGGATTACAATTTAGATGAAAAAATGCGCGCGGCCACCTTAACCGAAGAGGGGATTGGTAAAGCCGAGCGCTGGCTGGGTGTAGAAAATTTATACACTGGCGCTGACACCCAGGTTGTTCATTGGTTAGAAGCGGCGGTAAAGGCTAAAGCTTTGTTTAAGCGCGACCGCGATTATGTCGTACGTGACGGAGAAGTGGTGATAGTGGATGAATTTACCGGTCGGCTAATGTTTGGCCGCCGGTATTCCGACGGTTTGCACCAGGCAATCGAGGCTAAGGAGGGGGTAAAGATTCAACGGGAAAGCATGACTATGGCCACGGTTACTTTTCAGAATTATTTTAGAATGTACCAAAAATTGGCCGGCATGACCGGTACGGCCGCCACCGAAGCGGAAGAATTTCACAAAATTTACAATTTAGAAGTAGTTACGGTTCCGACCCACAAACCAACTATTAGGCAAGACATGTCCGATCTGATTTATAAAACTGAGGCGGCCAAGTATTCCGCGGTAGCGAAGGAAATTAAAGAGCGGCATATCAAGGGCCAGCCAACATTGGTGGGTACGATTTCCATAGCCAAAAACGAAATTTTAGGTGAATTGTTAACACGCGAAGGTATTCCCCACGAAGTGTTAAATGCCAAAAACCACGCCCGCGAGGCCGCTATTATAGCTCAAGCTGGTAAACGCGGCGCCGTAACTATTGCTACTAACATGGCCGGGCGAGGCGTAGACATTATATTAGGCGGCAACCCAGCTGACGCTGCCGAAGCGGAATTTGTAAAATCTGTTGGCGGCTTGCATGTCATTGGTACGGAGCGGCACGAATCAAGGCGGATAGATAATCAGTTGCGCGGTCGGTCGGGACGGCAAGGTGACCCGGGATCAAGCCAATTTTTTGTAGGTTTGGAAGATGATCTAATGCGCATTTTTGGCGGCGAACGGGTTAAAACCATGATGGAGCGGTTAGGTTTACCCGATGATGTGCCGATTGAAAATCAACTCATTACTAAATCGTTGGCACAGGCACAAAAAAAAGTTGAGGGGAATAACTTTGATATTAGAAAACACTTGGTGGAATATGATGATGTTGTTAATAAACAGCGGGAAGTAATTTATCGGCGCCGACAAAAAATACTGGAGTTGGCCGAAACTAATCCGACAGCCTTAAAAGATGAAATTTTACATTTAATTAATGAGGAAATAAAACAAGTGGTTGGTTTTCATACCGCTGCCGGCGACGAAACCACCTGGGATTTGGAAGAAATTTACGAGGTAGCGAATACAATTTTTCCGGTCAGCAAGGAAATTAGGAAAAAGTTAAATGAATTAGAAAGTCTTGCTGGAGATGCTTCGGCTGATGAACTGGCGCGGACAAAAATCGTCGACTATTTGTTCAAGCAAGCGGTGCTGGCTTATGATGCGCATGAAAAGGGCTTAATCGAGCAGGCTAAACGGCTTAATAACGCTGAGCCGGAAAAAATAATGAGCCAAGTGGAGCGCACGGTTTTGCTGCGTGCGATTGATAATCACTGGGTGCAACACTTAACAGCCATTGATCATTTACGTGCTGGCATTGGTCTACGGGGTTATGGGCAGCGGGAGCCGCTGGTAGAATACAAGCGTGAAAGTTATAAAATGTATAATGACCTTTTGGGCTTAATTAGAAATTCAGTGGTGTATTCAGTTTACAAGACCCAGCTTTCCGGCGCGCCAGTGCAGCCGGCTCAACGTCAGTTAAATGAATTAGGCCCGTCTAAAACCAGCACCGCTCAAAGCATGATGATGGGAGCCGCTACCTCCACCGCTGCGCCGATGGGAAAATTAAAAGACTCGTCCGGCCACAAGGTCGGTCGGAATAATCCGTGTCCGTGCGGAGCGACTCTGCCCGACGGTCGTCCTAAAAAGTATAAGCATTGTCATGGCAAGAATGTCTAAAATTCATATTACTAAGCGTAGTCTCGCCGAAGCCTTGGCGAAGGGGGATGGTAGCGGTAAGAAGTATAAAAAGTGTCATGGAAAATAAAATAACATCTGGAAAATTCTCCCTTTGTTAAAGGGAGTACCCGTAGGGGGAGGGATTTACATGAAACTACATTACCAAAAATACCTTAAGCCCTATGCGCGAAGATTGCGCCGGGCCGGTAACTTGGCTGAAGTGATACTTTGGGCTGAACTTAAGAAAGACAAATTAGGATATCGCTTTCTTCGCCAGCGGCCAATTGGAAAATACATTGTGGATTTTTATTGTCACTCCTTACGCCTAGCTATAGAGATTGATGGTGCCTCTAGTCATGATGCCAAGATACTAACGGATGAAAAAAGGCAGATAGATCTGGAGTCGCAAGGAGTTAGAATTATCAGATTTTTGGATAAAGATGTTAGAAGTAATATGGAGGGTGTAGTGGCGAGTATCAGGGCAGAAATCCTCCGGCTCATAAACTCGCCACCTCCTTTAAAAAAGGAGGAATAATTGGTCGTGAAGTAAAGGCGACATATACTAAAAGGAGGAATAAATAGCCCCCCTTTAAATGAATAAAAAAAATCAGCCGATAGAATCACCGGCTGGGGGTGTCAGTCTCTGGGCTAAGTCAACCCTTGTAGGCGTCCCACTGACGCCTCGTTTTTTCGGCTATTAGCCTACACTGACGTTGTCTATATCTTATATTATTACCCAATGTTTAGCATTGGGGAACCAGAGTCGCAAGCCCGAAGGGCTTGTTGCTCAGTGTCGCGCGCGAAATATAGATAGTCAAGCCCCAATGCTTGGCATTGGGGTTACCTAAGCGCGCTTGACAGAATTTTAGGTTTGGTTTAAGATTTTGATATTGATAATCTCGTTCTTTTATTTGAATGGTCGGTTGAAGGTAGCCACCTCGATCACTAGGTCAAACCCCCGTACCTGTGATCATGAATTGCCTTCAACCTTTTTTTTAATAAAATTTATGATAATATATTTTTATGAAAAAGAGAGAAGGAATGTCCCTAGAGGGGGGAAAATATAGTATTGATTGGTCGGCTAATGAATTAGTTTTACCAACTGATCCGACAATCACTAACAAGTTTGAACACGAAGTGGTGTCCAGGTTAAAAACCTTAAAATGGCCAGAGGAAAGTATAAACAGAATAATTGTTTCGATTACAGAGGCTTTAAATAATGCCATACTGCACGGGAATTTAGATTTACCTAGCGAGGCGGATGATCCCGCAGCCTACAAACAAAAGAAAATAGCCGCTTTAGCTGGGGAATTAGCTAAGAGAAAAGTTTATGTTTCTCTAGATTTGAATGATAAAAAACTGATTGTAAAAATTAAGGACGAAGGCAGAGGAATACCTGAAGAAGGATTGCCAGACCCTACCGCAGAGGAAAACATAATGAGAGAGGCGGGCCGCGGGTTATTTTTAATTGGTAAAATGGCTGATGAGGTATATATAGGTGGTACGGAAATTGCCATGGTATTTTATAATAAACTAGATGAAACCAGATAACGAATTATCAGAAGAATTATTTCAGGTGGCAAGGCAAAAAGGTACTGAGGCGCCTTTTTCTGGCAAATATTGGAATTCTCATGAGCAAGGCACATACGAATGCGCCGTGTGCGGGCAAGAGTTATTTTCATCTAATACCAAATTTGATTCTGGCACGGGCTGGCCGAGTTTTACCGAGCCGGCCAATTTAGCGCCCATTGAATTGAGGGAAGATAAAAGTCACGGCATGGTGCGCACCGAAGTGCTTTGTAAAAAATGTGGCGCGCATTTAGGACATGTGTTTGATGATGGTCCGCAAGGTAATGGCGGTAAACGTTATTGCATCAATTCAGTTTGTTTAAATTTAAAAAAGCAGTGACCCCTTTAGTTTGTTGAGTATTTTTAAGAGTCGATCACTACTTTCTAATTCGCGCGAATTAGAAAGTAGTGATTATACTTTAGTGGTGCATAAATATGGTTGAAAGTAATAGAACAGAAATCGCAGTTTTTGGTGGCGGGTGTTTTTGGTGCACGGAAGCGATGTTCTCGGCCTTACGGGGTGTTTTATCAGCCATGCCCGGTTATTCTGGTGGGATAAAACCTAATCCCAGTTATGAGCAAGTTGGTGGGGGCAAAACTGGGCATGCCGAGGTTATAAAAATAGAATTTGATTCAGATGTTATTAAGTTCGCAGATTTGTTGGAGATATTTTTTGCTACTCACGACCCCACCACTATGAATCGACCAGAAGGTGATGTGGGCGAACAATACCGATCAGTCATATTTTATGCCGATCTTGATCAGGAAAAGGCAGCGATAAAGTTAATAGCCAAACTGAATAAATCTGGAAACTTTACCTCTGTCATAGTTACCCAAGTAGTGCCGCTTGAAAAATTCTACGGGGCTGAAGATTACCACCATAATTACTTTGCTAAAAATCCTGAGTGGGCTTATTGTCAAGCGGTGATAAATCCTAAGATGGAAAAGTTTCGGGCTAAGTATGGTAGGGTGTTAAAATAACATTCCAACATTCTCAAGAATGTTGGAATGTTAATTCCCGTATTATAAAAAAAAGGTTACCAGGTAGAGTCTCGCCAGAGCAGATACAACACTTTCTCTGTGGTTACTGCAAAAAAATGGTGGGCGGTGGGGGACGCTCCTAAATCGAAAAGGATTTGGCACTGTCCTTGGTGCGGTAAAAAGCAAAAGTTTGAATCGGCAACAAAACGGTGATAAAATAAACCTATGAAGCAATTAATTAAAATAATACTGTTTTTGGCTATGGTGGCAGTTATGGCCGCTCCATTTTTTTATTGGTGGCCGGGAGCATCGACATCACTTAATTTGCCTTTTTCAGCTAGTTTGTATCTGGCGTTGTTTTTTCCATTATTCGGCATGCTGGCTCTAAATTTACTGTGGATTCAATTCATGGTTGGCGCTTGGAGAAGCATGCTTAATAGTTTGTTTGATCCAGCCAAAGTTTTGCGTTATCACATTCGTGAGGGGATAATAGCTTACGGTATAGCGCTAATCCACCCGTTTTTATTATACCTTTCCATCAAGGTTGTGGGCTTAAGTTATTTTGGAGTGCTAAGTTCATTGCCCGATTCTTTAAAGCTATATTGGTCGGCGGGTATTTTAGCTTTTTTATTACTTACCTTTGCTACATTAGCGGGTTTGTTACGAAAAAATAAGTTTGTCGTGCGACACTGGAAAAAGGTCCATTATTTTACCTATCTAGCCCTGCCGCTAATTTTGTATCACTCATGGAATATAGGTAGTCATGTGCAATCCACAACTTATAAATATTCCATGAGTGATACAAAATTAAGTTTTATTTTGACGGCGCTAGTGAGATTAGTGCATCACATAAAAAAATATCATCTAACTCGCCAGGCTAAAGTTGAGCCAATTAATCCGCCTTAGTATGGCGCGGGTTAAACCAAACCAGGAGATTAAGGTGTTGGCTTATGATATCGCCACTAGTTTTGATATGGACCAGCTGCGCCGGCGGGCTAGTGAATGGGGTAATTTAAGGGAAACCGAACCGGTAATTATAGAACTGGCGAAAAACAAATATATGGTAGTGTTTGATTACGGATCAGTGGTCTTTTTTAATACTGATTCTTCCGAGGCGCAGTCGCTTATGGAGCGGCTTAAGGAATTTGCGCAACGGGCTAATAGGCAAGTATATACCGACGACTTCACGCTTTATGTTGGGGGCGGTCCCGGCGTAGCGTCGAGCGACCAGTTAACAGTCAGTAAGTTTTTTTTAGATGCGGTCAAGTTAGTAGCAATTGTTTTGTCGCGGTCGGTGGCTTTGTCTTACTACGAGGATCTGATAGATCGCAGTTTGGCTAAGTTGGAGGAAACTGTGGACACCGTGGCCCGCGAGGGGCGGTTTGTGGGCAAGCGCCGATCATTAATTAAGCAGGTTGGATTAGCTAATGCGATTCAGCACGAACTAGCATATAATTTGGCGTTGCTCGATGATCCCGATGTGGTTTGGGAGCGGGGAGAGGAAATGCAGAAGTTATATCAAAATTTATCGGTGCAGTTTTCCATCCAGCGGCGAGCGCAGATTATCAATCGCAAGTTAAGTATCATATCTAATTCAACGAGTTTTATTATAGAACAATTGCAATACCGCACAGCCAATGTGTTAGAGCTAGCTATAATATTTTTATTCATAGTAGACTTGATAATTTTTTTGATAGAAATTAGTAGTCGTTAATATAAATGGATATTTTGGCGCATGGTTTGTGGACAGCTGTTGTCTACAGCAAAATAAAACTACGCGACCGCATCTGGGCGGTATTTTTTGGCATCGCGCCAGATTTATTTTCGTTTGGTTGGTTCTTGGTGGCCTCATTTTTTACTGGTGCTTGGCACGGTGGGCCGCCTGACATTACTCAAGTGCCTGGTTATGTTTTTACTTTATACAATATAGGTCATAGTATTTTCACGTGGCTGGCAATATTCGTTTTGGTTTGGTTAATCAACCAGAAACCCTGGTGGCCACTGGCGGGTGCCTTACTACACATTACTATTGATGTGCCGTTACACGAGGCTGATTTTTTTCCAACACCCTGGTTGTGGCCGGTTTCCACTTACACCGTTAACGGCATTAGTTGGGCGCAGCCAGTTTTTATGCTGACCAATTATAGTTTGCTGGCGATCACATATATAATGTGGGTGATTTGGCGCTATCAAAAAGCTAAGTTATGAAGCTAGTTACCAAGCAGACTTATCAAATATTTTGGCAGCACGCGCGCCGCTACCGGATTTTGTTTTGGGCGGTGGTTATGGGGATTAGTGGCGGGGTGGTAATGGGAACGATTACACCCATTTACTACAAAAAGTTTTTTGACGAGCTAACCGGCACCCCAACTTATGATGGTTTACTTAAAATAATTTTATTCATCTTGATTCTAAACGCTGTTCAGTGGTTATTGTGGCGGGGGGCGACTTTTGCCAACAACTATTTTCAGCCCCGGGTAATGGCCGACTTAACTAACAGTAGTTTTGATTATTTGCATAATCACTCTTTTGGCTTCTTTATAAACCGATTTGTGGGCGGATTGGTGCGTAAGGTTGGCCGCCTGATAAGAGCTTTTGAGGAAATTAGCGACAGTTTTTATTGGAATCTCATACCAATGGCCATTCGCATCGCCAGTATTTTGGTGGTGCTGGCTTATTTTTATCCCGTGTTAAGTCTGGTGATTTTGGGATGGTGCACGGTTTATTTAGTAATCAACTATTTTTTGACTATTAAAAAACTAAAGTTGGATGTGGTAGCGGCCGAGGCCGACACCGAAGTCACGGCCTATCTGGCCGATACCATTACGAATCAAGCTAATGTTAAAATTTTCACCTCGCTGCCGTATGAAAAAGGTGGCTTCGGCCAGGCGACCAATAAGCAGTATCGAGCGTCGCTGCGCAGTTGGAACTTTGATGCCTGGGTAGATACCGTGCAGGGTACTTTAATGGTGTCGCTGGAATTTTTAATGTTTTATATTGCTTTGCGTTTGTGGCAGCGGGGTGCGGTAACGGTTGGGGATTTTGTATTACTGCAAATTTATGTGATTCAAATTTTTGAACGTCTGTGGGACTTTGGCCGAGTAATCCGTCGCATTTACCGAAACCTGGCCGACGCCGAAGAAATGGTGGAAATTCTACATACACGGCACCAAATTCAAGACCGCCCCGGGGCTCACACACTAATAATTAAGCAGGGCAAAGTAGATTTTAGAAATGTCAGTTTTACGTATAGCCAGAACTTGCCGGTGGTAAAAAAATTTGATTTAAAGATTGCCCCCCGAGAAAAAATTGGCCTGGTCGGGCCATCGGGCGCGGGAAAGTCAACTTTGGTGTCCCTGTTATTTAGGTTTTATGATGTTTCCAGTGGTGGCATCTATTTTGATGATCAGAATATTGCCGAGGTGACGCAAGATTCCCTGCGACAGCAAATAAGTTTGGTGCCGCAGGATCCAATTTTGTTTCATCGTACTCTGCTAGAGAATATTCGCTACGGCCGACAGGCCGCCGCCGATGACGAGGTTGTTAAAGCCTCAAAGTTGGCCCATTGTGATGAGTTTATTTCCAGGTTGCCGGACAAATATAATACTTATGTGGGCGAGCGAGGAGTTAAACTTTCCGGGGGTGAGCGTCAGCGGGTGGCCATCGCCCGAGCGATTTTAAAAAATGCGCCGATTTTAGTACTGGACGAGGCTACTTCTAGCCTAGATTCGCAAGTGGAAGCAATGATTCAAGATGCACTTAAGAATTTGATGCAGGGAAAAACCGCGATTGTGATAGCCCACCGATTATCTACCATTATGCGTTTGGATAGAATAGTAGTGATTGACAATGGCCAAGTGAAAGAAATTGGCACGCACCAGACTTTGTTAGAAAAATCAAGCGGTCTTTATAAAACATTGTGGCAGCTGCAGGCCGGGGGGTTTATAGTTTAGTCTTGTTAAACTATGGCTAATATGTTACTATACTGGCGTTACCTCGGGTTTACCCTTGGTATTTTTTACAGCCAATGAATAACAAATACAATAACTCGCCAATAGATAAGGCCAATAGTCACGACGCCCATGACAGTTTTTGGCGCTGGATTACCAGGCCCTTGGTTTGGCTTGGGAAAAAGCTATTTGGCCATATCAGCGTTCGTAAAAAGGCGTGGTGGGTGTTGGTTGGAATTGCGCTCTTAGCTTTGGTGGCGGGATTGATTGATTATCCACAGCTGCCGGCGAGTTTTCCCGGTAGTTTCTTCTGGAATAGGTTTAAAGTGCAACTAGGTTTGGATTTACAAGGCGGAAGTCACTTAGTATACCAGGCGGATTTGAGCGGCATTGATGAGTCGGAGCAAAAGGACGCGGTTGAAGGAGTAAGGGATGTGATTGAGCGGAGGGTAAATTTTTTTGGCGTAGCTGAACCGGTGGTGCAAATAAATAAATCCGGCAATAACTGGCGGGTGATTGTTGAATTGGCCGGCATTAAGGATGTTAATCAAGCTATTCAATTGATCGGGGAAACACCAATTTTAGAGTTTAAAGAGCCGAACACAGAAGTGGATACCAATGCGGCGGCAGAAGCTTTAACTAAAGCCGAAGCTCTATTGGCTCAAGTAAAAAAACCGGGCGCTGATTTTGCCCAATTAGCTAAAGAAAATTCTGACGATTTCGGAAGCCGTGATCAAGGCGGAAGTTTGGGTTGGTTTGCCGAAGGTGTGATGGTGCCGGAATTTGAGCAGGCAGTTAAGGATTTAAAAGTGAATCAGATTTCGACTGAACCGGTGTTAAGTCAATTTGGCTATCATATAATTAAAAAAACCGGCGAGCGGCAAAGTGAGGTGGATGGCAAAGCGGTGACTGAATATGAAGCTAGTCACATTTTACTTAGTGTGGCGCAGCCAGACACCTGGAAGGTAACGGGTTTATCAGGCAGCCAATTGAAAAAGGCCACTGTTCAGTTTAATCCCAACACTGGTATACCCGAGGTTCAGCTATTATTTAATGATGAGGGTGCTAAATTATTTGAAGACATAACCGGCCGCAATGTTGGTCAGCCAGTGGCCATATTTTTAGATGGTGAAGCTATCAGCGTGCCAACCGTACAGCAAGCTATTAGTGGCGGGCAGGCTGTCATAACCGGTGATTTTACTTTAACTGAAGCCAAACAACTGGTGCAAAGGCTAAATGCCGGCGCTTTGCCAGTACCTGTTCATCTAATCAATCAACAAACTGTTGATGCTACTTTAGGCAAAGTGTCAGTTGAAAAAAGTTTGTTTGCCGGTTTGGCTGGTTTAATGGCGGTGGCTTTGTTTATGTTGCTCTATTATCGCCTGCCGGGATTACTGTCGGTTTTGGCTCTGGCTATTTATGCGGCCATAACATTTGCTATTTTTAAAATTTGGCCAGTCACCTTGACTCTTGCGGGCATCGCCGGCTTTATATTGTCAGTCGGTATGGCCGTGGATGCCAATATTCTGATTTTTGAAAGGCTAAAAGAGGAGTTAAAGCAAGGCAAGCCCCTAAGCCAAGCGATTGAGGAAGGTTTCAAGCGAGCTTGGACATCCATCAGAGATTCAAATATATCTAGTTTGATTACAGCGGTCATTTTGATTTGGTTCGGATCATCTTTAATTAAAGGTTTTGCCATTACCTTATTAATCGGAATTTTAATTAGCATGTTTACAGCCATTACCGTCACCCGGACCTTTTTGCGGCTGTTGGCGGTAGGAAAAATTAATCAGCTAACCGGGCTGTTTGGCGTAGCACGGAAAACTGAGGTTACTAAAATTTAATTTTATGATTCGTTTTATTCAGCGCCGATTTTGGTCATATATATTTTCCGGTGCTTTGATAGCCATAAGTATCGTGAGTTTAACGCTGTGGGGTTTAAGGCTGGGTATAGATTTTACCGGGGGGTCATTGTGGGAGATTGAATTTGCCAACGAGCGGCCGACTAATGCTGATTTACAGCAAACCCTAGCACCGTTAGATTTAGGGAACATAGTTATTCAGCCAGCGGGGGAAAAGCAGATGATATTACGCTTTAGGGACGTCAGCGAAGCCGAACATCAGGCGATATTGCAGACGGTCATAACTGCTCACAGCGATATTCTGGAAAACCGTTTTGAGTCGGTGGGGCCGACATTGGGATCAGAATTAGGGCGGCGGGCTTTGTGGGCCATAGGTTTAGCGCTGTTATTTATAATCATCTACATTGCCTGGGCATTTAGAAAAGTGGCTCGGCCAGTGGCGTCCTGGAAATACGGAGTGGCGGCTATTATTGCCTTGGCGCATGATGTTCTGATTACCATTGGGGTGTTTTCTGTGCTGGGGCAATTTTTGGCGGTAGAGGTTGATGGTTTGTTTGTATCAGCTTTGTTGACCGTTCTGGGTTTTTCTGTGCACGATACTATCGTAGTGTTTGACCGTACGCGTGAAAACTTGTTTCGGGGTGGTGGGGGAGACTTTACCGAATTAGTTAATAAAAGCGTCAACGATACCTTAGCCAGATCTATTAATACTTCGCTAACCACTTTACTGGTTTTAGGGGCATTATTCTTTTTTGGCGGCGCCACCATCCATTACTTTGCCTTAGCTCTAATGGTTGGTATTGCCATCGGGACTTATTCGTCAATTTTTGTAGCTTCACCTCTGTTGGTTGATTGGTCAAGGATAAGTAAGCGATAGGGAATAGCTATGAGGTGGTTAAGAGAAAAATGGCTAGTGCTGGGCTGGGTATTTTTGGCGCTGCTGGTTCCGTCGGTGGGGCAGGCGGCGGGGACAATTTTCTTAACGCCAGATAAGGTTACTCATTCTTTGGGCACTGATTTTGATATTACCCTGGAGTTGAGCACGGGTGGGCAGATGGTTAAAAAAGTTGAGGGAGTTATAAGTTTTGATAATACGCTTCTACGGGTCAAATCAATTAGCACCAATACCACCGTGGTCGATTCATGGCTGGTTGAGCCGACTTTTGTAAACAACCGAGGCAAGATAAGCTTTGTTGGCTTACTGAATAATGATACCGGCGACAGTCTAAGTTTGTTTGTCGTATCTTTTGCCAGCCGGCAGTTAGGCGTTGCGCAAATAAGTGTTAGCTCGGGTCAGGTGATTGGTGCGGGGGTTGAAGCAAATAATATCACTGGCGCCCTCGGGTCGGCTATGGTAACTATTGAGAATCCATTGTCCTATGACTTAGAGCCGACCGCTTTGAACGTTAATCAAGCCGACGGTATTTCGGCAGGTAAATTGGCAGAACTGAGAATAGTGTCGGCGGAGATTTTGTACCGCCTGCTTTTAATTTCGGTAGGCGTGTTAGTGTTGGGACTAAATTGGTGGTTAAGTCAAAACCGGGGTACAAAAAAACCCCGCCGTTCCAGGCGAGTTTGACACTTCGACGACAAGCCCCAATGTTTAGCATTGGGGAACCAGAGTCGCCAGCCCGAAGGGCTTGTTGCTCAGTGTCGCGCGTGAAATATAGATAGTCAAGCCCCAATGCTTGGCATTGGGGTTACCTAAGCGCGCTTGACATAAATAAAGCGCCAGCGATATACTCATACTAGTAAAGTATGAGTATATGTTTGGTTTATCTACCAAAGGCGATTATGGATTAAGCTTTTTAGAAGCTTTAGCTGAACATCCAGAAAGTTTGGTGTCGTTAAAAGAAATCTCTAAAGCTAAGAGGTTGCCTTTAAAGTATATCGAGAGACTAGCGGGCCTATTAAAAAAGGCTGAACTAATTAAAAGCAAGGAAGGGGCCGGCGGCGGCTACCGCTTGGCTAAATCGCCCAGCGATATTCGGCTGATAAATGTGCTAACGGTATTGGAAGGAGAGTTGGCCCCGACCGCTTGCGCCTTAGACCCGTCGGCTTGTGTCCGCGCCGGCAGTTGTCTAATGAAGCATGGCTGGCGCCGCATACACGAGCAGATACAAAATTTATTATCGCACTACACTTTGGCTGATTTAATCAGGAAGGAACAATTAACTATTAACAGATAAATTTATGTTTGAGTTACCAAAATTACCATATGCTTACGACGCCCTAGAGCCGTTTATTGATGCTAAAACAATGGAAATACATTATGCCAAACATCATCAGACTTATGTCACTAAATTAAATGAGGCTCTAGATAAAATGCCAGCGTTAAAGAATAAGACCCTACTAGAGTTGTTGGGCAATTTATCTGCCATTCCCGAAGAAGTTAGAAACGCGGTACGAAATCACGGCGGTGGGCATCATAATCATTCACTGTTTTGGACAAGTATGTCAGGTCCATCTGGCCGTATTAGTGAGCCAGCGGGCCAGCTGGCCAAGGCTATAACCGAAAACTTTGGCGGATTTACCAAATTCCGCGACAATTTTACCGACGCCGCCGCTAAACTTTTTGGCAGTGGTTGGGCGTGGCTGGTTAGTGACCAGTCGGGGAAATTAACTATTATTACGACCCCTAACCAAGATAGTCCACTTTCCCAAGGTCTAGAGCCACTTTTAGGCTTAGATGTTTGGGAGCATGCTTATTATTTAAAGTATCAAAATAGACGCCCCGATTACATTGCCGCGTGGTGGAACGTGGTTAATTGGTCGGACGTATCTGGACGTTTTAAGGTGTAAATTTGCATCCTAAACTTTTTACCATGCCTAAAATACTAGAAGTTAAAAATTTACAAATTAAAGTTGCCGATAAGGTCGTAATCCACGACCTATCTTTGTCTATAGAGGGTGGCGAGGTGCACGCGCTTATGGGGCCCAATGGTTCTGGTAAATCAACTCTAGCTTCAGCCTTAGCCGGCCATTCTGGATACCAAATTACTCACGGTAAAGTTTTACTGTCGGGGGAAGATATTACCCGCCGGGCACCTGAAGTAAGAGCACAAAAAGGGTTATTTTTGGCGTGGCAATATCCGGTGGCGGTGCCGGGTTTAAGCGTGAGTGACTTTTTATTTAGTGCGCTTAATAACGTGCGCCAGTCAAACAAGTTGCCGTCTTTAAGTGCGGCGGATTTTACCGCACTATTACACCAGGCGGCCGCCCAGTTAAAATTGGGTCATGAATTTTTAAAGCGTGGTTTAAATGACGGTTTTTCGGGTGGTGAAAAAAAACGACTAGAAATACTGCAACTTTTAATGCTTAATCCTAAACTGGCCATATTGGACGAGACCGATTCCGGATTAGATATTGACGCTTTAAAACTGGTGGCGGGGGGAGTAAAGTTACGGGTCGGTCCGACTGTGGGTGTGTTGGTAATAACACATTACCAGCGTTTATTGCGGTACCTAAAGCCGACCCACGCGCATATTTTAGTGGGGGGCAGAATAGTTGAATCGGGTGGGCCGGCGGTAGTGCAAAAAATTGAAAAAACTGGTTTTAATCATTTTCAGCCTCACCATGCCTAGAGCCAGTCTTAAACAATCATCGCCGGGTTATGCTTTTGGTTTTCATGATGATATCAAGCCGGTTTATTCTATTCCGCCTGGCTTATCGCAGCGGGTAGTAGAGGAAATTTCCCATATTAAGAATGAGCCGGCCTGGATGCGTGAGCGCCGTCTAAAAGGGTTGGTGGCATTTACTAAGCGCCCCGTGCCTACCTGGGGGGCTGATTTATCACACATTGATTATCAAGCCATAACTTATTATTTAAAGCCATCCGAGCGACCAGAAGCTTCTTGGGATAAAGTGCCCGAAAAAATAAAAAAAACTTTTGACAAACTGGGCATACCGCAAGCCGAGGCAAAATTTTTATCAGGCGTTGGAGCGCAGTATGATTCAGAAGCGATTTACCATAATTTAAAAGAAGAGTGGAAAAAACAGGGGGTA
>Ga0209212_1001480_pt1 | contig 37667 bp, 35 predicted proteins | sample RifGroC2_FD_183996 | JGI IMG/M metagenome (GOLD analysis project Ga0209212, IMG submission 183996) | Groundwater microbial communities from Rifle, Colorado, USA - Groundwater C2 (SPAdes) (version 2) | ecosystem: Environmental > Aquatic > Deep subsurface > Groundwater | place: Rifle, Colorado...
CGTCACAAGCTTCTTATATACATTCGAGGGGTTGCAATCCACATCGAAAAGGTGTCTGGTTCTCGCCAGCACCTGCGGCAGAACCGGCAGGAGCGTCGGCGCGACGGTCACGGAAAGGGCGTTACGCCGGGGCTTGTTTGATACGGAGATCCAGCCGTAATGGACAGTTTCTCCTTTTTTAACGGCTGCGGTGCGGCGGTAAGTGTCCTGTGCGATACTCTCGACGCCCGGAATGGCACGGGCTTCGAGAAAAGAGAGCAGTTCGTTCCAGGCATAGGGGGGACGATATTCCAGGAACAGGGTTATGCCGTCAATGTCTTTTGCTGGGCCTTTGTCCTTATTCCTGAAGCTGCCCGGCGTGAGCCGGTAGCGCTTTTTGAAAAGGTCGTTAAAGCGGCGGATACTGCCGAATCCCGCTGTCATGGCAACGTCCGTCACGCTGAGCTGCGTATCGGTAAGCAGGTTTTTTGCCAGAAGCAATCTCCGGGTCTGAAGATACTGCACTGGGGAGACGCCGTACTCGGCAGAAAAAACGCGACGCAGGTGCCGGTCCGTAATACCGAGCATGACTGCCAACTCCGGGATGTTGCGGTCGGTCAGCAAATCTTCTTCCATGATGAGCGCGGCGATGCGCGCAAGCCGCGTAACGGAATCCATGGGGGCCAGCCCGGGAGCCAACTCCGGGCGGCACCTGAGGCACGGCCGGTAGCCGGCAGCTTCGGCCGCGGCAGCACTGATGAAAAATGAACAGTTTTCCTCCTTGGGCGGTTTTACACGGCAGATCGGACGGCAATATATGCCGGTGGAGGAAACTCCGCAAAAGAAGCGGCCGTCGAAGCGGCTGTCGTGGGCGAGCATGGCGGCATAACAGGCACTGCCATCCAGCAGATGATTGTGTGTCCCTTTGAGCGGCATATCTTCCCCCTTTTTAATTACTCTACAGCAAGATGGGGAAAAAATACCGGCTGTTTTCGGACATGAACACATTGTGATGGGCTGTTACCCGGTTCCCCTGGGATCGGCCATTATTGAAAGAAGGGTTCTCCTTGATTAATGGGATTAGCAGCGTATAATGCACTGTTAATGCGCCCGGCGGGGTCGGAAACGATCGATGGGGGTGGGCAACAGGCCGAATATATTGTCTAACCATAGAACTCCGGTTGAAAAACTGTATCCCGTTGCTTAGCCTTCAAGGCCAACCTCGGCACGAAGCGATTTCACGGAAGATGCTGTGCCACCCCCCTTCAGGGCACGTTCCAGTGCAGAAAGAAGCCTTTCGGCATTTTTGGGTGAACGCATCAGGTAAGAACTTTCCACCAAACTCTGTAGTTCATCGGCAGCAATCATGGCAACGTTGCTTCCATTTCGACGACGTATAAGGACGATCTCCCGATTTTCTGTTACCTCGTCACAGAGTCCGGCAAAATTTGCCCTGGCATTGGTATAGGTTGTTTGTATCATGTTTGTTCACCTCCTTTATATGTACAGGATTACTGTGCGACATGACTTGTTGTCAGTCAACATAACAAAAACCTGTTTGCTGCTTTAAATGCCAATCCCCCGTACCCCATCTTTTTATGATGACGGCACAGGGGATTGATTTTTAAAAATTATTAGCAGGTTACAACAGCGCTTGTCTTACGGAACGGTAACGGTATTCGCGTTTAATGTCACCGCGGATTGCGCTAATGCCCGACCGGTCATTCTTGCGCCGGTATTCAGGGAAATCAGAGTTTGACTCAATATAATCCCCTTGAAGTCAGCCGCCGTTCCGAGTGTCGCCTGACCGGAAACCTGCCAGAAGATGTTCTTGGCCTGTGCACCGCCGCTCAGGGTAATAATGGCACTATTGTTCACGGTCAGCCCTTGTGCTATCTGGAAGATCCAAACGTCATTCACGCCACCCGAAAGTGTGACTCCGGCATTTGTTATTAAAACTCCGGTACCCCATTTGTAGAGGCCGGGCACGAGTGTCATCCCGCTGATATTGCCAGCGCCCAGTTCAGTAAAATCGGGTGTTGTCCTTCCGGCGGCATCAGAGAACGCGGTTTGCATGTCACTTATAGCTGCCGTCATAACAGCAGGAGTGGGCGCGGCATAATTGGATGCGTACAGTTTTCCGGTTACCAGTGATGATGTTGAAAATGTATTCGTGGAATCTGCGATCAGATTGAATCCAGTTATTGAACTCGCGGCGGCAGGGCTGATTCCGATATCTCCAACAACTGCGGTGGTTCCAGTGGTTGAAACTCCTGTTTTTGCCAGAATCACGAAATTACCGGCTGTTCCGAGGTTTACCGGCAGGCGAGTTGATGCGGGTCCTGATCCTATATTTATGGCGTTCATGTTGACCATGCCATGTTGCAGTGTGACCGTACCAAGGATAGTTGTTGAACTTCCCGGAATTTGTGTGAACGAACTGTCGCAACCACCCTTAAAAGTAACATAGCTGAGCAACTGGTTGTGCGCCAGCAAGGGTCCGGGAATGGTTGCGCCGGTGATACTGATGACATCGTGATCAACGGCGGCATCATAAGCATCCTGTACCGTTGAATAGAGGATATTACTGCCATATATCTTCGCCACTGGAGAAGTTACGGCACTGATCACCTGATTCGCACCTGTCGCTGAAGATGAACCTGGTATCGCCTTGTCCTTGCTATCACCAATGCAGACAACTTCATTTCGATCAAAATATTGCTCTATCCTGCAGTCAGTGGCAGCAAAAGACAGAGATATTTCAAATAACATCAGCAGACATCCTAGAATGATACTTTTCATGTGTTACTCCTTTTTATTCGGCCGGCAATCTCTCCTGAAGTCAATTCCATTATCTGGTGCTCCGTAGTCGCAAATTCATTACGGTAGAGCACCCGTGATGCTGAAACGTTAATCATGCCGGCGTGTTATTGATTATGCAGCAGCTGTGGAGCAAGCTTTGGCGGGATTAAACTAAAGCGGGCACAATAGTCAGCACCTTATGACAGTGGCTACAACATGCATGCCACAGACGGTTTGATGATATTGCCGGGTCTAAGCGGATGGTTTTATATGTTATAATCTGCGGCGTGCAGGCGGGGAGAAGTTGCAGCCACCAATGTTATCCTTCAGATTTAACAGAACTATCAGATCTGGTGGCCTTGGAATCATGTTGACTCAGAGTTGTCCGGTTTGGTCTTTGCATTAAGCCTCCCCTCCCTTGACGGGAGGGGATTGAGGGGTGGGTGAAGCTGCCGCCAGTATCAAATATGGCAAATACCCCCACCACCTAACCCCTCCGGGAATGGAGAATACCATGCGAACCATGCTGAAGACAGGCGCGACAATCATCTTACTGCTGTTTGTGCTGGCCGGCTGTGCCGCCATGCCGCCAAAGCCGGAAACAATGGCGCGCAACGATTACACCTACGCCAGGGAGTACATCTCCTGGCTGGTCCGCAAGGAGATGAAAAGAAATGACGTGACCGGCCTTTCGGTCGCCCTGGTGGACGACCAGCGGGTGGTCTGGGCGGAAGGTTTCGGCTTTGCCGATCTGGCCAACCAGCGGCCGGCCACACCGGAGACGATCTACCGGGTCGGCTCGATTTCCAAGCTGTTCACCGCCACCGCTGCCATGCAGCTGGTGGAGCAGGGCAAGCTGGACATCGACCAGCCCCTGCAGCGCTATCTGCAGGAATTCTCGGCCAGGAGCCGCTTCCCGGAGGCCGCCCCAGTCACCCCCCGCAGCATCATGACCCATCACTCCGGGCTTCCTTCCGATTACTTGAAGGGGATGTGGACCCGGCAGCCGCAACCTTACGAAAACCTGGTCAAGCTGCTCAGCGACGAATACGTTGCCAATCCTCCCGGTTATGTCTTTTCCTACTCCAATCTAGGAGTAACCCTGCTGGGGCATGCTCTGGAAAAGCTGTCCGGGCGCGATTTCAGCGCCAATATGAAGGAGTCCGTGCTGTTGCCGCTGGGCATGGCCCGTTCCCGGTTTGCGCTGGGTCCCGACCTGTCGCCGCTGGGGGCCAGGGCCTATCGCAAGGGTGAAGAGACCGAGGAGTTCCCCTTGCGTGATCTTCCGGCCGGCGGCCTGAACTCCAATGTGCTGGAACTCTCACGCTTCATGCAGATGGTCTTTGCCGGAGGGCGGTCCGGAGAACGGCAGATCCTCAAACCGGAGACGCTGGCCGAGATGCTGCGTCCCCAGAACAGCGCCGTGCAGCTTGACCTCAATTTCCGGGTCGGGCTGGCCTGGATGCTGAGCGGTCTGGGGGGCATCGACATTCGCAATGCCGGTCCGGTTGCCCACCACGGCGGAGCGACAATCAATCACCGCAGCCAGCTGACGGTTCTCCCCGAACAGAAACTGGGGGTGGTGGTGCTGTCCAACTCCGCCACCGCCGGCCCGGTGGTCAACAAGGTGGCAACCGAGCTGCTGAAGCTGGCGCTGGAAGTCAAGAGCGGCATAAAGCAGCCCGAAAAGACAGAGCTGACAGCGGGTGAAGGTTCGTTTTCCAAGGAGGAATTGCAGGCCTATGAGGGGAACTACGCCACCATGGCCGGTGTCGTCGGCATCACCAAACAATCGGACTACCTGAGAGCCGAGATCATGGGCAACTCGCTGCGGCTGGCGCCGCGGGCGGACGGCCTTTTGGGGCTGCAATACAGGTTGTTCGGCATTATCCCGATCAGCCTGGGCGAGCTGGACCGGATCGGCATCTCGCTGGCCAGGGTCAATGGGCGCGAGACCGTGAAGGCCAATATGAACGGCCAGGAGATGCTGGTCGGGGAACGGATAAATCCGGTTCCGGTTCCAGTTGAGTGGCAAAACCGCCTGGGTGAATACGAGATCGTCAATGCCGGGGATGATGCCGTTATGGTCGACGGGATCCGGGTGCGCCTGGAGAGGGGAGTGCTCATGGTGGAATACGGCATGCCGCTCTTTGCCGATCAGAGGATGACGGTCGCCATCGTGCCGGTCTCCGCCAGTGAAGCCGTGATCAGCGGCCTGGGGCGAGGCATGGGGGAAACGATCCGGATCGTAAATGTTGGCGGCGAGGAGATGATCCGCTATTCGGGCTACCTGCTCAAGAATAGGAAAGGGCTGCCGGGTAGCGCCGATTGAAGAGATCGAACATAGCTTTGAAAACCAAGCCAATGTTTAAATGTCAAAACTGACCCTTGAGGTTTACACTTCGGAGCGCTGCAGGCCGCCCGGCTGGGTGCATGTTTCACTGCGGCGGAGTTGGTAGAGTTTGTTTTCAAGGCCTGTTTTTCAGGGGCCGGGTCTTTATGATACAGATTGCACGGATGATGGACATGTGCGCTTTTTGAATATATTCATGTACATGGGCTAAATATTTCGATTGGGTAAAGGTTCCTCTTGATATGAGAGGATCGAGATGCATTAAAATGCCAGCGGACACCACATTCCGCCCGTTGCACTCATGCCAGCTGTAAGTCAGTGATTTCACGCTGAGATATTTGTGCCTTGCAAAGAGGCTAGAGGATACGTCAGGGCATACGTAACAAAAAAGAGCTTACAGTGGTTAGCCGTAAGCCCTCGAATTTGCTGGTCGGGATGACTAGATTCGAACTAGCGACCCCCTGCTCCCGAAGCAGGTGCGCTACCAGGCTGCGCTACATCCCGAAGAGTTGTTTTTATATATTTTTTATGGCACTCTTGTCAACAGCAAAGACCCTGCAGGAGGATCATTGGAAGATGAGTGAAGTTATAAAGCAGCAGATCAGGGAACTTCTTGGCCAGCACAACGCCGTGCTTCTGGCCCATAACTACATGCGCGACGAGGTGCAGGAGATCGCCGATATCACCGGCGATTCACTGGCGCTGTCGATTGAGGCCGCCAAGACCGATGCCGATGTAATCGTTTTCTGCGGCGTGCACTTCATGGCCGAATCGGCGGCGATCCTGTCGCCCGGTAAAAAGGTCGTGTTGCCGCGTCCAGATGCCGGCTGTCCCATGGCCGACATGGTCACCGTCGAACAACTGGAGCAGTTGCGGGCGCAACACCCGGGCGTGCCGGTCGTGACCTATGTCAACTCGTCGGCCGAAGTCAAGGCCCATTCCGATATCTGCTGTACATCGGCCAATGCCCTCAAGGTCGTCAGGTCGCTCAAGGAAGAGGAGCTGATCTTCGTGCCGGACCGCAACCTGGGACGCTGGGTCGCCAAGTTTGTCCCGGAAAAGAAGTTCATCTTCTGGGATGGATACTGCCCGACCCACGAACGCATGACGGTTTCGGCCGTGCTGCAGAAAAAGGCCGAGCATCCCGATGCGCTGTTCATCTGCCACCCGGAAAGCGCTCCCGAGGTCTCGGTGCTGGCCGACCATGTCTGTTCCACCAGCGGCATGTACGATTACTGCAGCACCAGTCCCGCCACCAAGTTCATCATCGGAACCGAAGCCGGCATACTCTACAAGCTGCGGCTGGACAACCCGGGCAAGGAGTTCATCCTGGCCTCACCGGCGCTGTTCTGCCCCAACATGAAGCTGACCTCGCTGGAGGACGTGCTGCTGGCGCTGCAGACGCTGGAACCGGTGGTCAGCGTTCCCGAGGAGATCCGCGTCAAGGCCAGGGGAGCGCTGGACCGGATGCTGGCGATCCCCAGAGACTGATGCCGTCCCGCGCGGAAACACAGGTCCGGCTGCTGCTTTTAATCATCGGCCTGTGTTTCTGCTGGGCGCTGACAGCTGTTGCGGCGCAATCCCCACCTCAGCCGGGCTCCACGATCATCGTCGGTGGAGACCGCGATTACCCCCCCTACGAATTCATCGACAAAAACGGCCATCCCAGCGGCTACAACGTGGAGCTGACCCGTGCCATCGCAGAGGTGATGGGCCTCAAGGTAGAGTTCCGCCTGGGTGGGTGGTCAGAGATGCGGGCGGCCCTCCAAAGCGGAAAGATCGATGTGCTGCAGGGCATGTCCTACTCGGAGGAACGGGCCGCCCAAGTCGATTTCTCACTGCCGCACGCGGTAGTCAATCATGCCGTCTTTGCCCGCCGCGATTCGCCGCCGGTCAACTCGCTGGCCGAGCTGGAGGGCAAGACCGTGGCGGTCCACCGTGACGGGATCATGCACGATTATCTGGTCAGCAAGAAATTCAGCGGCAAACTGTCTCTGACCGCGACCCCGGCCGACGCGTTGCGCCAGCTGGCGGCCGGGACCAGCGACTATGCCATCGTCGCGATCGTGCCGGGCATGTACATCATCCGCGAGCTGAAGTTGACCAACCTGATCCCGGCCGTACGCAACGTGGCCACCCAGCGCTACTGCTATGCGGTTGACAAGGGCAATGCCGAATTGCTGTCGCGCTTCAACGAGGGTTTGGCAATCCTGAAAAAGACCGGCCAGTACCAGCTGATCTACAACAAGTGGTTGGGGGTGCTGGAACCGCAGCCGGTCGATTTGCGCACGATCGTCAAATACGCGGCGGGGGTGGTGGTGCCGCTGACGCTGCTTTTGGGCGGATTTGCGCTCTGGTCGCGTACATTGCACGGCCAGGTGGCGCTACGCACCGCCGACCTGACCCGCGAGATCGCCGAGCGGCGGCACGCCGAGGAAGAGCTGCGCCTGAACCAGCAGCAGCTGCTGCAGGCCGACAAGATGGCTGCCCTGGGGGTGCTGGTCTCGGGGGTGGCCCACGAGATCAACAACCCGACCGGGCTGATCCTGCTGGAAGTGCCGACTATCAAACGCTTCCAGGCCGACGCGGCCAGGGTGCTGGAGCAGTATTACCGCGAGAATGGCGACTTCAGTTGCGGCGGGCTGCCCTATTCGCGTATGCGGGAGGAGATCCCGCGCAGCCTGGAAAAGTTGCAGGAGGCGGGCAAGCGCATCAAGCGCATCGTCGATGACCTGAAGGATTTTGCCCGACAGGGTGACAGCGCCTGCAACGAGATCATCGACCTGAACGCCGTCTCCCAGGCGGCGGTGCGGCTGGTCGAACCCTCGATCCGCAAGGCGACCACCCGTTTCAGCGCCCTTTATGCCGATGATCTGCCAATGATTCGCGGCAACAGCCAGCGTATCGAGCAGGTGCTGGTCAACCTGATCCTGAACGCCTGCCAGGCGCTGCCGGACAATGACCGGGCCATCGAGCTGACCACCTGCGCCGATCGGGAAAACGGAGTGGTGATCTTCCGGCTGCGCGACGAGGGGAGCGGCATCTCGCCCGAGCACCTGGCGCGCCTGACCGACCCGTTTTTCACGACCAAGCGCGACATGGGGGGCACCGGCCTGGGGCTGTCGGTCTCGGCCGGCATCGTCAAGGAGCATGGCGGCGCGCTGCAATTCGATTCGATCCCCGGCCGCGAGACGGTCGTCACGCTGACATTGCCGATCCGCCAAGAGGAGGAAAAAACGTGAAAGCCGCCACCTATCCCGATTTCAGTGTGCTGCTGGTCGATGACGAGCCGGACTGGCTCGGCTCGCTGTCGCTGACGCTGGAGTCCTGCGCCAACATCAGCAACATCCTGACCTGCAGCGACAGCCGCCAGGCCATGGCCATCCTGGACGGGGGCCAGGTCGGGCTGGTGCTGCTGGACCTGACCATGCCGCACCTGTCGGGTGAGGCGCTTTTGGAGCAGATCGCCGAACGGCATCCCGAGATCAGCGTGATCGTCGTCAGTGGTCTCAACCAGCTGGAAACCGCGGTGCGTTGCATGAAGCTGGGAGCCTTCGACTACTGCGTCAAGACCGATGAGGAGGACCGTATCGTGGGGGCGGTGCTGCGGGCGGTCAGGATGGTGGAGATGCGGCGGGATTACCAGGAAATGTCCAGCCGCCTGGTTTCGCGGGAACTGCGCCATCCCGAGGCCTTTTCCGGGATTGTCACCGCCGACCGGTCGATGCTGGACATTTTTTCCTACGTGGAGGCGGTGGCCAAGAGTCCCCAGCCGCTTTTGATCACCGGCGAAAGCGGGGTCGGCAAGGAACTGATCGCCAAGGCGGCCCACAGCCTGAGCGGCTGCCGGGGCAAGCTGGTGACGGTCAACGTGGCCGGCCTGGACGACACGGTCTTTGCCGATACACTCTTCGGACACGTGCGCGGCGCCTTCACCGGCGCCGAGCAGGCCCGGCGCGGGATGGTGGAGGAGGCCGCCGACGGCACGCTGTTTCTGGATGAGATCGGCGACCTGAGTATCCCCTCCCAGGTCAAGCTGCTGCGCCTCTTGCAGGAGGGGGAGTATTTCCCGCTGGGGAGCGATCTGCCCAGGCGGCTCAAGGCCCGCATCATCGTCGCCACCCACCAGAACCTGCCGGAGAAGGAGCGCAGCGGGGCTTTCCGGCGCGACCTGTATTACCGGCTGCGAACGCATCAAGTTCAACTGCCGGCGCTGCGTGAGCGTAGGGGGGATATTGCGCTGCTCTTGGATCATTTTCTGGAGGAAGCGGCCCGGGCGCTGGGCAAGAAGAAGCCGACCCCGCCCAAGGGGCTGGCCCAGTACCTGGCGACCTACTGTTTTCCCGGAAATGTGCGCGAACTGAAGGCGCTGGTCTACGATGCTGTCAGCGTGCACCGCGACCGCATGCTTTCGATGGAAACCTTCGTCAGGTCGATCGAACGGTTGCAGTCCCAATGCCCGACGACCGGGGCCAGCCAAACCCGCCAGAACCCCTTTGCCGGGTTCGACGAGCTGCCCACATTCAGCGATGCGGCCGCTTTCCTGGTAATGGAGGCGATGGAAAGGGCCGGCGGCAACCAGACCCTGGCGGCGAGGCTATTGGGCATCTCGCAGCCGGCCCTCTCCAAGCGACTGAAGATGCTGAAGGAATGAGGGTGTTTCAATGAATCATTACCGTCAAACCCAGGGGTTGCAAACCAGGGCACGACATCTCTCCATATCCTTGAGGTTGCGCGTAACAACAACCAATCCGTGGACCTTGGCAGTGGCAGCTATGAGTGAATCCATGACCGGTAGTCGCTCCCCCTGCAGTTCTGACTCACCCTGTAATTCGCCCCAGGCCAGAGCCGTTTCCAGGTCCATGTCAATAATCCTTCCGGTAAATCGCTCGACAAGATCATGCCCGGCCCATGCCTGGAGCTGATATTTCCTTGCTCCGTCAGGTAGTTTGCTGATGCCCTTTTGCAATTCTCCGAAGGTCAGGACACTCAGAAACAGACTCTGTTCATCCTGTTTATCCAGCCAACTGACGACCGCCTTGTTCGGCTCCTTTTTTACCAACTCTGAAATCAGACAAGTATCCAGAAGATATTTCACAGCTCCACCTCACGTGGGAGATCGCCGCTACGGCTCAGGTCAAGTTCGATGCCATGCAGCGGTGATTGCATGAAAAACAGGGACAAGCCGGTTTGCGGCAGTGTCAGCTTCCTGTATTCCTCAAAGGAAACGACGACCGCGGCAGGTTTGCCACGCAGTGTAATGGTCTGGGGGCCATCATGCAGCGCCGAATCAACAACCTGGCTCAAACGGTTCTTGGCCTCCTGAAGCTGCCATTCCCGGTCATGCGGTAAACGATTTGCTTTATCTGTTTTCATACATGCCCCCCAATTCAACTAGACAGTCTAGCTAGATCAGAATAGCACAGCTCTGTTTTGAAGCAAGCATTATAATCCATGCGCTTGATGCTGTTGAAGGTGCGAGGGCTGCCTGTCCGCGCCGTCCGGTGGAATTTGTTTCTTATCTGATCCTGCCATGGGTGCTCCGACCACCGCCGGAGGGTCCGCTCTTTTTAAAGTTTTTTGGAGGAGCGTTTTTTACGACGATCAGGCGGTCGCCGAGCTTGGCCCCGTTCAGCAGGTCAATCGCCTCCTGGGCTTCCTCTTCGGTTGACATCCTGACGTATCCGCAGCCCCTGAATTCACCCGTGCCCGGATCTGTTACCAGGTGGACCGAGGCCACGGTGCCCACCACTGAAAACAGTTTCCGCAGCTCATCCTCGCTCACCATACCGGAAATCTGTCCCACATAGACCTCAATACCCATATCTAATTTCCTTTCCCTGCAATTATGATTTTTCCCGCTGTCCTTTGTAAAAAGCGAGCGCATTGCCGCTGAACACCTTCCCGGCGGCCGCATCCCCCAGCGCTTCCACCACCAAGGCATAATCCCCGTCGCAATAGGGGCGCGGAGCGCGGGTCGAGGGGAGGTCGCTGCCGAACATCAGCGCCTCGGGATTGGCGGCATAAATCTCCCGCAGCGCCGTTTTCACATCAAAATCCACCCGTCCGAAACCGGTGGCCTTGATGCGCACCCCTTTTTCGGCCAGCCTGAGCAGCGTGGCGAATCCTGATTTGGAAAGCCCCAGGTGGTCGATGCTGACCGCCGGAAGTGCGGCCAGCGTGCCATAAAGTCCCTCCAGTTCCGCCGAATCGACATAAAGCTCCACATGCCAGCCGACCACCTCATGCACCCGTCTCGCCATTGCGTCCAGATGGGCGACCTCTTCCGATCCGCCGCGCTTGAGATTGAAGCGCAGAGCGCGAACGCCGGCCCACTCCAGATCCAGCAGTTCCCGGTCGCTGACGTTGAACGGCAGTTGCGTGACCCCCACGAAAGCCGGTCCTAGCGTGTGCAGCGCATCCAGCAGATAGCTCTGGTCAAAGGCCTGGAAAGAACCGGAAACGATCGCCCCTCCCACCAGGTTGTAATCCCGCATCCGCTCGCGATAGTCGTTACAGTGGTAATCGTCCGGCAGGTAGCCGTTATTGGGCAGCAGCGGGAAGCGCCGGTCGATGATATGGAAATGACAGTCGAAAACTTCCGGGTTGGCGGGTTTGCAAGCGGCTGATGGCATGGTCGGCCTCCGTTTCATTGGCATGGGATTATCGGGCGATATTGAATCGCTTTCGGCTGGCGGTCAACAGAAACCGGTCTTTCGCCGAAGTTCGCGCTGCTCCTGACAACCCTCATAACCGGAGGTTATAACGATAACCGGAGGTTATATCACGAACTATCCTTCCGGAATCATAGCATTTATTTCCGGTATCCACCGATATCCATAACCCACGGTTATGGCGGTTTCCTTTGCGAATTGACGATTTAACGGATTTTATCCAGTGATATCGGCGGATTACTTGATCAAGCTTTTTTGGCACTCTCCCTGCTCTATACCATGACAGAAGCAGGGCGGAGACTTGACGGTCCCGCCAATCCCAACCCTCACCGTGGAGGTCGTTATGTTAATGTTCTGGGTTCAATTCGTACTGGTACTGGGAGCAGTCCTGATCGGTATCCGCAGGGGCGGCGTCGCGCTCGGCCTGATCGGTGGTCTGGGCGTATCATTGCTGGTGCTGGGCTTCCGCAGTCCCCCCTCCGAACCGCCGATCGCGGTAATGCTGATCATCCTGGCTGTTGTGACCGCTTCGGCCACGCTGCAGGTAGCCGGTGGTCTGGACTATCTGGTGCAGCTGACAGAAAAGATGCTGCGCGCGCATCCAAAATACGTGACAATCCTGGCGCCGCTTTCGACCTTTCTCCTGACGGTCTGTGTCGGCACCGGCCATGCCGTCTATGCGCTGTTGCCGGTTATTTCCGACGTGGCGCTCAAGACCGGCATCCGCCCGGAACGTCCGATGGCGATCTCCAGTGTTGCCTCGCAGATGGGCATCACCGCCAGTCCGGTGGCGGCGGCGGTGACCTTCTTCCTCGGTTTTGCCGCCAAAGCCGGTTATCCGGTGACATTGATCGATATCATCTCGGTCACCATGCCGGCCGGGATTATCGGTGTGCTGGCGGCTGCCGCCTGGAGTTTCAACCGCGGCAAGGATCTGGACAAGGACCAGGAATTCCAGGCCCGCATGCAGGACCCGGATTTCAAGAAGGCGCTGGATGCGGATGTGACGACGCTGGACAAAAAGATTTCCACCAGCGCCAAAATTTCGGTGGCGCTGTTCTTCACCGGTGTCGGTTCGATCATTCTGCTTGCCAGCGTTCCCGAACTGTTGCCGCTGGGTGCCGGAAATAAACCGGTGGCGATGACCACGGTGGTCCAGTTCGTGATGCTGGCCTTCGGCGCCTTCATCATGTTCTCCTCCAACGTCAAGGCCAAGGATATCGCCCACTCCAGCGTATTCATCGCCGGGATGATCGCGGTGGTCTCTATCTTCGGCATCGCCTGGATGAGCGACACCTTCATCTCCGCCAACAAGAAATTCCTGGTGGACAACATCGGCATCATGGTCAAGATCGCACCCTGGACCTTCGCCATCGCCACCTTCTGCATCTCGGCCTTCGTCAAGAGCCAGGCCGCCACGCTGGCCATCACGCTGCCGCTGGGACTGGCACTGGGTTTGCCGGTTCCGCTGCTCTTGGGTCTGATGCCGGCCAGCTATGCCTACTTTTTCTTCGCCTTCTACCCCAGCGACCTGGCCGCTATCAACATGGATCGCACCGGCACCACCTGCATCGGCAAGTACCTGCTCAACCACAGTTTCATGATTCCGGGACTGATTGGAGTCGGCGTTTCAACGGTGGTGGCCTATACGATATCCAAACTGATTTTATAGCCAGTTACCACCAGATATTATAATCAAAGGCCGCATCCGGTTCGGGTGCGGCCTTGCGCTATCCGGGAGATTTGGCTATAGTGTCGAGCCTCTCCGGCTTTCCGGCCGGGGTACATTCAATCGGCGCCAGGGTCAACCAGTCCCGGCGTCCTGGGGTTCGATCAAATGCAGGATTTCATGGATATCGCCATTGGCACCGTTACGATGCGCCCCTATGTGTTCGCTTTTTTCGGGGCCTTTCTGCTGGCTTGCGTGCCCCACGTCGGCTGGCGCCGGACCGCGTTTTTCACGCTGGCCGGCTATCTGATCGCCTTCGCCTCGGAGTGGCTTTCGATCAACACCGGTTTCCCCTATGGCTGGTACTACTACATCGATACCACCAGCAACCGCGAGCTGTGGATTGCCGGGGTGCCGTTCTTCGATTCGCTCTCCTACGTGTTCCTTTCCTACTGCAGCTATGCCACCGCGCTGTTTATCATTTCGCCGCTCAAGGTCTGGCGCTGGAACCTGGTTACGCTTGAGACCCGTTCGATCCGGCGTTCATTTTCGGCGCTGCTGCTGGGCTCGTTCCTGCAGACCTTCCTGGATATCGTGATCGACCCAGTGGCGCTGCAGGGCAGTCGCTGGTTTCTGGGACAGATTTACGGTTACCGCGAGCAGGGGCTGCACTTCGGCGTGCCGCTCTCCAACTATGGAGGCTGGCTGCTGACCAGCTTCTGCCTGCTGGCCGCGTTCCAGCTGATTGACGCCCGCCGCCTGGATGATGCTCCCCGTGGGGCAGTCAATCTCCCCTTCCGCTCTCTTTTGGGGCCGGTGCTCTACCTGTCGGTGCTGATCTTCAATATTGCGATGATGCTGGTTATCGGCGAGAATTTCATGGCGTTGTGCGCGACGTTGATGTTCACGCTGCCGGTCCTGATGGTCGTTGTCCTGGCGGTCAGGCGCACCAACCGCTACAGCAAGGACGAACTGGGGGGGCATCTGCGGGATTATCCCTGGTCTGCGGCGGGAACTGTTTTACAGAAGGGGCAATAGCTGTTCCAGTGCCGCTGTCAGGCTCCTGGCGGCGACGCGGCTGTTGCCGGCCAGGCGGATCAGTTGCGGGATGATGCGGGGTTTGCGCAGGATCGTCAGCAGCACCCGGGCGGGGCGGATACGCAGGCAGCTGTCGCAGAATTCGTCCAGAGAAAAGTCCAGCTCTTCGTCGGCCGGGTCGCTGACCGAGCGGATCGCCAGCAGTGGTATCCTGCTTTCGGATGCGACCAGCGCGATGGCGGCGCTCTCCATCTCCGCCACCGGACAGGCATAATCGTTGGCCAACAATGCGGCCAGCCTGGTTTTTGATGTTATCACCGCCGTACCGGCAAAGGTTCCGCCAAAGACCCTTGCTCCAGCGGCGGTCTGACGTATTACCAGGTTAAGGCCGGCCGCCGGGGTCTCCACCGGCAATTCCTCAACGCCGGTTTCCGAAACGATCACCATCCTCCTGGCGACCACCACGTCGCCAACCCGCAGTTCCGGAGCAACCCCGCCGCAAAAACCGGCCGAGATCAACAACTCTGGCGCGGCCTCTCCAATGATCGTCCCGGCCGCCCGGGCGGCATTGTCAAAGCCCATGCCTGATTCGACCAGCAGGATCTCATGCCCGGCGCAGCTGGATTTGCGCGTCTTGAGGCGCCCCAGTCTCAAGACGCTTCCGGCTCCCAGACAGGCGGCCGCGGCGTTGAACTCTTCCGGCATCGCGGTGATGATGGCAATTTTCATGACTCTGCACTCCCGGGCAGACGATACCGTTTTGACGACCGCTTTTCAAGGCATCATTTAGAAAAGCTGGACAAATTGATGAACATGGATTATATGTACTGTTCGTTCTTGCGGAGAGATGTCCGAGCGGTTGAAGGAGCACGCCTGGAAAGCGTGTGTACGTTAATAGCGTACCGAGGGTTCGAATCCCTCTCTCTCCGCCATTTTTATTCAGAAAATGGCTTTGCCGCCATGTTTGTAAGGCTGCGAGCTTGCAGGCGGATATGATAGCCGGGCCCCGCGCAACGGCGCGCCGTGAACTCCGCCAGGTCCGGAAGGAAGCAACGGCAGCGGCTCCCGCTGTGTGCCGCGGGTCAGCCCGGCTATCATATGCGCCTGTAACTTCATTACCTCCCCTAATCCCCTGACTGTACGCCTCCTACGTCACATGTGCGGGGCGTCAGATTACCTGCGAGGTCCAGTCTCTTGTCAACCGGAACGCATTACGAAGTCCTGGCAAGGAAATACCGCCCCCAAACATTTTCCGAACTGGCCGGCCAGGAACACGTCAGTCGCACGCTGCAGAATGCCATCGATTCCGGACGGGTGGCCCACGCCTTCCTCTTTACCGGTGCGCGCGGAGTCGGCAAGACCAGTACCGCCCGCATCATGGCCAAAACCCTCAACTGCGAACGGGGGGTCACACACGAGCCCTGCAATGTCTGCCCACTGTGCATCGAGATCACCAAAGGCACGTCCACCGATGTTTTCGAGATCGACGGCGCTTCCAATAACGGCGTAGACGACGTGCGCGACCTGCGCGACAACATCAAGTACCTCCCTTCCCACAGCCGCTACCGCATCATCATCATCGACGAAGTTCACATGCTCTCCACCAACGCCTTCAATGCACTTTTGAAAACGCTGGAGGAGCCGCCCGAACACGTCAAATTCATCTTTGCCACCACCGAACCGCACAAACTGCCGGTCACGATCCTGTCGCGCTGCCAGCGTTTTGACTTCAAGCGGGTGACACTTCCCAAGATAATCAGCCGGCTGCGTGAAATTGCCGACAAGGAATCGGTCATCATCAGCGACTCGTCCCTGGCGCTGATTGCCCGCAAAGGCGATGGCAGCATGCGCGACTCGCTGACCGCGCTGGACCAGGTGCTGGCCTTCTGCGGCAACAGCGTCAGCGACGAGGATGTGGGGACGCTGCTTGGCACCGTGGATCGCCGCCTGCTGGCAGAAATCTCGGCCGGGGTCTTTAACGGCGACACCCAGGCTGTGCTGGAGGGGATCAAACGGGTCGATCTGGTGGGTTACAACATGCGCCAGTTCTGCCAGGAACTGATCGAGCATTTTCGTAATCTGCTGGTGATCCGTTCGGTCAGGAAGCCGGAAGAGATCCTCGATCTGGCTTCGGCCGAACTGGATGAATTAAAAACCCAGGCCGGAAGCATCTCGCCCCAGGATATCCAGCGGCGACTGACACTGCTGTTGAAGGCCGACGCGGAAATGGCCTATGCCAGCTTCCCACGTCTGATCATAGAAATGGCGCTGCTTAAAGCTGCACTGCTGGCGCCGGTGATCCCGATTCAGGAGCTGATCGAGAAAATCAGGCTGCTGGAGGCCGGAGCGGTGCATACGCCTTCGCTGCCATGGGAGGCTGCCAGAACCGCCGCAGCCCCAACCGTTTCCGTCCATTCCGAGAAGCCGCGGAGTGTACCCCAGAATCGACCGCAACCACAGCCGGCAGCTGCAACTTCTGCAGCCGTTCCATCCGTACCGGCCAGCGGCGACGTCCACTCCAACTGGGGACGTTTTGTCGCATTGGTAATTGAGAAGCAGCCGGCAATCGGATCGGTTCTGGAACATGGCAGTCCGCTCAAACAGGAAAAGGGGCTGCTCGAGATCGGTTTTCCGACCGACAGCTATTATCTGACGGCCGCCCAGGATGCCGAGTTCATTGCCGGCGTACAGGCCCTGGCCCTCGAATCCAGCGGAATCGAGACAGTGATCAGGATAAAATCGATCGTGTCCAACTCCACCGATGCGCCCATGTCACTGGCAGAAAAAAAAAAGAGTGACGACGAGCAACTCATGAAAGAGCTGAGGCAGGAGGTCGAAACCCATCCGGTCGTCAAGGAGGCGCAACGGGTTTTCGGCAGCAGCATCACTGATATTAGAGCAGTTTAGCTGGTGGTAAAATAAATTATAACTGTCACGAAATCGAAAGGGGAAGTAGATGTCAAAGGGATTAGCTAGCATCATGAAACAGGCGCAGATGATTCAGCAGAAGATGGCCAAACTGCAGGAAGAGGCCAGCCAGAAAACCGCCGAGGCAACTTCAGGCGGCGGCGCCGTAAGCATCAAGGTTAACGGCAAGAACGAAATAATTTCACTGGAAATAAAAAAAGAGGCGGTTGACCCCAACGACGTGGAAATGCTTCAGGACCTGATTATTGCTGCTGCCAACGAGGCTCTCAAGAAGGTTCACGCCGAGATGGGTGATGAAATGTCCAAGATCACCGGCGGCATGAGCATTCCGGGATTGTTCTAGCTATTACCGGTAGATAGTGTGCTTTTCATATGATTAAGGGCTCAACGCATATTTAATTTGACTAAATTTTTTAGTTCGGCTAATAGTGCCCACGTATACGGATCGCTTGTCTGTGGCCATATTAATGGTAAAAAATCTCGATTTCAATGCTCCTCCATGGTTTTCGGTCGCCTGTCGGCCCGTCCGGTGCGGGGGAGCATCTTTTTTAACCTCGCTATAATACTAAAAAAATGTTTTATTTGTGTCAGGAATTATGTTAACAAAATCATCCGCACTGATGCGATTGGTTGGAGAATTGAAGAAGCTGCCGGGTATTGGCGAACGCACCGCTCTGCGTTTGGCGTTTCACCTTTTGAAGTCGCCGCAGAACCTGACGGCGCTTTCCGAGTCGCTTTGCGATGTCCGGGACCGTGTTCATCCCTGTTCGACCTGCTTTGCCATCACTGAAACGGACCCATGTTCTATCTGCAGTGGAAACCGTGATTCAGGCGTGATCTGTGTTGTTGAAAACTCTCAGGACCTGATGGCGCTGGAGCGCAGCAACGCTTATAACGGCATGTATCATGTGTTGGAGGGAGCGATTTCGCCGCTATCAGGTATCGGACCATCCGACCTGCGCATAGCCGAATTGTTGCAGCGTGTCGGAGCGGGTGGAATCAACGAGGTAGTGATCGCCACCAACTTTACTGTGGAAGGTGAAGCCACGGCACTTTATCTGACCAGGGCACTCAAACCGGCGGGAGTCAAGGTGTCGCGTCTGGCGCACGGTATACCGTTGGGCAGCGACATCGAGTTTGTGGATGCCGCCACGGTTCAATGGGCGCTCCAGGGCAGAAACGAATTGTAGTCAAGAAGTTCACATAAACCCCACACAGGAGGAAGTACATGAGCAAGAAGATGGTAACCATCGACGGCAACACAGCCGCCGCCCATGTGGCGCATGCCACCAACGAAGTAATCGCTATTTATCCGATTACCCCATCATCCGTTATGGGAGAAATCTCCGACGCCAAGAGCGCGGTCGGCGAGAAGAACATCTGGGGCAACGTGCCGTCAGTGGTTGAGATGCAGTCCGAAGGCGGCGCCGCCGGTGCCGTGCATGGCGCGCTGCAGGCCGGAGCGCTGACCACGACCTTCACCGCCAGCCAGGGCCTGCTGCTGATGATCCCGAACATGTTCAAGATTGCCGGCGAGCTGACCTCGACGGTTTTCCACGTCTCGGCCCGCGCCATTGCAGCCCAGGCGCTTTCGATCTTCGGCGACCACTCCGACGTGATGTCCTGCCGTTCCACCGGCTGGGCCTTCCTCTGCTCCAACAACGTCCAGGAAGTCATGGACTTTGCGCTGATCTCCCAGTCCTCCACGCTGCGCAGCCGGATCCCTTTCCTGCACTATTTCGACGGCTTCCGCACCTCGCACGAAGTACAGAAAGTGACCGAGCTCTCGTTCGACGAGATGCGCGCCATGATGGACGACAAGCTGATCGCCGAGCACAAGGCCCGCGGCCTGAACCCGGACAAACCGGTAATGCGCGGCACAGCCCAGAACCCGGACGTATATTTCCAGGGCCGCGAGACCGTCAACCCATACTACCCCGCCTGCGAAAAGATCGTTCAGGAAGAGATGGACAAGTTCGGCAAACTGACCGGCCGCAAGTACAAGCTGGTTGACTATGTCGGAGCCAAGGACGCCGAGCGTATTGTGGTCGTGATGGGTTCCGGAGCCGATGTTGTTCAGGATACGGTTGAGAATCTGGCCAAGCAGGGAGAGAAGGTCGGTGTCGTCAAGATCCGTCTCTATCGTCCGTTCCCGCTGGATGCCTTCATCAAGGCCCTCCCCAAAACCGTCAAAAAGATCGCCGTGCTGGATCGCACCAAGGAGCCGGGTTCGCTGGGCGAGCCGATCTACCTGGATGTGCGCACCGCGATCGGCGAAGCGATGGCAGCCGGCAAGCTCAAGCTCGACGGTTATCCGGTTATCGTCGGCGGCCGCTACGGCCTCGGATCAAAAGAGTTCAATCCGGCCATGGCCAAGGCCGTGTTCGACAACCTCAAGGTCAAGAACCCCAAGAACAAGTTCGTGGTCGGCATCGAAGAGGACGTCACCAACTGCAGCCTGAAAGTTGATTACAGCTACAAGAACCCGATGGAAGGCGTCTACGAGGCGATGTTCTTCGGTCTCGGTTCCGACGGTACAGTCGGCGCCAACAAGAACTCGATCAAGATCATCGGCGAGGAAACCAGCAACAACGCCCAGGCCTACTTCGTTTATGACTCCAAGAAGGCCGGTTCGATGACCACCTCGCACCTGCGCTTCGGCAAGAAGTACATCCGTGCTCCCTATCTGGTTCAGGAAGCGAACTTCGTGGCCTGCCACAACTTCTCCTTCCTGGAGAAGTACGACATGCTGGCACGGGCCAAGGATGGCGCGACCTTCCTGCTGAACGCTCCCTTCGGCGCGGATGAGGTCTGGGATACCATGCCCAAGGAAGTACAGCAGCAGATCATCAGCAAGAAACTGAAGTTTTACGTTATCGACGGCGTCAAGCTGGGCAATGAAATCGGCCTTGGACCCCGCATCAACGTGATCATGCAGACAGCGTTCTTCAAGATTTCGAATATCATCCCGCTCAAGGATGCCGTGGACTCGATCAAGGGCGCCATCAAGAAATCCTACGGCAAAGCCGGCGAAGCGGTTCTGGAAATGAACTACAAGGCGGTTGATGCAGGTCTGAACAACTTCTACGAAGTCATGGTACCGGCAAAAGCGACCAGCAAGCTGAAGATGGCCGCAGCGGTTTCCAGCAAGGCGCCCAAGTTCGTCAAGGATGTCACCGGCGTGATCGTGGCCGGACTGGGAGACAGCCTGCCGGTTTCCAAGATGCCGGCCGACGGCACCTTCCCGACCGCCACCAGCCAGTACGAGAAACGTAACATCGCCACCGAAATTCCGGTATGGGACGAGAAGATCTGCATCCAGTGCGGCATCTGCTCCTTCGTATGTCCGCACGCCTCGGTCCGCACCAAGGCCTATGACGGCAAACTACTGAAGGATGCTCCGGCGACCTTCAAATCAACCGATTGCAAGATCCCTGAAATGGCCGGCAAGAAGTACACCGTACAGATCGCACCCGAGGATTGCACCGGTTGCGGCGCCTGTGCTCACAACTGCCCGGGCAAGGACAAGCAGAATCCGGATCACAAGGCGCTGGACATGACCTTCCAGCCGCCACTGCGTGCGGCTGAAGCCGAGAACTTCGACTTCTTCCTCAAACTGCCGGATGTTGATGCAACACAGGTCAAGCTGGAGACCCTGCGCAGCAACCAGCTGATCCGCCCGCTGTTTGAATTCTCCGGCGCTTGTGCCGGTTGCGGCGAGACTCCTTATCTTAAACTGTTGACCCAGCTGTTCGGCGACCGGATGATGGTAGCCAACGCCACAGGTTGTTCGTCAATCTATGGCGGCAACCTGCCCACCACACCTTACGCACAGCGTGCCGACGGACGTGGTCCGGCATGGTCCAACTCGCTGTTCGAGGACAACGCCGAATTCGGTTACGGCATGCGCCTGACAGTTGACCAGTTCTCCAAATCGGCCCTTGAGTATGTGGCGGAGCTGGCCGAAAACAAGGCTTTTGCGGCAAATGCCAAGCTGTTGAAGGAAATCGCTTCAGCCGACCAGTCCACCCAGGCCGGTATCGAGGCACAGCGCGGACGCGTTGACAAGCTGAAGGCCGCTCTGAAGGGGAGCAAGAACGCAACCGCAAAACTGCTGGTTCCGGTCGCGGACTACCTGGTCAAGAAATCGGTCTGGTGTATCGGTGGCGACGGCTGGGCTTACGACATCGGATTCGGTGGTCTGGACCATGTCATCGCTTCCGGCAAGAACATAAATCTGTTTGTTCTGGATACCGAGGTCTACTCCAACACCGGCGGTCAGGCTTCCAAAGCTACGCCAATGGGAGCTGTCGGTCTCTTTGCTGCCGGCGGCAAGCCGGTATCCAAGAAGGACCTGGGTATGATCGCCATGTCCTACGGTTCGGTCTATGTTGCACAGGTTTCTCTCTCCAACCCCAACCAGTGCATCAAGGCCATGCTGGAGGCCGAGGCCTATGATGGACCTTCGATCATCATAGCCTACTCGCACTGCATCGCCCACGGCATCAACATGACAGCTGGTGTGGATGCTCAGAAAATGGCGGTACAGTCCGGTTACTGGCCTCTGTACCGTTACAACCCGGCCCTGGCTGCCGAGTGCAAAAACCCGCTGCAGTTGGATAGCAAGCCGGCAACAATCAGCTTTGAGGAATATACCAATAACGAAAACCGCTACCGCATGTTGAAAAAGGCCAACCCCAAGCAGGCCGAGGCCCTGATGAAGAAGGCCGGTGAATGGGCAAAGACACACTTTGCCTACTACCAGAAACTGGCGGCACTCAACTTTGAAGATACTTGCGAGAAGAAGTAGTCATTAAATATATTACATGGTAGTATTTTGCCCCGCAGACTTGTCTGCGGGGCTTTTTAAATTCAACTTACGGGGATAATCATGCTTGACAACAACAATGACCTGGGAGCCGCGCTGTTCAAAACATGGACCGAGAAACAGCGCTGTGATGAAATTCAGAAGCTGGTTGAAGGATATCGCAAAGGGGTGCCGGTAGGGATTCTCTGCAAGATGTCAGAAACGATTGCCGGTGACAAAAAGAAAGCCAGGAAATACCTGAAGCTGTTTCTGACAGATGCGGAACGCAAGGCCGCGATCGGGTCGGCAAATGCCAGCATGCTTCCGCTGATATCGTCATTCATGAAATAGAAAAGCTCCAATCGTCCGGATAATCTTGATCACGAAAGGTCCATGGATTCCATGCAAAAAATATTCATTGCCGGATGCGGTTATATCGGCGGGAGGGTTGCGCGGCTATACCGTGATTCGGGCGCTGATGTCACCTGCATGCTCAGGTCGCCGGAACTTGCCGCCACTCTTTCCGGGGAGGGGTTCAGCACCGTTACCTGTTCCCTGGACAAAGCCGAAGAAATTCCTAATCTGGATACGGCCGGCAGCATTCTGCACTATCTGGTGCCGCCGCCGGGAGGCGGCATTGCAGACACTCGCGCCAGAAACTTCATCGCGGCTCTGAGCCGGGTACAGAAACCTTCCAAGATTATCTACGTCAGCGCCACCTCGGTTTATAGTGAGAATTCCGGCGGTATTGTCACTGAAGAGTCGGAGACAAAACCTTCCTCGGCGATGGGCAAGCGCCGTCTCGACGCCGAAAAAGCTTTTCTGCAATATGGCGCCGCAACCGGCACCCCGGTGGTGATTCTTCGGGTCAGCGGCATCTACGGTCCGGGAAGGCTGCCGCTGATGCAGATCAGTCAGGGGCAGGCGCTTCTGAAAGAGGAGGAGTCCGGGCCCAGCAATCGCATCCATGCCGATGACCTGGCCGCCGTCTGCCTGGCTGCGGCGGAATCGGGCGAAGCGGGAGAAATCTTCAACGTCAGCGATGGGAGTCCGACCAGTATGACCAGCTATTTCAACGCCTGTGCCGATGCGCTGAAGATGCCGCGCCAGCCGCAGGTGCCGCTGGATGAAGCCCGCCTGGTGATGTCGCCGCTGATGTTCTCCTATGTCAGCGAGTCGCGGGTGATTGACAACAACCGCATGCTGAAACGCCTGAAAGTCAACTTGAGATATCCGGATATCCAAACGGGATTAGCGTCCTGTCTACCGGGCTGATTCTGCAAACACTCTGCAGGCAGCGTCAGTGCCGTATACGACCAAAAGGGTCGAGATTACTAGTTTTTAAATGTAATGCCGGTAGTTTATGGTTTTTTATTTATTGCATTTGTTGTTTGATGCTGGTACATTTAACCCAGATAAGATCTTTGCGAGGATTCCAACGAATCCTCATTTGCCCTGGTAACTTCCCCTCCTAGTTGCCAGGGTGTTTTTTATTTTCTGCCATGGTGTTACGGTTGACGCTTGCGGCCGGTTGTGTTTTAATCAGCCGGTGGATACGGAAGCCTACATAGCACTTGGTTCCAATCTTGGAGATCGTGAGTTGAACCTGCTGCGTGCCGTGGCCGAAATCGGGCGTTTGCCGGAGTCCAAGGTCACTGCCCTGTCCTCGTTCTATGAAACATCTCCGGTTGGAACCGTAAATCAGGATGCCTTCTACAATGCGGTACTCAAGCTATCAACCGGACTCCCCCCCCGTATTCTTCTGACACACCTGTTGCGCATCGAAACCGACAGTTTCAAGCGAACCAGAACGGTTGTAAACGGACCGCGCAGAATGGACCTGGACCTGCTGCTGTATGGAACGCAGATACTGTCCGAGGAGGACCTGGTTGTCCCGCATCCGCGCATGATGGAGAGGCGTTTTGTGTTGCAGCCGCTCTGCGAAATTGCACCAGAGCTGGTGCATCCGGTCTCCGGGATCACCGTCGCGGAACTGCTTGCCGCACTGCATTCCGGCGAAGTAGTTGTGAAAATCTGAACAACGGGTCCGACCCGATTTCCGGACCTGAACAGAGGAGAGAGGTTTGATAAGAATTCTCATATGGGGCCTTTTGCTTTACATCGGCTACCGGATAATTGTCTCACTGGCATCTCCCAAAAAGAGCGTCGAGAAACCTGTCGGGAAAATGGACTCGGCCGAAATTACCCACCGCGATCCGGTCTGCGGTGTATATGTATCGGAGGAGCAGGCCGTTGTCGGCAGGCACGATGGCCAGAAACACTACTTCTGCTCGATGGACTGTCTGGAAAAATATCGCGAACAGCTTGACCACATATCAAACTAACAGGAGGAAATGATGAAATTTTTTATCGACACGGCTGATGTCAAGGAAATTCGAGAAGCACACGCGCTGGGACTGGTTGACGGCGTAACCACCAACCCCTCGCTGATCGCAAAATCGGGTCGCAAATTCAAGGACGTGATCAAGGAAATCGTCTCGATCGTGGACGGCCCGATCTCGGCCGAGGTGATCTCGCTTGACGCCCCCGGCATGATCAAAGAGGCTAAGGAGCTGGTCAAGATCCACAAGAACATCGTCATCAAACTACCGATGACGCCCGAGGGACTCAAGGCGTGCAAGGCGCTGACCGACAAGGGCATCAAGACCAACGTGACCCTGATCTTCACGCCTATGCAGGCGCTCCTGGCCGCCAAGGCCGGCGCCAGCTACGTTTCCCCGTTTGTCGGCCGTCTGGACGACATCTCCCAGGATGGTATGGGGATCATCGAGGAAATCCGCACCATTTTTGACAATTACGGTTACATGGCCGAAATCATCGTCGCCAGCGTGCGCAATCCGATTCATGTGCTCAACTCGGCCCTGATCGGTGCAGATATCGCCACGATCCCCTACTCGGTGATGATCCAGCTGGCCAAACATCCGCTGACCGATGCCGGCATCGAAAAGTTTTTGAAAGACTGGGAGAGCGTGCCGAAGTAACGTGCCGAAACCTTTATGAAGAAACCTGTAAACTCGCTTTCGATCCTTTTCTCAGCTTCCGAGGCCGCCCCCTTCGCCAAGGAGGGGGGCCTCGGTGATGTTGTCGGCGCGCTGCCCAAGTATCTGGCCCGTCTGGGACATGATGTCAGAATAGTTCTCCCCCGCTATTACTGTGTGGATCCGCTGAAATACGATCTGCGCATGCTGCCCGGAACCCTGGTGGTGCCGATGGGCATCACCGGGCACCAGTACTGCGGTGTCTGGGAAGGCTGCCTGCCGGGCTGCGATGTGCCGGTCTACTTCCTGGAACACGAGGGTTACTACGGCCGTTCCGGATTATACCAGCAGGAGGGCGAAGGGTACCTGGACAACGACAACCGCTTTGTGTTCCTGTCCAAGGCTTCGCTGGAACTGTGCAAGATGCTGAACTGGTCGCCGGACGTGGTTCATGCCCATGACTGGCATACCGGCGTGATCCCGGTGCTGCTGAATACCTCCTACCTGCATGACCGCTACGTCGGTAATGCCGCCTCGCTGCTGACCCTGCACAACATGCAGCATCAGGGCAATTTCTATCCCGGACTGATGGATGTGCTCGGTATCGGCTGGAAACATTTCAATTACCTGGAACTGGAGAAGGACGACCAGGTCAACCTGCTGAAGGGGGGGCTCTACCACGCCACGTTACTGAATACGGTCAGCGAGGAGTACTCACGCGAGATTCAGACCGAGGCTTTCGGTTGGGGATTGGAAGGCGTGGTGCAGGAACGGGCTGCGGATCTGAGTGGAATATTGAACGGAGTGGATTACGAGGAATGGAATCCGGAGACCGATCCCTTCATCGCCGCCAACTATACTCCTCGCACCGTGAAAAAGGGGAAGGCGGCCTGCAAGCGCGATCTGCAGGCGGTGCTGGGACTGCCGCAGCGCGACGACGTGCCGTTGTTCGGTGTTGTTTCGAGGATGGTCAAACAGAAGGGCACCGACATTCTGGCCGAGGCGATTCACAACATCCTGGAGATGGATGTACAGTTTGTCTTGATCGGCAATGGTGAGCCCTGGGCTCATTTTTATTTCGGGGACATCGCCGCGTTGTATCCCGAAAAGTTCGCCTGCTACATCGGCTATAACGAGGCACTGGCCCACAAGGTCGAAGCCGGCGCCGATTTTTTCGTGATGCCATCCTCATTCGAGCCTTGCGGGCTGAACCAGATGTATTCGTTGGCCTACGGCACCCCTCCGATCGTACGTTCCACCGGCGGACTGGCCGACAGCGTCGAGAACTTCAACGAGGCGGTTCTGTCCGGTGATGGTTTCAAATTCTGGAGCCATTCCGCCACGGCGCTGTTTGACACGGTCGGCTGGGCAGCCTGGACCTTCTTCAACAACTCCAAGGGACTGGCGGCGCTGCGCAAAAACGGCATGAAGAAGCGCTTTACCTGGGAAGCAGCCGCACACAAATACGACGAACTCTACCACCTGGCCATCCTGCGCCGGAGAGGCACGGAATACTACCGTAACCGCTTCGGAGGGTGATGGGCCAGTCCTGCCACCCCCGTTTGCCAATCCTGCCGGCAGACATGCAATTTCAGGCATCAGTGCAGATGAAGCGCCGGCAGATTTCAGGGCGCGCTTCATAGATCCGGCAGCGCCCGTCACTGAGAAATTCGCAGTTGTAATCGATCAGCAAGCGGTGCGGACCGGTCAGGGAGAGTTGCAGGCGGTTGGCTCCAAGCTGTTGAAGGCGCTCGAACTCTTCCCAAGTGAGTTCAACATCGGAGAATGAGCGGCAGCAGTCCCCGCCGCAGTTGCAGCAGCGTTGATCGCCATCCTGGGGGTGATCGAGAAGCATGCCGTGACGCCTTGCTTTCGAGCGGCTGATGAAGAGCATCGTTGCCCTCCTTGCAGCTGAAATTCCGGATTGGAAGTGTGTGGTCATTTTAACATGAAGTTCCGCGTTTGCAAGGCAATTGCCCGACGGGAAGACTCTCCGAATGAAGCAGATCTCTTTTACAAAGTTTCTTGAACAGTATCCCGTGATCCTCGGCGAGGGGGCGGTCATCGAGCGGTTGCGCCGCGCCGGCAACCTGGAACTCGATCCTTACCTGGTCAACTCGGCCTTTATCTACCAGGATGATAAACGGGCGGCGCTGGAAGCCATCTGTCGCCAGTATCTGGATATAGGCCGCGAGTTCAACCTGCCTCTGCTGATCTCAACGCCGACCTGGCGGGCAAGCAGTGAGAGGATCGCTGCGGCCGGCTTTGCCGGAGTCGATGTGAACGGCGATAACGCCAGGTTTCTTGATGCGCTGCGGAACAGTTACGGTGAATACGCCGGCAAGGTTGCCATCTGCGGCCTGATGAGCTGTCGCGGCGATGCCTACAACCCGGTAGATGCCATGGCCGTTGACGAAGCACGTGAGTTTCACTCCTGGCAGGCCGGCAAACTGGCCGATGCCGGCGTAGATTTCCTGCTCGCCTCCACACTCCCGGCCTTAAGCGAGGCAACCGGCCTGGCACAGGCACTGGCCACTACCGGTCGCCCCTATCTCATCAGCTTCATTGTTCGCCCCGAAGGGACACTGCTGGATGGCACGCCTTTGAAAGATGCCGTCACCAGCATCGATGCCGCCGTTACACCATCCCCCCTGGCCTATCTGGTCAACTGTACCCACGCCTCCTTTGCCAGGTCTGCGCTTCTGCACAAAACCAATTCCTCGGATCTGGTTCGTCAACGGATCATCGGCCTGTTGGCCAATACCGCCGCACTCAGCCCGGAAGATCTTGACGGCAGCGCCAGTCTGGTGGAGGAAGAACCACTGGCCTTCGGCAGCACCGTCGCCGGCTTGCACGGTGAACTGGCGCTGAAGATTCTGGGCGGTTGCTGCGGGACCGACGACCGGCACATCCGCGCATTGGCCGCACAACTTGCAACCGGAGCCTGAGAAGCACAATCATGGCAGAAACTGAAAACATGCAATGCCGAACCGGCTGTGCCGCCTGCTGCATTGCACCGTCGATTTCGTCGGCGATTCCCGGCATGCCGGAAGGCAAACCGGCCGGGGTGCGCTGCCTGCAGTTGACGCCGGACAAGCGCTGCCTGATCTTCGGACAGCCCGAGCGGCCGGCGGTCTGCGGCAGTTTGCGCCCCAGTGCCGAAATGTGCGGCAGCAGTGATGTCGATGCAATGGAAAAACTGACCGACTGGGAGCGCATCACCAGCCCAGCCCAGTCCTCATGACCCGAAAACTCCCCTGATTTCATCTGCGGACTTGAACCGACGGCTGCCATTGTGGTATCAATAACACCATGAATATCATTTCACCCGAACTCTTCCTGTTGTCCCTCTTCGTCCTGAACATACTGCTGATACTGCTGGACGCTTCACTCGGCTACCATCTCGCGCCCCGCCTGTTGCTGCTGTCCGGCCAGGATGATCCGGAGCGCATGGATTCAGCGGTGCGCTCGGTCCGTGGCATGCTGACGCTGCTGGTGGCCTTGTACATGTTTCTGAATTGCCTGGGGTATTTTCGCGGTAACAGCATGCTGGTACTGATCGTTACCACGATGATAGTCTTTGATCTGGGCGGGCAGTTTTACCTGAGACGGCGCTCCGGTCGCAAAGGTGAGCATCAATGAGCTATCCGCTGCTGGAACATGGCTTTGATATCAGGCCCCACGAGGTCGATACCCGTGGCAAGTTGCGGCCGGTCATCCTGCTGGCGTACATGCAGAATGTGGCTTCGGAGCATGCCACTCAGCTGGGGGTCTCCGTCAGGAACCTGCAGGTGTCGGGCCTGACCTGGGTCATGTCACGGGTACATCTGCTGATGGTGCGCTATCCGCGCAGCGGAGAGTTCATCACGATCCGCACCTGGCCGGTGACTCGCGAAGGCCTGTTTTCGATCAGGGATTTTGAATTGGTGGATGGTACTGGGGAGAGAATCGGGGCGGCCACGACTTCCTGGGCGGCGCTGGACCTGGTCAGCCGCCGTCCGGTACGGATCAACGAACGCTTGCCGCACTATCCTCTGCGGCCGGTACGCGCACTGGAGGACAGCTTTGCCACGCTGCCTGTACTTGAAAACCCTGAAACCAGGCTCTGCCTGCCGGTACTGCGGGCCGACCTCGATCTCAATCAGCACGTCAACAACACCGTCTATGCCGGTTGGGGACTGGAAGCGGCTCCGCAAGCGGTTGCGGACAGCTGCCAGCCGATGGAAATCGAAATCGGTTTCCGGGCCGAAGCCTATTACGGGGATTCGATTGTTTCGCTCTGTGCGGCAGAGCGGGAAGACGGCCTCTGTCTTCTGCACCGCATTGAAAATTCCGCAAACGGCCTGGAAGTGGCCCGCCTGCGGACCCGCTGGAAGCCGATCGGCTGAGTTTTCAGTTATTTCTTCGGCCCAGCGGCATTCAGCGCCTTGAGCACCGCATCGGTGACGTCCTGGGCATCGACGGTATTGCCGACATACAGCAACTCCTTCTTAACAACTATCACCGCAAAATCATTGGCCTTGCCGTGCTCGGCCGCCGCCTTTTCCATATCCTCGTAAAGCGCCTTGGTCTCTTTCTCCTGCAACTTGTAGAGTTCTTCTTCCGAGTTGCGGGCAAACTTCTGGAAATCTTCCAGTTTTTTCTGGAATTCCCTGGATTTTGCCTCGCGCTGCTTGGGCGTCATCACCGGCAGCTTGGCTTCGATCGAAGCCTTGAACTTCTCGATCTGCTTCTTTTTTCCGTCGATCTTGGCCTGCAGCGCGTTCTTTTTGGAGTTAAGCAGCGCTTTCAGCGCTTTTCCGCGATCGGAGTCGCCGGCGATACGGGCGATATCCACGTAACCGAGTTTCGGGCCCGGAAGCATCGCGGCCGTTTCGGCCGGTTTTGCCGTCGGTACTGTGGCTGGTTCCAAGGCCTGCGCCTGCGGAACTACAACCGCGGCGGGAGCCGGAACGGCAGTTTTTGGTTCAGTTGCGGGAACGCTGTCGGCGGCGTTGGACAGGGCTGGAAGTACGATAATCATCGCGATCAACAGTTGTTTCATAAACTTGCTGTGCATGGCATCTCTCGTTTCGTGGGATAGTGGAACCATGGCAGCATAAAGCGATTGCCGACCGGACGCAATACAAAATGCCGCAGCAAGAGAGTGACAACACCGGGACCACCAATTGAAGCTGAGTTTTGGAGTGCAAAAGATACTCCTTATGTTATCTTTGACACGTTCATTCCATTAACCGATTCAGGAGGCATACCGTGAAAGCTGAGATCGAGATCGTTCAGGGGGACATAACGACGCTGGATGTGGATGCGATCGTCAATGCCGCCAACAACACGCTGCTGGGGGGCGGCGGTGTCGATGGCGCGATCCACCGCGCCGCGGGTCCGCAACTGCTGCAGGAATGCGCCGGGCTGGGCGGCTGCGAAACCGGGGACGCCAGGATCACCGGAGGCTACCGGCTGTTGGCGCGGCATGTGATCCACACCGTCGGGCCGGTCTGGCACGGCGGCGATAAAGGGGAACCGGCGCTGCTGGAATCGTCCTATCGCCGCTGTTTCGAGCTGGCCCGCCGGCATGGTCTCAAGAGCATCGCATTTCCCGCGATCAGCGCCGGTGTCTACGGCTATCCGATGCGCGCGGCCGCCGAAATCGCGCTGACGGCCGCCCTGGCGGCGATCGCTGAGAACCCGGAACTGGAGCGGGTCGTTTTCGTCCAGTTCAACGCCGCTGCCCAGCAGGTCTACCGGGAGGCGGCGGCAAGGCTCGGGATACTGTAGGGTAGGGGTATCCTGCTTCGGCTCAAAAAAGGGCGCTCCCATGATCGGGAAGCGCCCTTTTTTCATGCTCCGGGAAGGTCTCTAGTAAAGGCTCTTCTGGGCGACGATCATCAGCGTCACCAGCAGCGGAAAGAGATTCAGGCAGAAGAAAACGGTCTTTTCGGAGCGGAGCAGGGCCAGGGAGGCCATCGGCAGGATCAGCAGCGCGAAGCAAGTTGCGATACTGCGGGAAACCAGGCCGAAGGCCGGCAGCAGCATGGTCGCGCTGACCATGGCCACGGTCCAGAGACCGAAGAGGCCGATGAAATGTGTGCCAGCGGTTGCCGCAGTCAGCAGCGGAAAACCGGCCTTGCGATAGTCGTCGGCATGGCGGCGCTGGAAAAGCCAGAAATGGGGAATCTGCCAGAGGTAGAGCAGCCCGGCCAACAGCATGATGCGGTAGTCCGGGATGTTCCCGCCGGCGCAGCTCCATCCGATCAGCGGCGGCAGCGCCCCGCATACGGCCCCGGCGGCCAGCGCATAGGGAGTGCGCCGTTTCAGGGGGGTGTAGATGCCCAGGTACCAGAGGATTCCGCCCGCTCCCAGCAGTGCCGGCGTGACTCCTCCGGCCGTTGCCAGCAGCAGTACCCCCGACAGCACGACCGCAGCGCCGATCAGAGCCGCCTGGGCCGGTTGCATGCTGCCCCTGGCTACCGGGCGCAGCCTGGTGCGGAGCATCAGCCGGTCCGCTTCGAACTCCAGGGCCTGGTTTAGCGCAGATCCCCCCGCTGCCAGCAGGGCTACAGCGGCAAAAACCAGCCAGGGCAGGCTGGCGTAGGTAGTTCCCGGAAAGAGCATGACGCCGCCGGCGGCCGCGACGCCGTTCAGCAGCGACAGGCGCGGGCGGAACAGGCTGGCCGGGGAGCGGATCATTTCAGACCTCGCAGGTACTGGACGATGGCCCGCAACTCATCCTCCTTGAGCGTGAAAGGGGGCATGATCGGGGGGAAATCCTTGACCAGATCCGCGCCCGGCTCCAGGATGGAGCGCCGCAGGTAGGCCTCGTCCACGATCACGGCCCGTTCGGCGCCGTTGGTCTCAACCGCGACGCTCCGGCCCCAGATCCCCTTGAAGGTCGGTCCCACCCTGGCGCTGCCGTCCTCGGAGTGGCATCCCAGGCAACCATGCTTCTCCAGCAACTCGTGCCCCAGGTGTTCCTTCTGTTCCCCGGCCCCACTTTCATGTTCCATCCAGGCTGAGAATTCCGCTTCGGGCAGCGCTTCCACGGTGGTGATCATGGCCGAATGGCTGGTGCCGCAGTACTGCGAGCAGAACAGGTCGTAGCTGCCCGCTTTCGAGGCCACGAACCAGGCGTGGTTTTTCATGCCCGGCACCACATCGCGCTTGACCCGGAAGGCCGGCAGGAAGAAGCCGTGGATCACGTCCTGCGATACCAGGTTGACCTTGACCGGCCTGCCGACCGGCACATACAGCTTGGGGCTGGTGACCCCGTTGGCATAGCTGAAGCTCCAGGACCACATGCGGGCGGTGGCGGTCACCTCCATCGCCCCCTTGGGGACGTTGCGCAGCGTGAGGTAGCCGGACCAGCCGTAGTAGAACATGGCCAGCACCAGCATGGTCGGCAGCACGGTCCAGATGATCTCCAGCCAGAGGTTGCCCTCAGCTTTCGAAGTCGCCTCCGGCGCCTTTGAGCGGTGGTAGCGCACGACAAAATACAGCATTGCCGCGGTGATGCCGATCAGCAGCACCAGGCAGGCCCCGAAGATGAACATGAAGACCGGATCGATCGCTTCGGTTGTGGTCATCAGACGCGCAGGGTTCACAACAGCTCCTCAGTTTTAACGGTAGAGCACATCAAAAAAGGTCAAGCCGATAAATATGGCCAGGGTCACCAGCGCCAGGAACAGCAGCCAGCGCAAGAGGCGTCCCTCGTACTTCATGTGCATGAAGAAAGCGATCACCAGGCCGGCCTTGGCGCAGGCGATGGTCAGCGCCGCGATTACCTTGTAGCCTCCCAGTTCGACGCGGGTGATGGCGACGGTCAGGGCGGTCAGGATCAGCAGAACCAGCCAGATGCCGGTCAGCTTGCGGTAGCCGATGATGTGATGTTGTTCGTGCCGGTCCACAGGAATTGTTTCTCCAATGCTTTGGTAGGTGCGCGGCTTGCCGCGCCCTTTTGCCGTAATAGCCTCGGGCGCGGCAAGCCGCGCCCCTACAGGACCAGATAATACAACGGGAAGATGAAAATCCAGATCAGGTCCACCAGGTGCCAGTAGAGCGCCCCGTTTTCCAGCAGGATGTAGTCGCTGGCATTGACCGCACCGGATCGGGCCTTGAGCGCGATCCAGGCCAGCAGCAGCGCGCCGATGACGACGTGCAGGCCATGGATGCCGGTGGTGATGTAGTACAGGCTGAAAAAGACCGATTCGCCCGGCGGCCCGCTTTTCAGCTGCTCCGATCCGGGATAGATGCCGTGGCCGATCTTGGCGCTCCACTCGAAGTATTTTATGACCATGAAACCGGCGGCGCAGAGAATCGTGCCCCCGATCAGTGCCACGACCCGCCGTGTTTCGCCGCGCTGCGCGGCGGTGACCGCCATGGCGGCCAGCAGGCTGCTGGTCAGCAGTATCACGGTGTTGGTCGCCCCCAGGGTCCAGTCCAGCTGCCTGCCGGCCGTGGCAAACTCGTGCGGATAGCGCTTGAGGTACACCGCATAGAGCAGGAACAGCCCGCCGAACAGCAGCAGTTCGGTGAACAGGAACAGCCACATGCCGAGTTTTGCGCCAAAGTAGTCTTTCGGTTCCTGATGGTTCATTTACAGATCCCTGGTAAAGTCATGGCCGGTTTCCATCCTGGAAATGCTATCACTCCGCGAAGCTGAACCCGGCGCCCTTGTTCGTTTCATGGTGTTTACAGGCCTGGGCGACAATGTCCAGCAGCTCGCTTTCGTCCCAGGGCTTGGTCAGGAACTTGAAGATCGTGCCCCGGTTAATGGCGGTAGTGACCGCCTGCAGGTCCGGATCGCCTGTCAGCAGCATGCGCACCACATCGGGATAAATCTCCTTGACCCGTTCCAGGAATTCGTTGCCGTTCATGACCGGCATGCGCAGGTCCGAGATCACCACGGCAACACACTTGCTGGCCAGTATTTCAAATCCATCCGCCGCGCTGGCGGCGCCAAAGACCTGGTAGCCGGCCAGGCCAAGCATGCTCTGCAGCGAGTGAATTACCTGCTTGTCGTCATCCACCACCAGGATGTTGTGTCCCGTCCCCTCCGGGCAGGGTTCTCCAAAACTGATGGCCCGGTATTGCCGCAAAAATTGCTCAAACTGCCCGGCCGGTAACGGCTTGCTGATGTAATAGCCCTGGATTTCATCGCAATGGTGCTGGCGCAGGTAGTCCAGCTGGCCAACCGTCTCGACCCCTTCGGCGATGACCTTCAGGCGCAGGCTGTGGGCCATGGCAATCACCGCCTTGGCAATGGCGGCGCTGTCCGGATCGCTGGTGATGTCCCTGACAAAGGATTGATCCACCTTGAGCTTGTCGAAGGGGAAGCGCTTGAGATAGCCGAGGCTGGAGTAGCCGGTGCCGAAGTCGTCCATGGAAAGGGTGGTGCCCAACGCCTTCAATTCTTTGATGATGCCGGTCACACGATCCAGGTTCTGCATGACCAGGCTCTCGGTGATTTCCAGGTCCAGGTAACGGGCATCCAGGCGGGTTTCCAGCAGAATCCGCTCCACAACCCGTGCCAGATGCTTCTGGCGGAACTGGCGGGCGGAGAGATTGACCGCCACCGGGATTGACGGCAGTCCCAGTTCCTGCCAGGCACGGTTCTGGCGGCAGGCGGTTTCCATAACCCATTCTCCGATCGGCTCGATCAGTCCGGTCTCCTCGGCCAGCGGAATAAAGCTGGCCGGGGTGATCAGCCCCAGATCCGGGCTCTGCCAGCGCACCAGCGCCTCCATGCCGGTCAGCTGACCGCTCTGCAGGCTTACCTTGGGTTGGTAGCAGACAAAGAGTTCATCCCGTTCCAGGGCGCGGCGCAGATGTTTTTCCATGGTCATGCGCGTCAGCGAACGGGCATTCATCTCGCCGGTATAGAAACGGATCCGGTCGCGCCCCTGCTCCTTGGCCTGGTACATGGCCAAGTCGGCGTTTCTCAGCAGCGTCTGCACATCTTCGCCGTCCCGGGGCGAGATGCTGATGCCGATGCTGCAGGTGACCATCAGCTCATGTCCGTTGATCCGGAACGGTTGCGACATCACCTGGCGGATATCTTCAGCAATGCGATCGGCCACATCGCCACTCTCATCATTGCAGACCACGGCGACAAACTCGTCGCCCCCCTGGCGGGCCACCGTATCCCCGGCCCTGATGCATTCTCCCAGCCGTTCCGCGGCCACCTTGAGCAGCCTGTCCCCCACATCGTGCCCCAGGCTGTCGTTGATGAGCTTGAAATTGTCCAGGTCGATAAAGAAAACCGCGACCTGCTGGGATGTGCGCCGGGAGATGAGCAGGGCCTGATTGAGTCGGTCAATCAGCAGGTTGCGGTTCGGCAGACCGGTGAGGTCGTCGTGGTTGGCCTGAAACTCCAGCTGTTGTTCGTAACGTTTTCGCTCGGTGACTTCCTCGAAGGTCTCGATCACCGCCAGCAATTCCCCCCTGCTGTTGCGTATCGGCGCAGCGTTGAAGATCAGGTAGCGGTCGGCGCCATTGAGATCGGGATACCACCCTTCGGCCTGAATGCCTTCCGGGATGAAACTGGATTTGCCGAAATTATGGTAATGCGCCGGCATTTTATCAGGCATGCCGTCAATCACCATATCGGCCAGCACCGGGCGGTGTTCCGCGTAAAAAGCTTTCCAGACCTGATCTTGGCCAAGCATTTCCGTGGCGCTGATGCCGGTCAGTTTCTCACAGGCATGATTCCAGATCAGCACCCGCCGCCCGGTATCAATGACAAAGGCCGGAACGGCGCTGTTGCGCACCAGGCTTTCGGCAAACTCCTTCTGATCGGCCAGCGCGGTGGCAACCTGCTTGCGTTCCGAAATGTCCTGGATAATGGCGATATAGGATAGATGCCCCTCCAGCTCAAGGGCGCTGATTGAAACCTGCACCGGAAAGCAGGTTCCGTCCTTGCGGCACCCGCTGGTCTCCTGTCGTTGCCTGAGCTTGCCGCGTTTTCCGCAGATGATAGTTTCCTGATGTTCCGTGGCGGTTTCAAGAGAGAGGCCGGGGATTATGACCGCCAGATCGCTGCCGGCAATTTCGGCCGGGGCATAACCAAACGCGGTGACCGCCGCCGGGTTGATCGACTCGATCTTTCCCTGTGAATCAAAATGGATCACGGTATCGACCAGATGCCGCAAGGTCTGCTCGGTCCGGCTCATCTCCTCGGTGGCCAGGTTCTGGAACGGTCTGACGATCAGCCACCAGATGAAGGGCGCACTCAACAGCGACAGCCCCAGGGAGTCAGCCAGATTTCTGAGATTTGGCGCAGCTTCCTGCATCAGGGCGTCCAACAGGTACATCATGGCGATTTCCAGAACAAATACGATGATCAGCAGGCGGACAAACAGCGCCACCGGTTTTGGAAAACGCGCGTGTCTCCCCGAACCGTCGCTGTCGTTATTCGGTTTCATTGCGATCTCCTTTCTCTGCCACTCGCAATCTACCGTCCCGCTCCGCCGTAAAATCATACGGCCCATGGGTAACCATTGGCTCTTCCTCGAAATTCTCCGTCGGCGGCGGGGTGGCGACGCTCCACTCCAGCGTGGCGCCGCCCCAGGGGTTGCCCTCGAACGGCACCCCCGAGCGTAGACCGCGGAACAGGTTGACCAGCATGAGCACCAGGCCGCAGGCCAGGATCCAGCTGCCGACCGTGGCCACCAGGTTGAGGCTGGCGAACTCGGGCAGGTAGTCGTAGTAGCGGCGCGGCATGCCCTTCATTCCCAGCACCTGCATCGTGAAGTAGAGCAGGTTGAAGCCGGTGAACATCAAAGCCCAGGCGAGCAGGGCCGGCTTTTCGGCATAGCGCCGGCCGTAGAACTTGGGCAGCCAGTAGTGCATGGCGGCGAAGAAAGCGAAGCCGGAGCCGCCGAACATCACATAATGGAAATGTCCGACCACGAAGTGGGTGTCATGCACATGCACATCGGTGGCGGCCGCGCCCAGGATCAGGCCGGAGAGGCCGCCGATCGAGAAGAGCAGGATGAAGGAGAGCGCGAACAGCATCGGGGCTTCCAGCGAGATCGAGCCGCGGTAGAGGGTCGAGACCCAGTTGAAGACCTTGATGGCCGAGGGGATCGCCACGATGAAGGTCAGGAAAGAGAATACCAGCACGGCGGTATCGCTCATGCCGCTGGTGAACATGTGGTGTCCCCATACCAGCGAGCCGGCGGCGGCGATGGCCAGACTGGAGAAGGCGATCATCTTGTATCCGAAGATCGGCTTGCGCGAGAAGACTGGGATGATATCCGATATCACCCCCATGGCCGGCAGGATCATGATGTAGACCGCCGGATGGGAATAGATCCAGAACAGGTGCTGGTACATCAGCGGATCGCCGCCCCGTGCCGGGTCGAACAGGCCGGTGCCGAGCAGCCGTTCGGCCATGACCAGCACCAGCGTGATTGCCAGGATC
>Ga0209212_1001481_pt1 | contig 37648 bp, 24 predicted proteins | sample RifGroC2_FD_183996 | JGI IMG/M metagenome (GOLD analysis project Ga0209212, IMG submission 183996) | Groundwater microbial communities from Rifle, Colorado, USA - Groundwater C2 (SPAdes) (version 2) | ecosystem: Environmental > Aquatic > Deep subsurface > Groundwater | place: Rifle, Colorado...
CTCTGGCTGCGATTATATTTCTTGAAGTTCATACAGGAAAATACACGATTTATTGCTTCCATTATACCAAAATGCGCTCACTTTCGTGAGCGCATTTTGTAGTGCATGTGAGTAATGGGACAGCCTCTTTCGGGCTTTTTTGATTGTGATTTAAATTAGTTTGCGTGGATTATGTCGTTGAGTGGTCCGGTGCAGATTCCGTTGGTTTCAATTGCTGAGTTTAGAGTTAACTGGATTGCAGTTTCGAAATCTTGTGAATTGTCAACGATACAATACATGGGCTGATTCACCCAAGTTGGATTTGGGTTAATTGTGTATATCATGGTAACGGCGCATCCGTTGGTTGCTGATCCGGTTATTTCATAACTCACAGCTGCCCAGTCTCCCGTATTCGCAGTCATGGTTGCCGGTTGACAATTTGTGAATTTATTATCAAAGCACGATGCGTCGGTTCCACAGTTTACGGTTAATTGAATATGGTCGACTTCTATTTTTGCGTTTTCGTCTGCGACTGTTGTTGGGTCAGATTCTGCGCTGACAGTTGGATCATAGCCGGCTTCAACTTCTTGGCCGTCTGAGTATCCGTCGCCGTCAGTGTCTGAATTGTATGGATCTGTTTTTGAAGTATTTGTCTCGTAGGCGTTTGTTAGGCCATCATTGTCAGAGTCTAGTTGCGTGTCATCGATTGGTTGTTCTTGAATTTCTTCTGTTTCAGGTGTATCGCTTACTTCATTAAGCGATACGGATTTTTTAAATGTGCATCCTGCTCCAGCCAAGAGAAGGGAAATGACAAAAAGTATGGCGAGTTTTTTCATAGGATGGTTTATTATTTATTATTTTCCAATTTCGAACAGAGATCTGTGTCAGACGGGTCGGAGTGAGAAATCCTTTCGAGAAGATCTCCCGCTTCGCTCGTGATGGGTATGTAGATAGGAAAGAGGGGGTTAGTTGAAGAAGAGTTAGTTTAATGTCTCGCTTTCTTCTTCTGGCTGGGTTTGGAAGGCGTTGAGGATTGTTTCTTTGGTTAGTTCGATGACTCTGCCCAAAAGTTCGTGTTGATCTTCGGGAAATTTTGAGAGTACCCAGTCTTCTAGTGGGATGTTTTCTGCAGGTGCATTGACTCCAACTTTGAATCTCCAGAATGCTTGGGTACCAAGTGCTTCGATAATGGACTTAACGCCATTGTGACCACCGGCTGATCCTTCTTTGCGAACGCGCATTACCCCAAGGTCAAGACTGGCATCATCGTAGACTGTCCAAACATCAGCGTCCGCAATTTTAAATTGTTTCTGCAAAGCAACTAGCGCATCGCCGGATTTATTCATGAAAGTTGTTGGCTTGGCTAGAATCAGTTTTTCACCATCCATATTTACTTCCGCGACCTGAGCATGAACATCGGGTTTATTGGAAAACGAACATCCAAGTTCGTTGGCGATAGCGTCAACCACCATAAAACCAACATTATGTCGGGTGTTTTTGTATTGCGTGCCAATATTGCCAAGGCCGATAAGGAGGATCATAGGGGGAGAAAGTAGAAGGTAGAAAGTATGGAGCAGGTCTTGTTATCTGGCTGTCGTCTGGATTTTGCCTTAGGTCGTGTGTGACTTTGAGCGTCCTTTTACATGGATTCGAATTGGTACTCCGTCAAAAGTATACATGTCTCGTAAGTAATTTTCCAAAAAGCGGACATAGGAAGGGTTAAGGGCCTGGTTGTGAGTTTGTTTTAGGATCAGCTCAAAAACTGGAGGGTTAACTCTTTTTTGGTAGAACTTAACAATTTTTGGATGAGACTCACCTTTACCTTTGCTAGGTTTGTGTTTAACAATTGCTTGGCTAATAAATCCGCGCGCTTGGTTGTCGTCAAGTTGTGTAAATCGATTTTCCACAACCTGATCAATAATTTCAAAAAGATTTTGAACCCGTTTGCCAGTTTGGGCTGAAGTAAAAAGAATTGGCGCCCAGTCGAGCATTGGTAGGTGAGCGCGAATATAGTGTTCGTATTTGTTGATTGTGACTGAATCCTTGTCAGGAATTAAATCCCATTTGTTGGCGATGATAATTACACTGGCTCCTGATTTTTCCAAGTCACCAGCCAAATGTTTGTCTTGCGTATGGATCGGTTCTGAAATATCAAGAACAAGCAAACACACATCAGAGCGTTTCATGGCTTGTTCGGTGCGTTCAATACCTTCTTTTTCCAGCTTTGATCCGCCTTTATTTACCCGAGCCATTTTTCTAATTCCTGCAGTGTCAACTAAAATATAATCTCGTCCATCAACTGTTATTCTGGTGTCATTTGGCTCACGAGTAGTGTGTTCAATTGATGAAGCAATAAAGCGACTTTCACCGATAGCTGCATTAAGCAAAGAAGATTTTCCCACATTTGGTCGGCCGATAACTGATACTTGCGTAGCATGAACATCTAAAATCGAAATTGCCGGGCAGTTGATTTCATCAAGCTTTTCATAAACAAGATCAAGCAGATCGCCTGTTCCTGTTCCGCGTTTGGCACTAATGGCGAGTGGTGCTTGGAAACTCCAGCTATGCCATTGTTTTTCATTGATAGCAGTACGCATTAAACGGTTATCAGCTTTGTTTGCCGCGACAATGATTGGCTTATTAGTTTTTCTAAGTTCTTTTTCTAAGACACGATCTTCTTCTTGCAATCCTGTTTGCGCATCAACAATAAAAAGAAGCACATCTGCTTCTTTCATAATTTTGCGAGCTTGCTTGCCAATTTCAATATCAATTTCATTTTTTGCCCCCCGATCAAGTCCGCCGGTGTCAATTAAACGAATAACTCGTCCGCGCCAAATACAATCAGCTTCAAAAATGTCTCGGGTTGTTCCAGGGATGGCAGATACAAGAGTTTTTTGTTCTTCGATTAGCTTGTTAAACAAGCTAGATTTTCCAACATTTGTGCGGCCAACAATTGCGACCTTTGGGATGTCTGACATATGAGGGGGGATTGGGGAAAAATGATAGGATTGAAGGGATTAAGGGGATTGGGAGAGGGTGGAGAGACTGAGTTTACTGCAATACCAAGTTCGTTGCATTTTGGCCTAAAATGATCAAAAAGTCAACTGTTTGATCTAAAGTTTCTGGATTATCCACTGTTAACTCCCGTGGAACAACAGTATCGGAAAAAACCCAGCCAGCAGTGGTCATGGCTACATCGGCTTCTAAGAATTCTTTTAAAATTTGTAATTCTTGAGATTTTTCACCACTAGTTAAATCGTAGATTATTGTGGTTGCATAATTTTGAGAATCAGCGTTACCAATGCTAACAACAGAGAAGTTTGTTCCAGCTAACATCTGCGATGTTTGAAAAGCAAGTCCAGATACGCCAGTTCCGTTTTGAATTTCCAAAGTAACATTTGATCCAGCTGGAGTTGCAGAGCTAGTTGATTGCTGTGAAAGGGTTGTGCTGGTTTGTGATGATAAGATTTGCTCAGCGATCTCTTTGATTGGACCCCAATCATCTCGTTTTGGTAAAAGAACAAATGATCCGTTGATGGTTGATGAGTACAGCGGGCTGTTAGTACTAGAGTCTAAAACTGTGGTATGAATTTTTTCTGTATCAATGTTTGGAATGTAGCGTGTCATCTTCATGAGTTCCCAAAATGACATGTTTGTTTCCACATTGTCTTGAAATGTTTCCACTAAGTTATTTAATTTTGAAGGATTTAAAAATGTTGAAGCAGAAAGTAAATTATCTTTTACTGCTAGCAAAATCTTTTGTTGGCGATCGGCTCGCGCAAAGTCTGAACCTTCACCATTGTTACCGTGTCGTGATCGAGCAAACTGCAAAGCAGTATCGCCGTTCATGTGAGTCCATCCTTGTTCAAAAGTGATAGTTTGCACAAGGTCGTCTTGGGTTGGATATGTTTCGTCAGTAAATGAGCGATCAACATAAACATCAATTCCGCCAATCCCATCTATCAAATCAATAAAACCATTAAAGTCAACTTTTACATAATAATGAATTTCTTGATCGAGCAAATCACTTATTACTTCCGAGCTCCACTCTGGACCTGATCCAGGGTTTTCCATTTCTCCGTAAGCATTAATGCTGTTAATTTTTTGATACCCATAGCCAGGAATTGGCACAGCCAAGTCGCGGGGAATTGATAAAAGTCCAATGTCACTAGTTGAAGGTCGATAGCTAGCAAACATGATTGTGTCAGTTAGCTCAGGGCCATCGTGACCAGAGCCGCCAATCCCTAAAAGTAAAAAATTGATTCTATCATCATTTTCTCCAGTTAATTCTTTGTCAGATGAACCAACTAAACTTCTTAAAGATGAAAAAAGCGAAAAGCCATCATAGCCAACAATGTTGTCGTTGAATTTTTTGGAAAGATTATAGGAAACAAGAACTCCGCACATGGCAGTGACAACAAAAACAGTCCCAAGGATTTTAAAGAGTTTCTTTTTTCGTTTGTTCTCTTTTTGTCCTGGGACAAGTTGATATTTTTGTTTAAGAAAGTCAACACTATGCTCATCGGTCATAATTATTCCTATTCTAGCAGAAAGAAGAAGAAAAGGGAATTCCTTGCACAAGCATGAAAAATGTGTTATTATCATGTCGTTATTTGCTAACCTTAACCAAAACTCACATGTCTTTTTCAGAAAATAAAGAGTCAGCGATTTTTCGAATCTTTGGCGCAACGCTTGGTGGCGTTGTTGTTTTTATTTTAGAGATATTGCAAGTTGTAATAATCGCGGCCGCGATTATTATTCCAATTCGATATTTTCTCATTCAACCTTTTATTGTGAAAGGGGCTTCCATGGAACCAAACTTTGAAGAAAATCAGTATTTGATCATTGACGAACTTTCCTATCGATTGCGAGAAATAGAGCGCGGAGAGATTATAGTTTTTGAACCACCAACAAATGTAAGTCAATATTATATTAAGCGTGTTATTGGATTGCCTGGGGAAACAGTTGAGATCAATGACGGAAAAATTCAGATTTATAACGATGAATTTCCAAATGGAGTTTTAATCCAAGAAGGATACATTGATGAATACACCTATGGCGAGGAATATGTTGTCTTAGGTCAGGATGAGTATTTTGTTATGGGTGACAACCGTGATGTAAGTTTGGATTCTCGCGCTATTGGCCCAATACCAAAAGATAATATTGTTGGAAAAGTTTGGTTAAGAGGATTGCCCTTTGATAAAGCAGGTTTTATTCCAACGCCTGTCTATTTACTTGAAAATTAAAAAAATATGATAGCAAAAAATGTTGATGCCAAAGCAGGGGATAGGAAAGCAGTAAAAACACCACAGCTTTTAAGAGGGTTTAAAGATATTCTTCCAGGTGAGGAGCCATACTGGAATGCGGTCGAAGATGCTGCTAGAAATATTGCTACAAGTTATAGTTTTGGCAGACTTCGATTGCCAATTTTGGAGCAGACTTCATTGTTTGAGCGTTCGATTGGAAAAGCAACTGATGTTGTGGAAAAAGAAATGTACACTTTTGTTGATCCAAGCAATACGCGGGTGACTTTGCGACCAGAGGCAACTGCAGGCGCGGCGCGGGCGTACATTGAGCATGGAATGGTAAATAAAACTCAGCCAGTCAAGATGTGGTACTTTGAGCCAATGTTCCGCCATGATCGTCCACAAGCTGGTAGATATCGTCAGTTCTATCAATTTGGTCTTGAAGCAATTGGTTCGTCAGATCCAATCCTTGATGCGCAGATGATCTTGATGACTCACAGATTTTTTAAAGGCCTTGGCGTGGAAGTAAAGTTTTTACTAAATTCCATTGGTACAGAAGAGTCTCGTCGGGAATATATAATGGAGCTTGTTAGCTATTTTAAACAATTCCGCAAGCGTTTATCAGAAGTTGATAAAAAACGATTAACAAAAAATCCTTTACGGCTTTTAGATTCAAAGGAAGAAGGAATGGATGAATTGCGTGACGGCGCTCCTCAAATTTTAGATTGGCTTGACGAAGACTCAAAACAGCATTTCATGAAAGTGCTTGAGTATTTGGATGAAGCAGAAGTGCCTTATGAATTAAATCCATACTTAGTTCGAGGATTGGATTATTACACAAAGACAGTATTTGAAGTTGTGGAAATAACAGATGATGCTGAGCGTGCGCAAAATTCACTCGGTGGTGGTGGACGATACGATACTCTTATTGAACTTTTGGGAGGCAGGGAAGATACACCAGCTATCGGTATAGCACTTGGAGTGGAGCGGGTGATTATGGCTATGAAGAATCAAGGAGTTGAATTTTCAAAAGAGCGCGAGGTTGATGTATTTTTCTGTCAGCTAGGAGATGCATCACGAAAGAAGGGACTGATTGTTTTTGAAGAGTTTAGAAAAGCTGGAGTCTCAATTGCTGAAGCTTTTGGCAAAGGAGCATTAAAGGGACAACTAGAAATGGCAGATAAGCAAAAAGCAAAAATCGCTCTTATCCTTGGGCAAAAAGAAGTTCTTGACGGAACAATCATCATCCGTGACATGGAATCAGGCGCTCAGGAGATTGTGAATATTGATAAAGTAGTAGCAATAGTAAAAAGACAGTTGGAGATGATGGGGTAGGGAATGGAAAGTAGAAAGTTTAAAGTATAAAGAAAAAAGTTTCGTGATGAGTCATCCAACTGAGTCCAATTGACAAAATAGCCTTATTCTTGTACTATCTGCGAGTAATTCGTAATAGAATTTTCAGATTTGGATGTTTGTAAGCTATATATCGAAATGTGAAATTCTAACAACAAGAAAGGCAGGTGATTCTAAATGTCAGACATACTAATCAAAAGAAAAAAAGGAGAAAGTTTTGAAGCGATGTATCGTCGATTTTCACGTCGTTTTATGCAAAGCGGTAAAAAACTTACAGTAATGGGAAACCGTTATTACTCTAAAGATAAAACAAAAAACAAACGCCAGGAAAGCGCACTTCGCGGACTTAAGATTTCGGAAAAGCGTGAGTGGATGATTCGTACTGGAAAAATTTCTGAAGACGATCGATTCCAAAACAAAAAGTAAAATAAAAATGACCTTGCAATCGCAGGGTCATTTTTAAATTGCATGTCATTAACTAATTGCTGTATACTCTTACTGTAGCTATTTTCTATCCGGCAGAGCCGGACCCGGCTTTGCTGGGCTTGCTACTCACAATTATATCTATGAAACTATACGAAAAAATTACCGCAGACATGAAGGCTGCGATGAAAGGCAGAGATGTTCAAACTTTGAGTATCTTGCGCATGCTTTTGGCATCACTTAAGAATAAGATGATTGAGACTCGCAAAGAGTTGGAAGATGCTGAAGTCGTAGCCACTGTTCGATCTGATATTAAAAAGATCGAAGATGCACTAGAAAGTTTTGTGGCTGGAGAACGAGAGGATTTGGCAGATAAAGCAAGATCAGAACTTGTTATATTAAAAACTTATCTGCCACCAGAAATGTCTGAGGAAGATTTGGAAAAGGCGATTAAAAAAGTGATTGACCAGTTAGAGGACGGTAGTGCCTCAGATATAGGAAAAGCCATGGGCAAAGTAATGCAAGAACTCAAAGGTCAAGTCGACGGCGCACGAGTCAAAGCAATGCTTGCGAGGATCTTGGGTGAGAAATAAAAAAAAATAAAAAGCGACCCTCGATAAGCTCGGGGTCGCTTTTATTATCCCGAGCGAAAATTTGAGAAGTTAATTCGAGAGTTGATTAGATGGGCAAGTTAGTGCTATAATTTTTTTATGAAAAATTCTTATAAATCGTTTGTTGTTTTTGGTGGTTTTATTGTTTTGGTTTGTCTGATTTTTATCGGCATCATTTATTTTTCGTCATATAAAAATATTGATCAACAAACCGATATCCAAATTGTCCCAGAAGCAACTTCAGCTGTCCTTTATTTAACAACCATGACTCATCTTGAAGACGCTTGGGAATCTGTAGCGACCAATGAAGATTATTTTAATAGCGTGGCTGGGCAAGTGCGTTATGGAATGGGTATAGCCGAAAAATATAATGCAATTTTGACCATTGAAACAGGTCTGCCGTTTGCTGAGGGATGTGTTAATTTTAATGACAATGTTATTGGCGAGGTTCTAGAGCGGGGGCACGGGGTTGGTGTCCATCCTGATTTGCCAGCGGAAAGAGTTTTGTCTACCAAACTTGCAATCGATTACATTAAAAAACGTGTCGATGCTGTTAAAAAATTAGTCGACACTGATATTATCGGCTGTTCTGGGGTTGGTGGAAAATCAGATTGGTATACTGCCAGTCTTCAAGCTGGTTGTAGTTTTGTTGATGGGACAGTAGCTTTTGCCTACCTTTCAATGCCAATGTCAGCTAGACCGGAAGGCTATACTGATGAAGCTATCTTGGATGGCCTTTTTCATCGTCCTGTCCCTCTTGGCGACGAGCGCTTTTATCCTTTTTGGATAAATTCATGCGAGGATCTTGTTCCAGATGAAGATGGGGATTTGCTTTTGGGTTCCGGAGAAACTTTTAGTCTTGCTATGTATGCCGAGGTCGGTGATCGTAACGGTATTCAACCAGAATGTGGTAAGGATTGTCCTTTAACCATGGAAGATGTCGATGCTTTTGTAAAAGAGATTACTGATTTTGCTGATAGTCGTGATACCACAAGAATCGCAAAATTTAATGTGTATTTTCCTGCGAATCTTTTTGTTTCAGAGAATAAAAATGTATTGGAAGCTTTTTTTAAAGAAGCTCAAAAATTACAAGATAGCGGGGTACTACGATGGGCCAGTCAGGCCGATATTTACAAAGCTATGATAGCCGTTAGATAAATGTAGCGCAAGAGATTATTACAAAAAGAACTGGAAGAAGATAAACTAAAAAAATAAAAAGCGATCCTTTGAAAAGCTCTGGGGTCGCTTTTGTTATCCCCAGTAAAAATCTTTTTTTTCGTCTAAATGATATAATTTCAATGAACAAATATTCTTTATGACACAATTTTTGAAATACTCGCTTTTCACCCTTGCGCTGGCAGTTTTTAGCTTTAGTTTGTTTGTCGGACAGGCCAGAGCCGATGTTGTGAGTGTTGCATGTTCCGGAACATCCGGATCGCCTACGGCTGTTACAGAAGCAGATCTTGCCGGAGACGATGTTACTTTCACAGACGGTGGAGACGGTTGGTGCGTACTTGATGAAGCGATCTCAGCGTCGTCGGTGGTGATCAATACGGGGGTGACGATTACGCATACGGCGACTGATGTGGACGGTGTTACGATTACGACTACTGGGATTTTTGAGATTCAGGAAGGAGGAGTAATTAATGCGGATACTAAAGGGTGTCAAGGTGTAGCTAATGCCGATGGCACTGGCCCAGATGGTTCGAATGTTTGTGGTCCTCAAGCTGGTTGGGGAGATGGAAATGGATCGGATGGTGGTTATCAGGGCGCAGGATATGGTGGATTAGGAGGAATGGGTTCTTCTTCGACCTTTATTCTTGGTGGCGCAACTTACGGATCAGCTACCGCGCCAATTTTTCTCGGTTCTTCTGGTGGTGGTGTTGCCGGTGCTTCATTAAATGCTGGTGGAGACGGTGGTGGATTAGTCATCCTCTCAATCGGAGGAATTTTTACTCACAACGGAACCATTTCTGTTAACGGAGGTACGGGAGAAGGGAATAATGACAGTAGATCAGCAGGAGGCGGATCGGGAGGATCAATTTATATCACAGCCAGCTCTTTGGCGGGTTCAACCGGAATTTTTTCGGCAAACGGTGGAAGTGGTATGGATCATACCATTGCTGATGGTGGAGGTGGAGGTGGAGGACGCATCGCCCTTTTGTATGGGTCTAGCGCTTTTTCTGGATTGGGGGCGGAGGATTTTACTGTAACAGGTGGGTTAGGGTCAGATACCGCAGATGATGGTTCTTCGGGAACGGTGTACACTAAAAATACAGGTTCCGATGCCGTGACTATTTATCATGGGTTTACTTTTGATGACACAGATTACAATGTTACATCTTGGACTATGGATCAGTCAGCGGATAATCAATATTGCGCAACCGGTACGACAACGCCATCCTTAACTGCGACAAATTTGATTATTGATGGAACCATTTCTTGCGATCTCACAACTATTACTTCTTTCAACTTTTCTGCCTCGAGCTCATTTTCGGTTGGAGACGGTGCAAATATTTCCATCACCGGCGGTGGGGCGGATGTTGATTTTAATATTCCAAATGCCAATGATCAAGCCTGGACTAATTTTACTTTTACAGGTGCTGCCGAAGGTTTTTTCACCATTGACGATGTTATAGGTATCGACATGAATAGCTCAACGGTTTCGGCTAATGCTCAGTGGATAAATCTTGCATATCTTGAAGTTGATGCATCGTCGACCATTAGTGCGGACTCAAAAGGTTGTAGGAGTTTTAGTGGTGTTGAAGATGGGTTTGGGCCCAATTCTTCTAATGTTTGTGTTGTACTAACCGATCCTGGAAGTGTATTAGGAGCTGGAGACGGGAGTTCTAGTGATGGTGGCGCTCAGGGTGCTGGTTATGGAGGGACTGGTGGTTTAGGTACAACTGTGTCTTTAGATACTGGTGGCCGTTCGTATGGTTCGGCAAACACTCCGATTTTCTTTGGTTCGTCTGGTGGCTCGGAGAATCTTGGAACCGTTCCTCCTGCAGGTGGAACAGGCGGAGGTTATATTAAATTAAACATGACTGGTTCTTTTACACATAACGGAGTTGTGTCTGCAAAAGGAGGAGCTGGAACAATCTCTTCCACCTCGCGCGCGACTGGTGGAGGTTCAGGGGGATCAATTTATATAACAGCCGGTTCAATTATTGAAGACGGCGGAGCTGTAGGTACTTTCTCTGTTATCGGCGGAGATGGTGGAGACGGGGCTGCGCATAACGGTGGAGGCGGAGGCGGAGGTCGAATAGCAATTGAATACGGCGCAGATCCAGATTTATTGGTTTCGAATCTTGTAGTTGCAACTATCGCTGCGGGTGGTTTAGGACCTGATACCGCGAATGAAGGATTGGTTGGTTCTCTTTATACATTACAAAACGTTTCTTTAACTTCCATCACCATCACCGACAATTCCGGCTACACCAACGACTCAACTCCGGTCATCACAATCGTCCAGTCCGGTGCTGTTCCAAGCCACATCGCCTTTTCATGCAACGCTGGTTCAAACTGGTCTGACTGGATCGCTTATCCGGACGATGAAGTAGTTAATGATGACGATGGTCCGGCTTTTGATATAACTTCCGGCGCCACAGGCTGTTCTGTAACTAACGAGCTCAAAACAATATCAGCTAAGATTAAAGATGCTTCCTCTGAATCATCCACTGTTTCAGATACAACAACATACGACACGGTCGCACCAACAGTTCTAAATGTAACCGCAACCAATGTTGATGGAACATACGGAGCAGATACTGTTATATCAGCCACTGTGCAATTCGATAGCAGTATGGCGGTCACCGGCACTCCTCAACTTCTTTTGGATATGAATAGTGTTGACCGTCAGGCCAACTATGCTTCTGTTCTCACGGATACTTTAACTTTCACATACACAATCGTTAACGGCGACAACAAAACCGATCTTGACTATGTCGGAACTGATTCTTTGACCTTAAACTCCGGAACCATTAAAGATTTAGCAGGGAACTCTGCTACTTTGACTTTGGCTTCACCTGGCGCTGTAGGTTCTCTCGGAGCCAATAAGAGCATTAATATTGAAACTAATCCAGAAGTAAATTGGAGCTCTGCTTCACAATCCGGAGCAGAGAATGTCGGAACCTTAACAGTCACAGCAACTCTTTCCTTTACCTACGCCTCTGACGTCACTATTCCTTATACAATGACTGGCACAGCCAGCAGTCCTTCAGATTACTCAATAACCGCTAGCCCACTTGTTATTACAGCAGGGAACGCTTCAGGAAGTATAACCATAACAGTTGTAGATGATGTTGTAGACGAACTCGATGAAACAGTTATTGTCACCATGGGTGTATTAACCAATGGTATTAAAGGAGCAACAGATGTTCATACCGCCACAATAACCGACAACGACTCTGCTCCAACAATATCTATAGACGATCCAACAGTATCTGAAGGAGCTGGAACAGGAACCGTGACAGTTACTTTAACCGGAGGATCATATCTTGGAGTAACAGTAGACTACACAACCTCTACCGGTACAGCCATCGAAGGAACAGACTTTACAGACGCAACCGGAACATTAACCTGGGCAGCTGATGAAACAGGAACAAAAACATATAGCATTACAATTACAAATGATACTTTAGATGAAAACGATAAAACCATTACCAACACACTTTCCAATCCTACAAACTCAACAATATCTGATAGTACAGGAACAATGACTATAACAGACAACGACGACGCTCCAACTGTCGCATGGACAGCGTCGAGCCAAAGTGGTGCAGAGTCAGTTGGAACAATGACAATCATAGCTCAACTTTCCGCGGTCTCTGGTCTTGATGTAACACTTCCTTACACTCTAACCGGTACAGCTGTAGGAACAGGAACAGATTATAGTATTACAGCTTCTCCAGTTACAATCACTGCAGGATCATCCACTACCACAGTAACAATCACTGTTGTAGATGACGCACTGGATGAAAACTCTGAAACAGTAATATCAACGATTGGAGTACCAACCAACGCAACAGTTGGCGCAACGACTGTTCATACAGCAACTATTACAGACAATGATGAACCTCCTGTTGTAAACTGGACAACATCTACTCAATCTATTGCAGAATCTGCAGAAACAATAACTATTACAGCAGAACTATCCACAGCCTCATCTTTTACAATAACAGTACCATTCACAGTAACTGGAACAGCTGTAGGAAGTGGAGTTGACTATACAATAGACTCAAGTCCAGTAACCATATCTGCAGGATCCACAACCACAGATATATCACTTACTGTAATAGAAGAAATAATAGTAGAACCAACAGAAACAGTAATTGTCACAATGGGTACTCCAACAAATGGAACAAAAGGAACAACAGATATTCATACAGCTTCTATAACAAACGATGATAATCAAAGAAATTCATCTTCTGGTACAACTGCGCCATCTTCAACTGTTTCTTCAGGAAATACAGAAACAACCACAACCACAGAAAATAATGACTGTTCAGGAATAACAGCAGGATCTGGAGTTAAACTAGTTTGGACAGCTACTTCAAGCGTCAACCTTGTTAATCTATATTATTCAACAGATGAAGGTGAAACATACATAAAGATTGTAGGACCAATACAAAACACTGAAAGCTATTCATGGACAATACCTTCCAACCTTGAAGATAACTCATCTATTCAATTCAAAATTGAAGGAACAGACCTTGTAATTATCACCAGCACATATGAAACAAGTTCAATGAATGTGTGTGCTCAAGAAGTTTCAGATACAACTGGCTCGGACGATGAAGGTGCGGAAGATACATCAGACAATGATAGCGATTCAACTTCGGGCGACTCGTCAGACTCTGAAACAGAAGATATGGTTGTTCCAATAGGAATGGCTCTTGAATCTGTTCTTGGAGACAAATGGGTACAAGATGCAGAAGAAAGGGGAGTGGATATTTCAGACTTTCCAACAGGTGAAATAGCAATAGGTTCTCTTGTTAAACTACCAGACGATGGAAACATCAATACTCAAACAGACTCTGCAGTATATTACATCGGTGCAGATCACAGACGACATCCATTCCCTAATGAATCTGTATATAAGACATGGTTTACAGCTTTCTTTGGAATAAAAGAAATATCTCAAGAACAAATGTCATCTATTCCTATGGGTCCCATGGTCACATACAGACCAGGCTCAACTCTTGTTAAGTTCCCATCTGTAAATAAAGTATACGCAGTTGACGCAGAAGGAAGCCTAAGATGGGTGGCTTCAGAAGACCTAGCAAAAGCAATATATGGAAATGAATGGTATAGGTTCGTTGTGGATATTTCAGAAGCATTTTACTTGAGCTATACATTTGAAGGAGATCTTCTCTCTGTCACAGATATGACTTGGGATACAGTCATGGCGGTTTATAAGAAATAGAAAGTTTAAAGCGTAAAGCAGAAAGCAAAAAGCAGAAAGCAAAAAGTAGAAAGCAAAAGTGACTGTAGTGAATAAAGAGTAGGCTTTAAAGTCTACTCTTGTCACCCCAACCTTCTTTACCAAGTTTGGATTAGGATCTGATGTAACAGGCTTGTTAGACATCACAGTTTCAACAGGGATGAAGACAAGAGTAGAATTGCAGTAGAAAGTTAAAAGATTAAAGTAAAAAAAGAATAGACCGCCCATTTCGAGCAGAGCGAGAAATGGGCGGTTTTAATTTTCTGTCCACACACTTTGTGCAAAAGTTGGTCGAAATACGATATAATACTTATGAACTAAACCCATGCATGTGAATATAGAAAAAACGCTTTTGAGAAGAGCGACATTGTTGCTTATCAGCGCCGCGTGTTTTGTGTCGGTGCTTTTTGTTTTTGACTTAACTCCTGTCTTTGCTCAGGTTGCCGGCAGTGCGGAAGATGTGGCCGCAACCGCCGGGCTGTCACAAACAGACTTACCAACAATGATCGGAAATATAATTCATATTTTTCTTAGTGTTCTGGGGGTTGTTTTATTGATTCTAGTTCTTTACGCTGGTTATCTTTGGATGACAGCCCAAGGCGATGCTGAACAAACAAAAAAAGCCAGAGATATTCTTATTGATGCGGTTATTGGTTTGATTATTGTCCTTAGTTCATATGCGATCACATCATTTATTGTAAATGCACTAACCGAAGCTGGTGGTCAGAGTGGAAGTTCGTCAGCATCTTCAAGTTCAGTTTCTATTGAACGATTATCTGGTTCATTGGGTGCAGGTGGATTGCAAGACCATTACCCTGCCCGTAATGCCACTGACATTGCTCGCAATACAAGAATTTTTGTCACATTTAAAGAGGCAATGGATATTGAATCATTTATTGACGGTTATAGTACGGCTGGGACTCCGCAAGATGTAACAGATGACACCGTGGCCACTGATTTGAACACAAGTCGAATTACCATTTATTCAACTGCTCAAGGTGAAGGTTCGGCTTTCGATGCAACAGAAGTAGGGGTGAGTTTTACAGACGACTTAAAAACATTTGTATTTGATCCACCACTTTTAGGATCAGCCACAGAAAATACTTCATACACTGTTGTACTCGATGACAGAATTGAATCTGCTGATGGTGAATCAGTTTTGAATAACGGAGGCTATGAATGGTCTTTTGAAGTGGGAACAGAAATTGATTTAACCCCACCAACAGTTTCTAGTGTTGTACCGGCAGCATCTGGAACTTATGCGAGAAATATTATTGTTGAAGTTACATTTTCTGAAGCAGTTGATCCTACTAGCGCATCGGGAATTCGTGAGGGCGCATCTGGATTTTCAAATATTCAAACCTTTGGCATAGATAGTATACCTGTGGCCGGTTCCTACGAGATTAGTAATGGTTATAGAACAATTACATTTATTTCAAATGATGCCTGCGGAACAAATTCTTGCGGAGAAACAATTTATTGTTTACCGGGTGCGCAGGTAGTTTCTGTGCTTGTGCAAGCAGCAACTACTGGATCTGAACCACCACAAGCAGATTTTCCATATGATGGTGTGGCTGATTTAGCTGGAAACTCATTAGACGGTAATGAAGACGGCGTAGCTGGCGATGATCACACCTGGTCGTTTAATACTACCAATGACATTGTTTTGACAGCTCCGGTAATTTCCAGTATCTCGCCAAATATTTCAGAAGAAGATGTGGCATTAGATCAAGAGGTGTTGATTACCTTTGATGGGTTAATGATGACATCAACTTTAACAAGTTCGTTTATTAGCTTAACGCCAGATCCAATCCATGAAATGTGGTATCGGATTTTAGTTAATTCATTAGACGCAACCGGAGCGGATGTGGCAGATAGTGGTGGCACTGCAACCATGTCGCAAATCGAAATTAGTCATGGCGTGTTTTTAGAAAGTGCTGACAGCGAGGATGAAGGCACAATATATTTATACGCAACCGATGTGACCAAGGGAGTTAGGAATCAATATCAAAATTGTTTTGTTCCAGGGGAAGGACCAGACGCATCAGGAGGATCGTGCGGTACAACAGCTACATATCCATTTTGTTGTAATGGCCTCGCGTCTGCGACTGCCTGTTCACTTTTTTAGCTTATGAAATTGCTTGCAAAAATTTCTCTTTTCTTAAGTAGCTTAGCACTTGTCCTTACAATTGCGAGCGGTATTCTCTTGCCAATGCAATCTGTGCATGCACAGATTGATACATCTTTAGAAGATGTTGGATTAGAATCAGGATTGAGTGATCAGAGTTTAACCGTGACCATTGGCAATATAATCAGTACATTTTTATCAGTGTTAGGAGTGATTGCTTTGATTCTCGTTCTTTATGGTGGATTTGTTTGGATGACAGCTGGTGGAGACTCGGCAAAAGTTGATAAAGCTAAAGGAATAATGATAAACGCAGTTATTGGTTTGATTATTATTTTAATTTCTTTTGCTATTACTTCATTTGTTATCAATGCGCTGACTGTTGGATCGGGTACTGGCACTGGAACAGGGTCAGGATCTGGTTCGGGCAGCTCGTCAGGATTGGGTGGTGGATCGGTCGCTTCTTTTGCTGTTTCATCTTTTTCACCAGAGGGCGAGGTATCAATTCGCAATGTTGTTCCCAGAATTACATTTAGTCGACAAATTGACCAAATAAGTGTTGAGGGGAATGTGGTAATTACTAATATTGTTTCTGGCGATGTTATTGATGGCACATTGGCTGTTTGGGGAAATAGAATTTCATTTACTCCAACAACAGCTTGCCCGGCACCTAATGAAGATCGATTTTGTTTTGATTCATATACTCAGTACACAGTGACAGTTGATTCCGGTATTGAAAGTACAACTGGCGTTTCTCTTCTTTGTTCTTCTGCTAGCTGTACATCAACATTTACTACTGGAGATTTAGTTGATGTTGATGACCCGGTTGCCTTGATTTCTTATCCTGACAATGGTGCAAGTATTCCAGTTGATAGTTTTACGCTTGTACAGGTTGATGCCACTGATGATAGTGAAGTATCAACTGCAGAGTTTTATGGTAATGAAACATGGTTTGATTCTGTGGCTGCCTCTGGATCAGATTTATCAGATGTCACGATTGAAAGTGTTTGGTATACAGATGGATTGTCAGATGGAACACGATATAGCGTTGACATAACCGTTACTGATATAGCTGGCAATGAAGACAATGATAGTATCCGGGTTTTAGCTTTGCCAGCCTTTTGTTTTGATGGAACTATAAGTGGAGACGAAACAGCAGTTGATTGTGGAGGAAGTTGTGGAGCCTGTGACGGCTCGGCTTGCACAGAATCGATTGAATGTTCTAGTGGTGTTTGTGAATTAGGTTCTTGCATTTCCTATCCAGAGATTGAAAGCATTTCTCCTGCAAATGGCGCGGTGGGTACATTTGTTACAATTGCTGGTGAAGGTTTTCGTTCATCAGGCACAGTCACATTTTCTGACGGTGCCGGTGGAGCAATGACCGCACCCATTCCATCATGTGTTGATGATTGGAGCCAAACACAAATTATTGTTGAAGTGCCAGAGGGCGCCGGCGACGGACCAATTACTGTCACAACTTCGACAGGAACATCAGACAGCACTGATGATGATTTTGGAATATTAATTTCAGACTTTGATGTTAATGACACAGAGCGACCAAATCTTTGTCAAATCTCACCATCAACTGCTCAGGTAGGGGACAGCGTGACAGCATCGGGATTTAATTTTGGTTCAACCCAAGGTTCATCATTCATAACTTTTGATTCCAGATCAGCTGGAAGTTATTCCTCTTGGTCAGATACGGCTGTGGCCATGACAGTGCCAGTACTTACATCCGGGGATTATGTGGATGTCTCTGTATCTGTTAATGGAATATCGTCCAATACAGTTAGCTTTGGTGTTGAATATAGTGATGAAGATTTACCAACTATATATTCATTAAGTCCAAACGAAGGCGGTGTAGGTCAATATGTAACAATTTCTGGAACAAATTTTGGATCAGGTATTGGTAGTGTTTGGTTTTATGATCCTGTTTCTGGTTATTCTGCTGCGGGAAGTATTGACTTCCCAAGCGCTTGTGCTGATAGTTTTTGGTCAGTAGACCAAATTACAATCATTGTTCCAGCTCAATATACAAATGGAGTAGCAATCAATGAGTCAGAGCATCAACTCTATATTACTACTCAATTGGGAGTTGATTCAGAAGTAACTTCATTTACTGTTAATGCTGATGATCCAACTCCAGGAATCTGTGCCATTGATCCAGATATAGGCGAGGTGGATGACGCGGTGGTTATTTATGGAGATAATTTTGGTTCGTCAAGAGGATCTGTTAATTTTTATAATGGAGTAAGCGCGACCGTTGCCACTGGTGATTGGGGAGATTCATCCATTGAAACAACTGTTCCAAGTTCAACCCAGACCGGTCCGGTAACTGTGACTTCTGCTGGCGGAATAGATAGCAACACTGTTAATTTTGAGGTTGGAACTGCCACTGATGTGACTGCCACGACAGTTAATGGTGGTTATGCTTGGACATTTTCCACTGGTGCCATTCCAATAACTCCAGAGTTGATAATCGCTTGCTCAAGCACGGTTATTAGCGCAGTGCCAAATAGTGCATTTACTCGCGAGGCTTGTACAAACTCAATTTTACGAGGAACTTTTAATACATTAATTAATGAATCAACTTTAAACACTTCATCGATTTTGGTTTATGAATGTGATGGTACGAGCTGTCGTGAAGATGAGGATGCGCTTGTGCCGGCTGATAGTGTTGTTGTTAGCTCTAGTACATCGCAAACTTCATTTATCTGGACTGCTGACTCAAGTTATTCAAGCGGAGAATGGAAAACCAGTACAACCTATAAGGTTGTTATAACTAGCGATATAGCATCAGTTGATGGTATTAATCTTGACAATGATGTTTCTTGGACTTTTACAACTTCTGCTAGCTCAGTTAATTGTGATGTTGAAGATGTGATTGTAAGTCCATATTCAGACACAATTTCAGAAAGCGGATATTATTCTGAATTTAATGCACTGCCCGTTACTTCCTGTCAGGTTCTAGATCCTACAGATTACATTTGGGATTGGGATACTGATCCATCTTCCTATATTCGTATTAATAGCTGTGAAGATATTTCGGAAAGTTATTGTGCGCAAGCAGAAGCATTGTTTGAAGGAACAACAACACTTTCAGCCCAGGAATTGGCTAGCAGAACAGAAGGCGAAGCAACTGTAATTGTTGATTTTACAGATCCGTATGTTTCCAATTATGCACCAGATTGCGATAGTGCCTGTGTAAATGGTCAGGTTAGTTTATCCTTTAACACAGTCATGGATTCCTCAATTGAAGACATTGGATCGGTTCAATTATATTCATGTGCCAATGAACTGTGTGTAACTTTATCTCCGATTGATACAATTGCCCATTGTAGTCTAGTGGATGGATGTGCTGAAGTGACTTTGGACATTGTTGATTTAGCTTACACCGGTGAGCTTAACCCATCATCTTTTTATCGTGTTGTTCTGTCTGGATTGGTAGTGTCACAAAGCGGAGTGGCTTTGACTCGCACAAATTATGGAGATGATTTCTCCTGGACTTTTGGTACCAGTGATGATGATTCACTTTGCTCTGTTAATCGAATTGTACTCTCACCGGAAAATATTTTACTTAATGCAGTTGGTGAAACTCAACCTTATGAAATTTCAGCATATGGTAGTCCGGATCAATGTTCAGTGGCTGGGCAGGAATTAAATGCCTATGGCTATGATTGGCAATGGACAACTCCGATTGTGGATGATGCAGATGTATCTGAGTGGATAACCATTGCTGGTAGTCTTTTAGATGTTGGGCAGTCCTCAGTTCCAGCCGGTTGCACGGCCTCGTGTTTAGCTCAGGGCTCTTCTGCCTATGATGCTATTTGTGGAGATTGGATTACAGACATCGGAGAAGACTGTGAAGACGGAAATGTGGCAGATGGAGATGGATGTTCATCAAGGTGTTTAAACGAGGGGACAGAAGCTTGTTCATACACATGTACAGGCACTAGCACGGCTTGTGCATCTGACACTGGGTGTCAGGAAACTTGTGATATTACTGATACTGAAACTCTAACTGGTATTTGTTCAATTTCATTAACTAATTGTTCAACTAGCGCTGATTGTGCTCTTGGATCTGTAACTTGTGATGCAACTTCATCAGCTTGTTGTGGTGACGGAGATGTGGATTTACATGAAGAATGTGATGATGGGGCAGTTGTGGATGGCGATGGTTGTTCGTCAATTTGTTTAAACGAAGGATCACGCGCTGTCGGGGCAACTTGTGGAAATGGAGATATTGCCCACGAGTATTTATGGGGTGGAGAAGAGTGTGATGATGGCAATGCAACATCAGGCGATGGTTGTTCAGCCATTTGTTTAAATGAAGGTTCAACTGCAATCACAGAGATTCTGGCTCAATGTGGTGATAGCACAATTGATGTGCCGTATGAGACTTGTGATGACGGTAATCTAGTTAATGGTGATGGCTGTTCGTCTTCATGTTTGAAAGAAGGTGGCAGTGGTAGCTATGGAGATTGTGGAAATAGAATTGTAGAAGTGAGCTCCAGCGGAGCAGGTGAAGAGTGCGATGGCACTCAAGGATGTACAGCAGATTGTTTATTAGCTGGATCATCAGTTTTATATTCAAGTGTTTCAGTTTGTGGAGACGGCACGCAAGGAACCGGAGAATTGGCAGCTTGTGAAGATAGTTTATACGGAGCCGGACCAGATGACGCGCAGGATCCAGTGCAGGTGGCACAAATTCTTGATTCAGCCGTGGAGTTGATTGATGTTGATACTCAACGCGCAACTTCAACCATTGAGGTTTCATATGGTTCACTCGATGCCTCAACTTCACTTTATCTTTCTTGTGTAGCAGAAAATGATGATGATTGTCAGGCCGGCTATGGAGTGGCAGACAGCAAGTGTTGTATGGAACGACCAGATCCATCCTTGTTCCCAAATGGTTCACAGGCTTGTCGAAATGCGGAGATTTATGGACTCTTTAATACAAAAATGAACCTGGCGAGTTTTACTAATAATGTTTATTTGCAGTTAAATCTTGGTTCTGGTGATAGTTGTCCAAGCGCACACACTGTTGCTAGCACAACGAGTTCATCATGGTGGACTCGTGTCGCAACTTTTGTGCGCAGAATTATTGCCCCATTTGTAAACGCCCAAACTACTGGTGATTGTATTATTCCAATCGACTCAGTCTCTCAGGTGCAGACAACAGACGGAACATACAAAGTAAGTTTCCATTACAGTACATTACTTGAACCAAACGCAAGTTACACAATTCATGTTTTGGGAGACACATTGGGAGACAGTACAAAAACAGGCGTTTTATCATACTACTTAGTAGCAATGGATGGGGATGCAAGTCAGAGTTTTACCACTTACAGTGATATCTGCGGACTGGATGCTGTGGAAATTGAAGATTCAAATTCAGATAGTCCAAATTTGTTTACTCAAACTAGTGAGCAGCACATCTTTACTGCATCTGCATATTCTTATGATACTGGATCAGAGCAATCACTAGAACCAATCTCTGGAATATATGAATGGGGTTGGACAAGCTGGTCATCAGATGACACAAGTGAAGAATTCATCCAACAGGTTAGTCAAACAACTGGCATTGTGCCCCAGGCAGAGGTTATATATTCTGCGGTTGGAAATAGTGGAGAAGCAGTGATTGTCACTTCAGCTGTAGTCACGACTGATAGTTCAGGTGAGTCATTTACTTGTTCATCTACTTCTTCGCGTACTTGCTTAACTGACAGCGACTGTCCTGACGAAGAAGTTTGTGAAGCGTTTAATGTTTCTGGTAGCGCCCAATTAACTGCGCTTGTTTGTGAAAATCCATGGCCAGCTCTAAGCTATTTCCCATTTGAAGATAATGTTGATGGTTTATATCCTGGAGTAAATACTTCTGCAACCCGTGGTCGTGGCTGGATGAATTTTTCAATGTACTATTGTCGTGATAATGGTGACGATGCTTTGACATCTGATGACTATCCAGAACTGCGAGTTGTGGCTGGAAAAGATCGAGGAACAGACGAGATATTAAAAGAATACTTCTTAAATATATATGACAACGAATATGCCACTGGGGACGCCATTGGAGTTCGCATTGTGATGAATGAACAATATCTCAGCCCTCTCTCTTGGTATTATGCAAATGGATTTTCTGGATCTCCAACAGAGATGACAATCGATGGATTTAGTGCAATTCAAGACGGCCGATCGGTTTATGTTTCTGTGCCAAACTATTGGGTTGGATCTATTTATCCAAACATTTTGATTTTATCTTATAACCTGGGCGCTGATTTGGATACGGTTGATATTTTCAATCAACTATTAGATAACATTTCCTTTATTACCAATGTTCGAGACATAGCCCTTTGCTATGATCCAGTCGGTGGATCATATTCTGGAACATGCGCATCTGATTTTGATTGCCAAAATGGGTGGACATGCTCTTCGGACAAGTTGAAGTTGGAGCGCGACATTAAGCGACTTACTGATATAACAGATATTGCGTCTCTAGTCCCATCTGCCACAGCCCAGCTTGAATCAGGAACTTATGTTAGGTCAATGGATTCTAGTGTCTGGAGCTCGTGGGACGAGGTTTTATCATCAGAAATTGGAGAAGATATTGCTCAAGATCCATTGAATCAATATGTTAGATGTGGAACAGGATTATACGCGTCATATGACGCCACAACTTGCGTTAATCAAACAACTGGTGCTTATGTTTGTCCAGCCCAATCATATACTTATCATTATCGTGCGCTTGGTTCGTCAGGCTTTGAACTAGGGGCTGAGCTTGAGTTTAGAAATGGCTCATGGGCTTCTGATATTGATCAAAATACTTCTGATACGCGCAATATTATAATTGGTGCTCAAGGAACTGGTAATGGATTTGAAAATGGACCAGCATTTTGTGATGGCACAACTGTTTGGGGAGTGTCTGACACTTGTGGTGACGGTATTGTGGGTAGTGGCGAATACTGCGAGGTTGATGATACCGGAGTTGGTAGCGCTTGCACTTCGTCATCTGGATTAAGTGGATATTATGTAACAACTTGTAATTCAACCTGTTTGGCATTTGAAACAACATCAACTGCAACCTGTTCTCCTATTAGTTGCGGAAACGGAATAATTGAAACTGGTGAAGATTGTGACGACGGATCATTTAATGGCCGATATGGATTTTGCGGAGCAGATTGTAGTGATGCAGATCGAGTTTATTGCGGTGACGGATCACTTGCTGGTGGGGAATTATGTGATTGTGGATCAACAGGAACTCCAAGTGGAGCCGCTTATGGCGGAGGCACATGTTCACTTTTAAATGGCGTTTATGATTTAGCCCAAGCAAATACTTGTGCTTGGGATTGCGCTGGACCCGGCCCATATTGTGGAGACATAGATGTTGATGACGCAGAAGAATGTGATGGTAATACAGATTCTTACGATGAAACACTTTGTAGCGTTGGTTCATCAGATGATGATAAAAAATGTAGTGTTGATACTGATTGTGTAAATATCTGGGGTCGTACTGGGACATGTGGCGGCACAGTAGCTACAGATAACTGTCCATACACCACAGTTTGCGTTGATGGCGTGGCTGATAATATTGGATTGCCATGTACAACAGATTCTTCTTGTGGCACTGGCGGAATATGTTCAACTTATGCTTATCAAACAACTAGAACCCGAACATGTGATGATTCTGACTGTACTTGGCAGGAGGATTGGGAAAACATTGCTTGTAAAGCTCCAGGATCTTGTGGAGATGGCACAGTCGATGATGGGGAAGAGTGTGATGATGGTAATGATGATTCTTCTGATTCTTGTACTGTTGAGTGTACCGAAAATGTTTGTGGCGACGGGTACCTTTATGCCGGAGAAGAGCAGTGTGATGAAGGAGCAAATAATGGAGTTTTGTGTACTGCTAGCTATGGATCGACTTGTTCATATTGTAATGAGCTTTGCAAAGCTGTTTCTACTTCAGGAGATTTTTGTGGAGATAGTGTAATTAATGGTGCAGAAGTCTGTGACGGCAGTGATGTGCCTTACCACTATGTGCCTTCTCATTATGTTTCTCTAGTCGGATCGTATGAAGTTGGTGGCACATGTGATTCATATGGCGCTGTTGTTGATGGTAGTACTTGTTTACAAGTAGGTGTTTGTAATGGCGGTAGTGCAAACGGAGAAAATTGTGTCATGCCTACGATATCCGCCATAGATCCATGCGCAATTTTTGGCGGAACTTGTGAACTTCCAGTTTGTAGTGTGTCTTGTGGATCAATGTGTCCGTTTAGCTACACAGCTCAAAGATTAATGATCAAAACAAACATGTTAGGCGCTAGTCGATCATACTCGGCTGATATTTCACCTTATGGTTATGCCAGTACAATTTTAAGCGCTGGAAATTCCTCAAGTCTTTATGTCCCTGCCTGTTCGGTTGCTAGTGGCTTGAGAATGACAATTAACGAAGATGATCGTAATTATCCAAATGTGGAGATTATGCTTGTTTTGGACAGATCAAACTCCATGGCAGATTGTATCGATGGTTCATCATCATGTAGTACTGGAGATACGCGTATTGGTGTTTTGCAGTCAGCAGTGGATGAAGCAATTACTACACTTTTTGACTCTTATGATGGCACAGGTGCAACCATGAAAATTGGTTGGGCCTATATTGCAGGATTGCATGATTATTCAACTACATCAGCTGACGATAAAACTTTCTTAATGATGTCACCAGACTTATCTGAGGAAGCAATAAAATTAAGTATTACCAGCGGATTGGTGACCGGAGGCGTAAACGGAACTCCGATTTATCAATCTATCGAAGATGCTATGAGTGGATTTTCAGGATCTGCTGATGAAGAGTACTTAGTGATTTTCACTGATGGAAACATTTATAACCGTGATTATTCAAGTTTGCAGTGGTCAGATATCGGATTGCCAGTACCTGCGTTCGGGTCAACTACTCTTACTGCCTCAAGTTATATGCATGCGGTTAGTAATGAAATTGATGATATTAAGGCCCAAGGCGTTCATGTCTACACTGCTGTTCTAACAGCTACGCCTTGTGATATTACTCAAATGCAACGCTGGTCAGATATGGATTGTACCAGCGTAAGTGGAAGTTGCAGTGGTATGCAGGCAGAAGGAAATCATATTTGTGTAGTTCCTGAGGATGGAATCACCTATGCTTATGATGCGACTGATGCGGCTGGTTTGCAGGAAATGTATCAAGAAATTGTTAATTCAATTTTGAACATTACCATTTCCACCACTTTTGCAGGACAAACAGAATCAACCACTGTGGCTCCGGGATCAAATCTATCCATTGATATTCCAAGCACTTTTGCCTGTACAAGTAGTGAGCAAACCGTAACCTTGCGTACCTCGTTTAGTGGTAGTGGAACAATAAACTTGAGTAACATCACTCTTAACATGTGTACACAGTAGCCTATGCCAGAATCTTTTAATGAAAACCAAGTTGATTGGTATGATGTGGATAATCAGGGTGAGCGCGTGCCAACCTGGAAAGAACGCATGCTACCAAAACTCAAACCAGTGCTTTTGATTGCCGGGGCTTTGATTGTTATTGTCCTTATTATTTTTGGCATGTATAGCTTGATAAAGTTCTTTTATTCCAGTGATAGTCAAGAGATTCAAAGCGCCACCGAGCTGTATATTGAGGCATGTCAAAATGAAAAAGACATCCAAGGTTGCATCCAAAGTGCTGGACCCCGTCTTGCTCAACAAACAGGTAATGTTAAATATTGCAACGAGCTTGAGGGTCAAGCAGTTGATTCTTGTATTGTTTTGGCAGCGTTAACATCAAACAATATTACTGATTGTCAAAAAGTTGGGGATCAAGAATTAAAATCTGCCTGCAATGATGCAATTTTAACTCTGACCTTAACTTATGAAGATGGCTATGATGCCTGCCAAGACTTTAGCAGTGAGGAAGGCAGGGTATCGTGTCAAAATGCCTGGATTTTAAATTCTGTTTTAAATGGAGTCTGCGATCACCCAGCAATTACCCAGGATCAGTGTGCCTTTGGCTCAATCCTGGATTTGGCAATTACAACGCGTGATCCAGATGTTTGTGCACAGATAATTGACGAAGAATTGAAGATCTATTGTGAGCAGCGAGTTGATGGCGGTGACAGAGATTTTGACAGCGTCGGTGCCGATGAAGAGGAGTATCAAGGAACTAGTGATTATGATTCAGATTCAGATGATGATGGATTAATGGATGGGGAAGAATTGCGTGTATATTTTACCGACCCGCTTAACCCCGATACTGACGGCGACGGATATTTGGATGGAGTTGAGGTTGTTGGAGGATACGACCCATTAAGGTAAAATGGCTCTATGCGGATAGCTATATTCTACAATCAGCCATTCTAAGCGACACAGCAGAGCGAGGAGCAAAGGATCCAGTTTAATCCCTTATACTTTAATCTTTAAACTTTCTACTTTAAACTTTTTACTTATCAATATCCTATGTTTGATGATCAAATGCCAAAACAAGATCCGCAGCCACAAGCGGGCGTAGAAGATATTTTTGATGACGCTCCTGGCGTGCCTGGGAATTTACCGGTTGGCCAAGTTACTCCAGCGCCAGCATCAGAAATCCCAGCTCCTGCTTTAACTCCTACTCCTGTTGCCACACCAACTCCGCAAATGTCGCCACAACCAGCTCCAGTTGCCCCAACCCAGTCAACATCACCTTCATCATCTTCGTTTTTCGGAGTTATCAAAGTGGTCGCGATTGTGCTTATAGCTTTGGGAATTATCGGATCTGCTGGTTATATAGCTTTTAGAATGATGACTCAGACTCCAGGGGCGGTCGATGACACTGGAATGATAAATCCAAATCCAGATAATATCGTTATTGATGATGAAGAAGTTCCAGTTGTGGAACCAGTAGAAGAGCCGGTTGATGTTGTCTCTGATGATTTGGATACTGACGGCGACGGGCTGACAGATGCACAAGAAGCTATTGCTGGTACAGATCTAGAAAATGTAGACACCGACGCAGACGGGCTTGGGGATCGTGAAGAAGTTCAAGTTTATGGAACAGATCCATTTAGCGCTGATACAGATGGTGATAGTTTCTTAGATGGGCAAGAAGTAGCTGCCGGCTATAATCCTAACGGAGAAGGAAAACTGTTTGAGTTGCCAAAATAGTTGATAAAAAATCAAAATGTTCAATTGGGTTATATGTACAGGCTGGTCATCACCCCTTCTTCGCCCACTAAGCTACAAAGGGCACATCTGGGTTCTAAATTGTGTCAAAAATAACTATGTTTGAAGAAGCACAAAAAATTAGTCAACCAAAAAAAGATGCCTCAGCTTCTAGTGATTTTGTGGTCCATGTCATGCCTAAAGCTTTTAAGGAAAAAAACATTATTGCCAAAGAAGAAAAAAAACCAGCGCCAATTGTTTTGCCAAAACCAGTAGCAAAAGTTGAGGTCCCAAAACCAGCTGTACAGATGAAGCCAAAGGCAATAGCTCCTGTAAAAAAACATTCAAAAATTCCGTGGATTCTTGGCATTGTTGGACTGATTCTTGTTTCAACAATCAGTGTTGTTGGTTACTTTGCCATTTCAAACATGAATAAAAAACAAGATATTGTTATTGAAGACCCGGTTGAAGATCCAGTTATTGTTATTGAGCCGGTAGTGGAGGAGATAAGACCCGGGAAAGATATTGATAGCGATGGTTTAACCGACATTGAAGAAACAATGTATGGCACAAACCCACGCGATCCAGATACAGACAGAGATACATTTTTGGATGGAAATGAGGTATTCCATCGCTATAGTCCACTGGGAGTTTCTCCTCAAACACTTTTAGATACTGGCGCTGTGAAGCAATATCTGTCAGCAGATGGCTTCTACGAACTAACATATCCAAGTCAATGGACTGTTGCTGGTATGGTTAATTCTGATTTTGATTCAACTGGTGAAGTGATTTTCCGCACAAATTCAACCGCTACCATCAGACTGACAATATCAGCACTTGGAGAGCAAGATTTTGAAAGTTGGTATAAACAGGAAGAAAGTGACAGGGCATCGTTTGGTTATTTGGAAACAACTCTAACCAAAGAAGGATATATTGCTTATCAAAGTTCTGACGAGCGGATTGCCTATGTTATCGCCGACGATCAAGTTTTCACTTTTTGGTATGATTTAGCAGATGAAAAAGAGATTGTTTACATGCAAACATTCCAGATGATGATCAATAGTTTTACAATCATGCCATGATAACTATAAATGTTGAACAATCGGTTCTCAAGGACGAGCAAAAGCTTCCAAAAGATTTAATTATGCATGTTCAGGAAGCAGTAAATGGAACTGTCCCCATGAAAAAAGACGGTGTGATTGAAGTGGCGTTTGTGAGTGAGGCTCATATCCAGCGTTTAAACAGGACGCATCGAGGCAAGGACACGATCACAGATGTGCTTTCCTTTGAATACCCAGATCAAAAAGACATCATTGGTGATGTGGCGATCTGTTACAACCAGGCAAAGCGTCAAGCGCAAGAAGGTATTTTAAAAGAGGTTGTTGATTTGCTGGTGCATGGGATTTTACATGTACTTGGCTATGATCATGAAAAATCAGGTCAGGATAAACTAATGTTTTCTCTACAAGATAAAATAGTTGATTTATTACTATGATTTCACCAAAACGATTTTGTAAAAGCTTAAAATTTGCTTTTCGAGGTATTGGTCAGGTAATTAAAAGGGAGCATAGCTTCAGAATCCAGATTTTGGCAGCGATAGTTGTTCTGGCCATTATTTTTATTTTTCCGCTTGAAGTTTGGGAACAGATCGTTCTTATTTTGCTTATCGGAGCTGTCCTGGTTTTAGAAGTAATCAATAGCATATTTGAGCGATTAAGCGACGGACTTAAACCTCGGCTAAATGAGCTTGTTAAAGATGTAAAAGATATGATGGCAGGGGCAGTGCTTATTACTGCTTTGGTCGCTGCTATTATTGCTTCAATGATTTTATGGCCATATCTTGCGACTTATTTGCAGGAGTTCGGTCTTTTCCAATAGTTTGTAATAAGGTAAAATGCGTAGGCAAAATACTGTATGGCAGAAGATATAATCACAGGGTTAGATATAGGGTCGTCCACGATCAGGGTTGTTGTTGGGCAGATTGTGCCTGATGATCAAGGAAAACCTCAATTACATATCACAGGAGCTGTTTCAGTTCCATCAGAAGGGGTTCATAAAGGCGCTATTTCCAGCATGGAAGATGCTGTTTCGTCTGTTTCCAAAGCATTGGAGCGTGCTGAGCGGATGACCGGACTGGCAGTAAACAGTGCTTGGGTTTCCATTGCCGGGCAAAATATATTTGTCCAAGAGAGCCATGGCGTTATCGGAGTATCAACTCATGCTGATGCTGAAATCAAGGAAGATGATGTTGAGCGTGTTATCGAGGCTGCTAGAACTGTGGCTACCCCATCAAATTATGAAATCCTTCATGTGGTGCCAAAAAGCTTTACTGTTGATGGCCAGCAAGGGATTAAAGATCCAGTTGGAATGAGCGGTGTGCGTTTGGAAGTTGATGCAGTTATTATCCAAACTCTTTCCTCACAAATTAAAAATGTTACCAAAACAATTTACCGGACTGGGTTAAACATTGATGATCTTGTTTTTACCCCACTAGCTACTGCTGAGGCGGTTTTAACACCTCGTCAAAAAGAGCTGGGAGTATGCGTAGTGGATATTGGCGCCGCCACCACCAGCTTGGTGGTATTTGAAGAAGGCGATATTCTGCACACAGCTGTTTTGCCAGTCGGCGGTGATCATATAACAAACGACTTGGCTATTGGACTAAGAACATCATTGGAAGTTGCCGAGCGGGCTAAAATTGAGATTGGAAACGCTGTTCCAGATGATGCTGATAGAAAAGCCCAGTATCCGCTTTCTGACTTTGGCTCACCAGAGCAGGAAATGATAAAAGAACGATTTGTAGCTGAGATTATTGAAGCCAGAGCTGAAGAACTATTTGAGAGCATTGATGATGAGCTTCGAAAGATCGATAGAAGTGGTATGTTGCCAGTCGGTATTGTTTTAACAGGAGCTAGCATGCACCTTCCGGGCATGGCTGATGTGGCAAAAAGAATATTAAGATTGCCGGCCACCATTGGCAAACCGATCGGAGTTTCAAGCGTAATTGATGAAGTCCAAGATTGTGCCTATGCCACAGCAGTTGGGCTAACTCTCTGGGGCTTTGCTATCAGAGCAGCTCATGGAAAAGGATTTTCATTTTTAAAGATTAAAGGTGTAGATCAAGTAGCCGATCAGTTAAGAAAATGGATGAAGTCATTGATACCGTAGGGGATCGGAGATGGAAAATAAAGAGTAGAAAGTATAAAGTGGAAAATTTAAAGTGGAAAGTTTAAAGTATAAACTAAAAAGAACCAATTGTTGTTGGTTCTTTTTAGTTTAGGTTTAGGTTTAGGTTTTTTGGGTATATTTTTATCTTTTTGAGTAAAGTTCAAATTGTCGAACTCTCATATTCTTACTTTATACTTTAAACTTTCTACTTTTAACTTCTTTTTCCAACCCAACCTTATCCACAGTCGCTTCTTTATGAGTATCGGTCTCTGTGATAAGTTGTGAATACAAAAATAGTCATAGATTAGCCAAATTGAATACAATATGTGTTCATCAATATAATCAATGATTAAAATAAGTATTCATCCTATGGCACAAGTAAAACCTGAAGTAGAGACATTTGCAAAGATAAAAGTTTTTGGCATTGGCGGAGCAGGTGGAGCTGCATTAAACCGCATGATTGTTGAGAAACTAAAAGGTGTTAATTTTGTTGCGATTAATACTGATGTGCAGGCATTGCATCAGAACTTAGCCAAGGATAAATTGGCAATTGGCAAAACAGTTACTCGTGGTCTTGGGGCTGGAATGAATCCAGAAACAGGCAGAAGAGCGGCTGAGGAAAGCGCTAATGATGTTCGTAGTATTATTGCTGGGACAGACATGGTTTTTCTCACGGCTGGCCTTGGTGGTGGAACTGGCAGTGGAGCAATTCCTGAGATTGCAAAAATTGCTCGCGAAGCCGGTGCTTTAACCGTGGCGGTTGTGACGAAACCATTTTCATTTGAAGGTGCTCAGCGCAAGCGCATTGCTGACGATGCTTACCACGAATTGGCTGAGAATGTTGATACAATTATTACAATCCCGAACGATCGCATTTTACAGATTATTGATAAAAAAACATCTCTACTTGAATCATTTGCTATCATTGACGATGTGTTACGACAGGGTGTTCAGGGGATATCAGAAATCATCACATTGCCAGGACTTATCAATGTTGACTTTGCCGATGTCAAAGCAATCATGCAAAACGCAGGTTCTGCCTTGATGGGAATTGGTTCGGCTTCAGGTGATAACCGCGCAGTTGAGGCAGCAAAAACAGCCATTGCCAGTCCGTTGCTGGAACTCTCCATCGATGGCGCCAAAGGTATTCTTTTTACAGTCACCGGCAGTCCTGATTTATCAATGTACGAAGTTGCGGAAGCAGCAAAAGTAATCACTGGGTCAGCCGATGACGATGCTCGGGTGATCTTTGGAGCTAACATTGATGAATCGTTAACTGATGAAGTTCGCATTACCGTAGTAGCCACTGGATTTGATAATCGAAAACAGCGCAACGCTCCAACACTAGCTGGGGATATGGAAGTAAGTCCAAAGGGAAGCTGGAAAGCACCAGAGCGTGAAGATAGAATGTACTCGGCTCCAAAAAAGGAATCTCCTTTTGAACAACATCGTGTCTCATCTGGTAATGGACCATCAACAGCTCCTCGTCCAGTTGAACAAAAAAGTGTTTCATTCAACCAAGAGCCTGTTCGAGATGATTCATCAGACGATGAAGATCTAGGGATCCCTGCTTTTATTCGTCGGAAGATGATGTAGAGGAATGGGAAGTATAAAGTGGAAAGTAGAAAGTTTAAAGTAGCGAAGGTGCCTAAACAAGGCACTTTTGTATAAACCCATACTTTCCACTTTATACTTTATACTTTATACTTCCAATACTATGCACTGCCCGGTTTGTCGGAATAAATCTACTCGTGTTGTGGACTCTAGGCTGGCGCCAGATGGGTCTAGTGTTCGGCGTCGTCGAGAATGTGAAAAGCCGTCTTGTGGTTATCGATTTTCTACTGTTGAAGAGGTCGACTTGATAAACATTACAGTTATCAAGCGTGATACCAGGCGTGAGGCATATACTCGATCAAAGTTGACTGAGGGTTTGAAACAAGCTTTGCAAAAACGACCATTTACAGATGCTCAATTTCATAGTTTAGTTCAAAAAATTGAGCGCGATATTCAAAAAGAAAGATCAGGTGAAATAACAAGTATTCGACTGGGGGAGATTGTAATGAAACACCTAAGAACATTTGATAAGATTGCATATATTCGTTTCGCGTCTGTCTATCACTCATTTGAGGATTTGAAAAAATTTGAAGAAGAGTTGCAGAAATTACTAAAAAAGCGTCGATAACGATTTTAGTTCGTGGTATAATATTCACAAACTATGAAAAGACGAACAAAAATCGTGGCAACCATTGGTCCGGCATCGTCATCTTTGACTGTGTTGTGCCGTATGATAAGCGCTGGCATGGATGTCGCGCGTTTAAATTTTTCCCATGGAACTTATGCGGATCATAAGGTTCTTCTCAAGCATATTCGTCAGGCTGCAAAAAAAGAAAACGAAACAATAGCAGTTTTACAAGATTTGCAGGGTCCAAAAATTCGTATTGGCATCATGCCAGAGCAGGGAATTGAATTGGTAAAAGGACAAAAGGTTCGTTTTGCATCAGGGCAAGAAGAGTATAAAAATAACGACATTCTTCCAGTTGTTTATGATAAGATTCATAAAGATATAAAAAAAGGCCATCGTTTATTTATTAACGATGGTTTTATTGAAACTGTGGTTGAATCAGTCCGGGGAAAAATTATTACAGCCAAGGTGGTTGATGGGGGATTGGTTGAGTCGCACAAAGGCATTAACCTACCAGACTCAGTTGTTTCAGCTCCGGCTTTAACGATCAAAGATAAAGAAGATTTGCTTTACGGACTAGAGATTGGGGTTGATTGGGTGGCGCTTTCTTTTGTGACTAGCGCAGATGATATTAGAAAGTTGCGACGCATTATTGACGCCAAATGTAGATCACTGGGAAGAATTTCTGCAAAAATTATTGCCAAGATCGAGCGAGCTGAGGCGGTTGAGCATTTTGAGTCCATCGTTGAAGTGTCAGACGGAATTATGATTGCGCGGGGAGACTTGGGAGTTGAGATGAAGCCAGAGCAAGTTCCAATTATCCAAAAGGATATGGTGGAGATTTGTCGTCAGGCCGGTAAGCCAGTGATTGTGGCCACTCACATGATGGAATCCATGACAAAAAATCCGCGGGCAACTCGAGCAGAAACCTCTGATGTTGCCAATGCGGTCATTGACCATACTGATGCTGTGATGCTTTCGGCTGAAACTGCTACTGGCGAGTATCCATATACTAGCGTTAGAACAATGTCGGCGATTATCGATGAGGCTGAAGCATCGCGCTTTGATGATATTTCATTTTATCAATTGCACGATGTTAGTGGTTTGCCTGCTTCAATTGCCCGAACAGTACATGTGATGGCGGAAAATAAGCAGATTAGTTTAATTGCCACTTCTTCCTCGTTTGTAGCAATGGCATCAAGTATCAATATATTTCGTCCCAATGTTCCGATTATTATGGCCTGTGCCAACGAGAATATTGCCAGACAGATGATTTTGCGCGCTGGCGTTTATCCAATAGTCTTATCAGACGCATCAGGAACATTTATTCTGCGAATGGAAAGAGCTTTGCGAAATAAAAAGATGTTAAAAAAGAACAGCAAAGTTGCCTATGTTTCAGCTTTGCCGTCAGGTGAAGTTCAGTTGATTGTGAGATAAACGAGAAGAAAAATGAAAACCTCCCCTGTCCCCTCCTTCGTAAGGAGTGGAAATCGAAGATGTTACTTAGGGTGTCCTGAGCTTGTTGAATGGACAAGGGGGGGGTGGAACAAGCGCTGACCTTAGAATAAACATTTAAACAAAAAAACCCCGAGTTAAACTTGACCTCAGGGGTTTTTGTTATCTAAGAAATGACGATATTTCTGATGGTACGGCGTTTTCTATGCCTTGCTTCATAACTTGACCAATCCATTCAATCACATCGCTTTGCACAGAAGACCAATCGATTACTGCCTGAAAAGCATAGATGATGATTCCGGCCACAATCGTAGTTCCAATCACCAGTCCGATTCCTCTGATCATGCCAACAGTGAATTCTTTTAGTAAGTGTTTCCAAAAAGAGGGATGAACATGTTTATCAACATCTATTTTTATTTCTTCAACCATTTCCCGAATTTGAATTAGCTCATCAAGTTGTTGTTCTTTAATTGGTGTTGGTGGCATATGTGAATAGTATAAAGGAAAAAGTATAAAGTTAAAAGTAGAAAAGGGAAAGAGGAAATGACCAACCACCGGCGTTATAGCCGGTGGTTGGTCATTTATATAAGAAGTTCGAGCGTATCGTTCGCATGTGTCTGAAAATCAAAAATCCTTCATATCTTGTTTTATCCTTCGGATAAGCGGCGTGGAAATCGATCCACTTTGCTTGACTCTTTTTTCACGCAATCTTGCAGATTCTTCGTTTCTATATCCTTCGAAGTAAACGAGTTTGAACGGTCTATATGCTTTTGTTGATTGTACATATCCTGCATGGTGTTGATTGAGCCTACATTGCAAATTGTCTGAAGAGTCTTTGTAGAAGAAGTTTTTATCCTTCTGGCTTTGTGGTATGTAGAAAAACCACCATTTCATAGATTACAATTATAACAAAACAACCCCGTGAAGGGTTATTTTGATTCATGTTGGTACGACTTTTGTGACCCACACTCTTTCTAGATCGCAGTTTTTTATGTGTCTGCAATTTCATGAGTGGCGGGCCACGTCGGTCGCGACCGACGTGGCGGGCTGGACGGGACTCGAACCCGCAACTTCTGCCGTGACAGGGCAGTGCTCTAACCAATTGAACTACCAGCCCGTAGTTCTAGCGTGAGAATAGTATCAAAATATGTGGAATAACGCAAGACACTGGGGATAGGCGGGATTTTGATTGTGATATAATGGTTTTGTATGGTAAATGGCGAAACAACAACTGATGAGATCATGGAATTTATGCGTGATCACATGGCTACAAAAGAAGATCTTAAGGATTTTGTAAGAAAATCAGATCTCGAGGTATTAGCTACAAAACAAGACCTTGGTGCTTTAGAGCATAGGCTGCGTGATGCTTTTGATGACAAGCTTGCCGATTTTAAAGGCGACCTGGTTGTACTTATGCGCAAAGAGGATACAAAGCTTTGTGAGCTTGTTGAGATTTTGCAAAATAAAGATGTTATTACCAAAGAAGAGGCAGGTAAGATATTGGGCATGCAACCATTCCCGCAAATTAGTTGATAATTCTAAAACAACAAGACCTAAAAGTCTTATAAGACCTATAGGTCTTTTTTGTTTATTAACCCTCTCGTCCCTTGCGACCCTTTAAATCCTTTTTTCTACCCATTCCACCCTAAAGTTAGGAAGGGTCTTCTCAAGAAGATCCCTCCTATCGTCGGGATGGGAAATGCACTCCTCGACTCCTCGCGTAAACGCTCGGTCGCTCGGAATGACGGCATGTGGAATACAAATATATAAAAAGCCGTCAAAAGCGAACACCCCCAGACGAATCTGGGGGGTAAGGGGTGAGGAACGATTGGCGAGTGCGATGGGGTTGGACCATTCACACTCGCCGAGATGAGGTAGTTGCGCCCTCGTGCTCCAGCGGGCTAGAACCGCTGGGTGCCGAATCCGACGAGGGTGTAACCCCCCATCGAGATGTCGGTACCGGCCGGGTGCGCACGCACCGCGGTCAGCACGTTGCTGGCCTGGACGATGGCCCCGTTGGCCACGCAGCGCCCCTGGGCGTCCTGCGTGGTGTTGCGGAGCTCCACGATCTGGTACACGCCATCGATGCCCGTGGGCACCGTGGTGTGTACCAGGGATCCGGTGTTGACCACCGAACCCTCGTTCCACCCGTCGGCGCACATGAGTGCGCCGTTGAGCACACCGCCGTCCATGACGGGGGCGGTGACCACGGGGGTCGGGGCGGGGGCGGGGCGGGTCGCGAACCAGGTGGCGATGCCGCCACCCAGGCCCAGGAGGCCGAGGGCGAGCAGGGCCACGAGGGCCAGGAGGGCCAGCCACAGGCAGCCGGTCTTGCGACCGGACTTCCGGGGCGGGGGGTTGGGGGTGATGACCGCCGGCGCGGGGGGCGTCGGGGTCGGGGGCTTGCCGGCGGGACCCTGCGGTCCCTGGGGACCGGCGGGGCCGCGGGGGGCCACGATCAGGATGTCCACGGCCGCCGCAGCGACCGCGGCGGCCACCGGGGCGGTGGGGGCGGTGGGGCGGGCGCGCGGGGGGGTCGGGCGGGCGGGGGGGACCACCTCGGCCTTGGGGGCCTTGGCGGCGGGGGGCACCACCGGGGGGGTGTCCACCACCTCGGCCTGCGCCTCGGTGGGGTTGGGGACCACCTCGGCCTGGACGGCCTCGGCGGGGGGTTCGGGGACCTCCTCGACCACCTCGGCCTGAGCCTCGGTGTGGGTCTCGGGGGCGGGGGTGGGCTGGGTCGCGGTGGGCTCCTCCACCACCTCGGCCTGCGCCTCGGTGGGGGTGACCTCTTCCGGGGTCGGGGCCGGCTCCTCGTCATCTTTGCCCGCGAGGGCCTCGATGGCGTCGAGCTCGTCCCCCGGGGCCTTCTTCTCATCCTCGGGCTTGGCCTTGGGGTCCTCCTCGCCGCTGAAGAACTTGTCTTCGGCCGCGATGGCCTCGGCCTCGGCGTTCGTGTTGGTGTCGGTGTCGGTGTCGGTGTCGGTCGCGGGCGCGGGCGCCTCGGGGGCGTCCTCCGCGGTGGCGGCGGTCTCGTCGCCTTCCGCCACCACGAGGGTGGGGTTGGCGGTGACGGGGGTGTTCTGGTCGGCCATGGTGGCCTCCTCGTGGATGGGGGTGGGCTCGGTCATTGCATTTCCTTTGCCACGCACACCTCTGCGCGTGGACTTTGTTTTCTGATTGGAAAGGGGCGCGGCAGGCGCCCTTTGGGGTCTCTGCCGGCCGAGCTTTGTTCAAGCTTCGACCCGATAATGTATCATAAAATAGTGATTTTGTCAACCCCTAGCTTAGCTTTTGTGGCTGGTTTTAGTGGAAAAGTGGGGGTTTTTGGGTAAATAATAGGCAACCACCCCAGACCCCTCCTTGGGAAGGAGGGATCATACGCAAATCATGGTTCTAAAGTTCTAAAATGAGATACAATGAATACCATTAATATAATGGTGTTTATTTTATGAAGATTGGTAAAGAAGTATTTGAGTTAATCTTTCCTAAAGATAC
>Ga0209212_1001483_pt1 | contig 37618 bp, 29 predicted proteins | sample RifGroC2_FD_183996 | JGI IMG/M metagenome (GOLD analysis project Ga0209212, IMG submission 183996) | Groundwater microbial communities from Rifle, Colorado, USA - Groundwater C2 (SPAdes) (version 2) | ecosystem: Environmental > Aquatic > Deep subsurface > Groundwater | place: Rifle, Colorado...
GGGATGATTAAATTAATTCTGTTGAAACTTAATGTTATTGCATGTAACTGTTGTCCTGACTCTGGTTAAAGAAATTGCTCTTAATCTGAGCGATTCCGGAGTACGAACATATTTACATCTATCGCGGATAATTTTGTTAAAGGATTCCAAACAACCAGTAGTATGTGGTAGGTGAAGTTCTGGATATTTCAAATATGATCTAAATTCTGACAATCGTCTCAGAAATTCCATTCCAACTTCCCGATATCGAGACGGGCAATGCTTGGAGGTCAACAGTTCATAGAGTTTTTCTGAGTATTCTTTTTCATGGTCTTTGGTTTTCAGCAGTTTACAGACCATGGAATAAATTTCTTTTCTAGTCGGATGATCTGGTAATTTTTTCCAGAACCCTAATTGAACTTTGAATTGTGCCAATAGATGAAAATGGCATCGTTGGATTACCCAAGATTTTTCCTTGGCCAAATGGCATAACCCACGGAATCCATCGGAAACAAGGGCTAAAACACGATTCCCGATCTCTGTTGGCATACTGGAGAGTGCTTCAATCCAACCGTTGCCCGTCTCACGTCCAGCAAGCAATACCGGATCAAGAAAATATGCTTCGCCACCAGTTATCGAACGAACCGCAAATAAGTAGAGTGTCCAACGATTACCATCTAATTCGAACCATAAAGCATCTGCCAGAAGCATTAACCAACCGATTGGATAATTGTTGGTTCGAGTCTTCGTGAACATGGCTTTCTTTAGTCGATAACTGATTGCCGATTGTCCGACAGACCCTTTACGATCTGCAATGTGTGATACTTTTTGACCTTTCCCAAGAACCTTGTTGAGCAAATTCGGATTGACCCGTTTAATCTTTCTGCCACGCTTTTTTAGCCTAGTAGACCATGTCTTTTTACACTTTGAACATTGTTTTCTTTTGCCACCGAATTTGTAGATTTTTGCCTGGCAACAAGGCGATTTCCCATGTAATATATTCATACACGGGAATTATCCCAGAAAACGTCTAAATAATCTCTAACTTTAGTGAATATTTTAAATAACTTTCAACAGAATTAATTTAATCATCCCTAATATGTTAAAAAGCCTAATCCGCAAACTCGTCCCCGAAAACTTAATCAACTTATATCATAAATATTTAGCTGTCTTGTCAGCTCAGCTTTACGGTAACCCCAGCGATAAAATGATTGTCATCGGCGTGACTGGTACAAACGGCAAGTCAACGACCGTGGCTCTCATTGCGAAAACTCTCGAGGCTGGTGGATATAGAGTTGGCTACACTTCAACTGTTGGTTTTAAAGTTGCAGATAAAGAATGGTTGAATAATAAGAAGATGACCATGCTCGGTCGTTTTCAATTACAAAAATTATTAAAGCAAATGGTTGAAGCTGGTTGTCGTTACGCTGTGATTGAAACTTCATCTCAAGGCATCGTTCAATCACGGCATCTTGGAATCAATTATGATTATGTTGTTTTCACAAATTTAACTCCAGAACATATAGAAGCCCATGGTGGTTTTGAAAATTATAAAAATGCTAAGGGCGAGCTATTTAAACATTTGACTGAACGTCCTTGGAAAAAGATTGAAGGCAAGCATATTAAAAAAACGATAGTCGCCAATATGGACGACGAACATTCTGCTTATTTTTTAAGTTTTCCAGCTGATAAAAAATTAACTTATAGTGATCACGACCATTCTGGTAATATTTTTGCAAATAATATTCAAGTCACAAATACTGGCACAAGTTTTAATATTGGATTAACAACAATCAATCTACAATTATTAGGAGCCTTTAATGTTTATAATGCGTTGGTATCCGTGACGATTGCACTTGAAGAGGGAATTGAATTGCAAAAAATTAAACAAGGGCTTGAAGCAGTACCGGTTATTCCAGGACGTATGGAATTAATAAATGAAGGCCAGGATTTTACTGTTTTAGTTGATTATTGCCCAGAACCATATTCAATGCGCAAAATGTACGAAACGATTGTTTTATTAAAAAAGAATAAAATTATTCATGTTTTCGGCTCCTGCGGTGGCGGTAGGGACGTGGCTCGCCGTCCAATTCTTGGCAAACTTGTTGGCGAAAAGGCTGATATTGCTATCGTCACGAACGAAGATCCGTATGATGATAATCCAGAAACTATCATCGATCAAGTAGTTGCGGGAGCAGTAGAAGCTGGAAAAGCCGTCAATCAGAATTTATACAAAATCATAAATCGTCAAGAGGCGATTGAAAAAGCTTTAAATTTAGCACAAATTGGTGATTTAGTCTTAGTCACCGGCAAGGGCGCGGAACAGGCCATGGCCGTGGCTGGTGGAAAACATATCCCCTGGGATGACAGGGAGGTGATTCGCGAGGTCTTGAAAAGTCTCTAAAATTACAGAAAAACTTTACGCTGCTCATTATCCACCAAAAACTTGACAAGGTTAAAAATCTTTGTTAGTATAGCAGCGTATAAACAACTTAAACCCTCAAGGGAAACTTTGCCTCACGATCGCAGGTCGCAGGAAGAAGGTTTCATCAAAATAAATGCTAAATTTAGAGGGAATCATCCAAACAATGTTATATAAATAAATTATTATAACCTCGTCTCGTTATTCGGGAGGAGGCACATTTTTTATGTTAAATACCAAACCGTACAAACGTAAATTTTTCACATCTTCATACCGTTTTCCTTTGCCAGATTTGATTGAGGTTCAAAAGCATTCTTATGATTGGTTCTTGCGCGAAGGTTTACGTGAATTATTTACAGAAGTATCACCTATAATTGACATTTCAGATAAAGGTTTGGAATTATTTTTTGATGATTATTATTTGGATGAACCGAAGTTTGATGAAGTTACCAGTAAAGAAAAAAATGTTACTTACGAAGCCCCTTTACGCGTCAAAGTGACTTTGAAAAATACCAAAACTAAGAAAAAAGAAACTCAGGAAATTTTCTTGTGTGATTTCCCTGTTATGACAGAACGCGGTACCTTCATTATTAATGGTATTGAACGTGTTATTGTTTCTCAAATTATTCGTTCGGCTGGTGTTTTCTTTACTTCTAATTTTTTACATGAACGCAACCGCGTTTTCTACGGAGCTAAAATTATCCCGAATCGCGGTGCTTGGTTAGAATTTGAAACTGATTCTAATAATGTTATTTGGGTAAAGATTGATCGCAAAAGAAAAGTTGCAGCTACATCACTCTTGCAATCTTTTGGTATGACCCAAAATGAAATTCGTGAAGCTTTAAAAGATGTTGAAAAAAATCCAGATATCAGCTTTACAGAAGCGACTTTAGCTAAAGATGCTGCTAGCAACCAGGAAGAAGGCTTAATTGAAGTTTATAAACGTATACGTCCAGGTGATTTAGCTACAGCGGACAACGCGAAGTCTTTGATTTACGCCATGTTCTTCAATTTTGATCGTTATGATTTTGCCAAGGTTGGTCGTTATAAAATGAATCAACGATTTAATAATGAATATCCACTTGATGAAGCCAACCGTGTTTTGAAAGGTGATGATTTAGTTAATGTCATCAAAGAAATTATTAGTTTGAATATTAGCCAAGACCCAGCTGACGATATTGATCACCTTGGAAACAGAAGAATTCGTGCCGTGGGTGAATTGGTTCAAAATAAATTCCGTGTTGGTTTGGCTCGTATGGAACGTATTGTTAAAGATCGCATGAGTACCATGGATCCAACAACACTTTCTCCATCAAAGTTAATCAACGCACGTCCAGTTATTGGTGTGGTACGTGAATTCTTCATGTCATCACAACTTTCTCAATTCATGGACCAAACAAACCCACTTTCAGAATTGGAACATAAGCGTCGTATTTCTGCTATGGGCCCAGGTGGTTTGTCTCGAGAACGCGCTGGCTTCGATGTGCGCGACGTGCATACCACTCACTACGGTCGTATTTGTCCAATTGCCACTCCAGAAGGTCCAAACATTGGTTTGGTTGGCCACTTGGCCAGTTATGCTCGTATCAACGACTATGGTTTTATCGAAACTCCTTATTTTAAAGTTCGACATAAAGTAACTAAAGATCTTAAAGATCCAAATACTGGAAAAGTTTTATTTAAAAAAGGCGAGGATGTTACTGGCGTAGATTTAGATAAATCTTCACTTATACCAGCGGATATTGCTGGTTGCGTGGAAACAGTTACCACAAAAAATGTGGAATATTTAAATGCTATTAAAGAAGAAAAAACTATTACGGCAACCTTCAATGCCAAGATTGATGAAGAAAGCGGCAAGTTTTTAGCTGAAAAAGTTGATGTCCGTTGTTATGGTCAACCAACAATTAAGCATATTTTCTTTGTTGATTATCTTGATGTTTCTTCAAACCAAATTGTAAGTGTGGCGACTTCTCTTATTCCCTTCCTCGAACATGATGATGCTACTCGTGCTCTTATGGGCACAAACATGCAACGTCAGGCTGTACCTTGCGTCCACCCAGATTCACCAATCGTTGGTACTGGTATGGAAGAAGTTGCGGCCCGCGATTCTGGTCACGTTGTTTTAGCGAGCGAAGACAGCGAAGTAGTTGCTTTGCAAGGAAATAAAATTGATTTATTAAATAAACGCGGTGAAATAAAGAGTTATCGTTTGAATAAATACGTTTGTTCCAACGCTTCAACTAGCATTAACCAACGACCAACTGTAGACATGGGTGAAAAAGTTAAAAAGGGTCAAGTTATTGCTGATGGTCCATCAGTTCAAAACGGTGAACTTGCTCTTGGCCAAAACGTTTTAGTCGCTTACATGGCTTGGGAAGGTTATAATTACGAAGATGCGATTATTATTTCAGAAAAATTAGTACACCGCGATCGTTTCTCTTCAGTTCATATCGAAAACTATACAATTGATGTCCGAGACACTAAACTCGGCTCTGAAGTTGTCACAGCTGACATACCAAATATTTCTGAAGAAAAATTGAAAAATTTGGATGCAGAGGGTGTGGTTCGTGTTGGTGCTACAGTAAAATCTGGTGACATCTTGGTTGGTAAAATTACTCCAAAAGGTGAAACGGAATTATCTGCTGAAGAAAAGTTGTTAAAAGCGATTTTTGGTGAAAAGGCGCGCGATGTACGTGACACCTCACTTCGTTTAGAACACGGAGAACAGGGCAAGGTGGTTGATATCCGCGTTTTTTCTCAAGAAAATGGTGATAAACTTTCTCCTGGTGTTATTAAATCTATTCAAATTACAGTTGCCAACCTGCGAAAAATTCAAGTGGGTGATAAACTCGCTGGCCGTCATGGAAACAAAGGTGTTATTTCCAAAATTGTGCCAGTTGAAGATATGCCATTCTTGGAAGATGGAACCACGATTGATGTTATTTTAACTCCACTCGGCGTGGCTTCTCGTATGAACTTGGGTCAGATTTTAGAAACACACTTTGGTTTAGCCGCTCATAAATTAGGCTACAAAGTTGCGACTCCAGTTTTAAATGGCGTTCCAACCAAGATCATTAAAGAAGAGTTGGTTAAAGCTGGTTATGACGAAGGTGGTCAGTTAGACCTGATGAATGGAAAAACCGGTGAACATTTTGATCACAAAATTACAGTTGGTTACAATTATATCCTTAAATTGAATCATATGGTTGAGGATAAGATTCACCAACGTTCAATTGGACCATACTCCCTTATTACTCAACAGCCACTTGGCGGTAAAGCCCAGTTTGGTGGACAACGTTTTGGAGAAATGGAAGTTTGGGCTCTCGAAGCTTATGGCGCTGCACATACTTTGCAAGAAATTTTAACGATTAAATCTGATGATGTGCTTGGTCGCGCTAAAGCTTATGAATCCATCATTAAAGGTGAACCAATACGTCGTTTGAATGTACCGGAATCATTTAATGTGTTGATCCGAGAACTTAAGGGTTTATGTTTGGATGTGGAGCTTTTAAAGAATGGAACACGCATAGCAGGTGATGACAATAATGTGGAAGAAAAGGATGACAGAAAGGACCAGAAATTTTAATTTATTAAATTTAAAATATACATATGAGCTTAGACACATTAAAGATAAACGATTTCGACGCTATTAAACTTCGCTTGGCCGCTCCCGAAGATATTCGTTTGTGGTCCCATGGCGAAGTGACGCGTCCAGAAACAATTAATTACCGTACGCAAAAACCAGAAAAAGATGGTTTGTTCTGCGAACGCACTTTTGGTCCAAGCAAGGATTGGGAATGTTATTGCGGTAAGTATAAGAAAATCCGTTATCGCGGCATTGTGTGCGATAAGTGCGGAGTTGAAGTCACTCGCTCTATAGTCCGTCGCCAACGCATGGGACATATTGATCTTGCAGTGCCGGTTTCACATATTTGGTTTTTGCGTGGCGTGCCTTCAAAAATTGGCTTGATACTAGATGTTTCAATTCAAAAATTAGAGCGCGTTATCTATTTTGCTAATTTTATTGTGACGGAAGTTAATGAAGAATTGAAAGTTATTGAGATTGAAAATTTAAAGAAAGAATATAAAGGACAAAAGAAAACTTTGGAAATCCAATTTGAACAAAAGATTAAGCAAATTGAATCTAATAGTGGTTTAGAGAAGGCTGACCGTAATGACCAAATCGTTAAAGCCAACCAATGGCGCGATGAAGAAGTTGCTTTGCTTGATGAAGATTTTGAAATGGCCGATAAAGATCTTAAGGACTTGAAACCATTAAAGATTATTTCTGAAGTTGAATATCATGACATGTCATTAAAGTATGGTCATGTTTTTGATGCTGGTATTGGTGCTGAAGCTGTCCGAAAATTATTGGAAAAAGTCGATTTAGCTACAGAGATCAAGAAAATTGAGGAAGAATTGAAAGATGACAATTCAGCTAAACAAAAGAAACTCATCAATCGCAGTAAATTATTGAAGAGTTTGAGCCGTAACAATATTAAACCAGAGCACATGGTGCTAAAGGCTGTGCCAGTTATTCCACCAGATTTACGACCAATGGTCCCACTAGATGGCGGCCGTTTCGCGACCTCAGATTTAAACGATTTATATCGTCGTGTTATTTCTCGCAATAATCGTTTGCGCCGTTTATTGGATTTGAATGCACCAGAAGTTATTTGCCGTAATGAAAAGCGCATGTTGCAAGAAGCTGTTGATGCTTTGATTGATAATTCCGCTCGTCATAGCAAAACAACAACTGCTTCCACTGGCCAAAAGCGTAAATTAAAATCAATTGCTGATTATCTTAAGGGCAAACGCGGTCGTTTCCGCCAAAATTTACTCGGTAAACGAGTTGATTATTCTGGTCGTAGCGTTATCGTTATTGGTCCTGAATTGAAATTAGGTCAATGCGGTCTACCAAAGAAAATGGCTTTGGAATTATTTAAACCATTTATTATCAGCCAATTAATTAAACGTGAATACGTACATAATATTCGCAGCGCTAATCGTTTTATTGAGGCGGATCGTCCAGAAGTTTGGGATATTTTAGAAGAAACAGTGCGTGAGGCACACGTGTTATTGAACCGCGCTCCAACTTTGCATCGTCTTGGTATCCAAGCTTTCCAGCCTATCTTGGTTGAAGGCCGTGCCATTCAATTACATCCACTTGTTTGTTCTGCTTTCAACGCTGACTTTGATGGTGACCAAATGGCTGTACACGTTCCACTTACTGAACAAGCTAAGGCCGAAGCGCGCGATTTGATGTTATCTACCAAAAATTTATTGAAACCAGCAACAGGAAATCCAGTGGTAACTCCTTCTATGGATATGGTTTGGGGTGGTTACTATGTTACTTCTATTAACACTGAAAAAGCCGACCAAAAACCAAAAGCTTTCTCATCAGCTCAAGAGGCTAAGATTGCTTACGATTTACGAAAAATGACTTTGAGAGAACCAATGTTGGTTCGAGTTTCCAAAAAAGAATTTGGTTCCAAGGTTAAAAAAGATGAATTATTTAACACTACACTAGGTCGCATTTTGTTCAATGATTTATTACCAGATAAGTTGCCATACTATAATGAAGTAGTTGATAAGAAAAAAATGGGCGAAATTACAAAACTTTGTTTAGAGTATTATGGTTTCCAGGAAACTGCAGATATGCTTGATCGTATTAAATCATTTGGTTTCAAACAATTAACCAAATCCGGCTTCTCTTGGGGCTTAGGTGATTTACCAGATGTTATTGGTAAAAAGGAATTGATTGATAAAGGTAATAAGGAAATTGAAGAAATCAATGAACAATACGAAGAAGGTTTGCTCACTGGCGACGAACGCTATACTAAAGTTATCGAAGTTTGGACTCATATTAAAGATGAAGTCACAAAATTAAGTCAAAATATTTTGCCACCAGAAGGTCCAGTTTATTCTATGATTAACTCTGGCGCTCGTGGTTCATGGGGACAATTGACTCAGATGCTTGGTATGAAAGGTTTGGTGACCAACCCATCTGGTAGAATTTTCGAATTACCAGTTAAAGCCAACTTTAAAGAAGGCTTTTCAGTGCTAGAATATTACATTTCAACTCATGGTACTCGTAAAGGTTTGTCTGATACTGCTTTAAGAACTGCTAACGCTGGTTATTTAACTCGACGTTTGGTTGATGTAGCCCAAGACTTAGTTATTCTTGAAGAAGATTGCGGCGACACAGAAGGTCGCATCATGACTAAGGAAGAAAGCGAAAGCATGGGACAAAAATTGATTGATCGTGTTGTTGGTCGCTATGTAATTTCTGATGTCCTACATCCAAAAACAGGTAAGGTTGTTTTGAAGGCTGGTGAAATCATTACTGATGACATTGCGCGCGACTTAGCCAAATTAGATTTACTTGCTATGCATATTCGTTCAGCTCTAAGTTGTAAAATGAGTACTGGCATTTGTAAAAAATGCTACGGTTATGATTTGGCTTACAATAAACCGGTTGAACTTGGAACTGCTGTTGGTATCATTGCCGCTCAAAGTATTGGTGAACCTGGAACTCAGCTTACTATGAGAACCTTCCATACTGGTGGTGTAGCTGGATCTGATATTACTCAGGGTTTGCCTCGCGTTGAAGAAATTTTTGAAGCTCGTCCACCGAAGAAAAAAGCTTTAATTGCTGAAGTCGCTGGTTTAGTGGCGATTCAAGAGCAACAAAAAACAATCAAAGGACCTAAGGGCGAAATTTTGGCTCAAACATCTTTTGGTGAAAGGGTTTTAAAGATTGCCTACAATGATTCGGGTGAAGAAGAAGTTTATACTTTAAAAGACAGCTTTAAATTGAAAGTTAAGGAAAATGATTTAGTCGGTGAAAAGGAAACCCTTTTCGTTGATGAAGACAAGAATAAAGTTAAAGCTCGTCGCAACGGTCGCATTGTCCTCGCTGATGGTAAATTAAAGATTGTAAGTGATGTTGAAGCTGTTAAAGAATATATTATTCCAGCAGGTGTGGTGCTTTGGGTGCGTGATGGCGATATGGTTGAAAAAGGAGCTCAACTTACTGAAGGCAGTTTAGATTTAGCCCAATATTATAAGATTGCGGGGCGTGAAGCAGTTCAAGATTACATTCTTAAAGAAATTCAATACATTTATTCTTCTCAAGGTCAGAAGTTAAATGACAAACACGTAGAACTTATTGCGCGTCAAATGTTCTCTCGTGTTTACGTTCAAAATCCAGGCGATACATTCTTGCTTGAAGGTGAAGTTGTGGAACGAGCCGCTTTCAGCGAAGCCAACCAATTATTGGTTGAAGGTGCTAAACCAGCCGAAGGCGATGAAGTCTTCCTTGGTATTTCCAAAGTTTCTCTTTCAACACAAAGCTTCCTCTCGGCCGCTTCCTTCCAAGAAACAGCCAGAGTTCTTATCAATTCAGCTGTCACAGGTCGTATTGATCACCTCAGAGGTTTGAAGGAAAACGTTATTATCGGTCGTTTGATTCCTGCTGGAACGGGTTTTAGAGCTGTACCAGTTGAAGAGGAAGAAGAAACTGAAGGTGAAGGCATAGTCCCTCCAGAAGCAGAAGTTGTAGTTGATGAAAACGCAGCCGTCACCCCAGCTGAAGAAACAATCAGCGAGTAACAACAAAACAAATATGAAAAACGCGTTAGTTAAAAATCTCATAATTTTCGTATTAGTAATTTTCTTCATTGCTAGCATCTTCAGTTTGTACAATGTTTCAACTGAAAAAACAGTTGTCATTGGTATTGATAAAATGGTGGCAGAAATTCAGGCAGGGCAGTTAAAGAAAATTGACATTAAGGGCGATATTTTGGAATTAACACTTCAAGACGACAGTAAACAAGAAGTTTACAAAGAAACGGCCGAGCCTTTATCAACTTTATTAGCAAATTTAGGTGTCAAAAATGAAGATCTAAAAAAAGTAGCTATTGAAGTCAAGGCAGAAACAGGTTGGCAATTTTGGATGTCGACCATTTTACCTTTCCTAATTCCATTTGTTCTAATTGTTGGTTTTATTTGGTACATGATGCGACAAGTTCAAGGCGCGAATTCACGTGCCATGAGTTTTGGCCAAAGTCAGGCGCGCCAAGTTCAACAAAAAGGCAAACAACGTATTACTTTTAAAGATGTAGCTGGTGTTAAAGAAGCTAAAGAAGAATTGGGTGAAGTAGTTGAGTTCTTAAAAAATCCTAAAAAGTTTACTAGCCTTGGAGCAAAAATACCTAAAGGTGTTTTACTGATGGGCTCTCCTGGAACCGGTAAAACATTACTCGCCAAAGCCGTTGCTGGCGAAGCTGATGTACCATTCTTCTTAATTTCTGGTTCTGAATTTGTAGAAATGTTTGTGGGTGTTGGTGCTTCGCGTGTACGCGATTTATTTAAGCGTGCCAAAAAACAAGCTCCTTGCATTATTTTCATTGATGAAATTGATGCAGTGGGTCGTCAACGCGGTTCAGGGCTTGGTGGTTCGCATGATGAACGTGAACAAACATTAAATCAAATTCTTGTCGAAATGGATGGTTTTGATCCTAATGCTAATGTTATAGTTATTGCTGCTACCAACCGACCCGATGTTTTAGACCCAGCATTACTACGACCAGGTCGTTTTGACCGACAAGTAATAATTGAATTACCAGATATTAATGATCGCGAGGAAATATTAAAAGTACATGCTGTTCATAAACCACTAGATACAGGAGTTAATATTCGAGAAATTGCCGAACGAACCCCTGGCTTTTCTGGAGCTGATTTGGCAAATTTATTTAATGAGGCTGCTATTTTAACGGCCAGACGCAATAAGAAAAAAGTAGGACAAGAAGAATTACAACAAAGCGTGGAAAAAGTTTTGCTTGGACCGGAGCGAAAGAGTCATATGTTATCTGTTAAAGAAAAGAAAATAACAGCAGTTCATGAAGCTGGTCATGCAGTCGTGGCACACGTTTTGCCAAACGCTGATCCGGTTCATAAAGTTTCAATTATTTCTCGTGGACATGCTGCTGGTTATACTCTCAAACTGCCGATTGAAGATAAACATTTATACAAAAAATCTGAATATGTTGATGATTTAGCTGTTTTACTCGCTGGTCATGTGGCTGAAAAGATTTATTTTGGTGAGGTTACGACCGGCGCATCGAGTGATTTGACAGAAGCCACAAAAATAGCGCGCCGTTTGATTACTCAATATGGTATGAGCGAAAAATTGGCTCCACGTATTTATGGAGAAAAAGAAGAAATGGTTTTCCTGGGACGTGATATCAATGAAAAAAGAAATTATAGTGAAAAGGTAGCCGAAGAAATTGATCAAGAGATTGATGAGTTTATTTCTCGAGCAGTCACAACAGCCACAAGACTGATTAATGAAAATAAGAATAAAGTTGATGCTCTAGTCGCTGTATTAATGGACAAGGAAACGATTGAAAAAGATGATTTTGAAAAGTTGATGAAGGACAATCAAACAAGCAAACAAACAAACAATTAAACAAGAACGAAAAAAAGTAGGGAACAAAAATTTTTGTTCCCTACTTTTTTGTCCACAATATTTTCTTTTATATGCAAAATAATGATATAATATATTCAGATTGTCATGATGACACTGGTTGTTGTATTTTTGGAAGATGACTCGAAATAGTAATTCGTAAATTCATAATAAAAGCGTTATTCGTAAAAACAAAAAATATGATTCCTTATTATCGCCCTATTTTAAAGCGCGCCTGGAAGATTAGTTTGAAAAACAAATGGCTTTGGGTCCTAGGTTTTTTTGCTGCTTTTGTCGGTAATGGTAGTGTTTACGAAGCCTTGGTACGTAGTTTTAATAACATGTCTGAGGGGCGATCAATCTTTTTTACTTTACGGGAGTATGCCCAATCTGGTGTTATCAGCATGATTTCCTGGAGTAAATTGAAAATACTTTGGCAAACAGATGCCAGTGCTTTCGGTTTAAGTCTTTTTACCTTAGTTGTTGTCTTGGCTATTTTGGCCTTGATTATCAGTTTCGGAATTATTTGTCAGGCTGCTTTAATCCGTGGTTTTATTGATCATGATCAAAATAAAAAAACAACTGCTGGAAAATGTTTACGTGTTGGCATAGATCGTTTTTGGCCAGTGTTAGAATTGAACGTGATCACTAAAGTCATACTTCTAGGATTTCTTGTCATGATTGGTTATTTTGTTTCTTTGATAAGTTTACAAAACCCAATAAGTCAAAAAATACTTTACATAGTATCTTTTGTAGTTTTTATTGTTTTAGGAATAATAATTTACTTCCTCACTATTTACGGCGTCGCTTATGCTGTATTACGCAAAAGAACAGCATTCGAGGCTTTAGGACATGCTTGGCATTTATTCAAACGAAATGTAATTTTAAACTTGGAAATGGGTTTATTACTTTTTGTAATTAATATTTTGGTCGGTCTTGTCTTTATTATTGTTGCCTTTTTAATTTTAGCTCCAGTAGTTTTGGTCTACTTCATTTGTTTGCTTGCGGGAGCTAAAGTTGCTATGGTTTTAATGACTTTGCTTGCGATTATTATATTTACTGTTTTATTAGTTCTTGTTGGTAGTTGGTACGCTAGCTTTCAACTTGGCGCTTGGGCGGTGTTGTTCGAAGAACTTGAAGAAAATGGTGGTAAGTCAAAAATTCATCGCATTATTGAACACTTACGAAAGAAAACAAAGAAAACTCGCTCTAAATAGTTCCGTATCGCGGAACGTTAGAATACCTCCGGAAGTATTGGAGGGGCCAAAACAAAAACAAATCCCCCTTTTTCAAAAATAGAAATTGGGGGATTTGATTTAGATTTTTTGCAGTTTGTAGATTTCGCGAATTACATGCTGTCCTTCGCGGGCATATTCCCATTTACTGACAAATTTTAAGCGTGGTGGAAGTAGATTTATAAGATTGATTGAAATTAATTGTTCGTTGGTGTGTGGCGTAGCATCAAGTAAAAATTTGGGAACTATCATGACCACAACACCGCTTGGTTTTAACCACTCGGCAAATTTTTGCAAAGAGGTTTTATAAAGACGTATTAGGTTTTGGATATTTTTGTCGATTTCATCTTTCTTCTCGTGCCCTCGTAGTGCCGGTCCCAAATATGGTTCCGTGACAATGGTGTCCACGGCCATGCCGAGTTGTGCTTGTCTGGTAATGTCAGATTGAAAAACTGAATATTTAGATTTAAGACTGATTTCGGAAGCCAACCAATTTAAATTTTCCTTGGAGTCTTGAACTGCTTTGGGGCTAATATCGCTGCCCATAACATTGTATCCAAGAACTAAGCCCTGCTGCAAAATCGTTCCAGAGCCGCAAAAAGGGTCATAAATTAGGCCTTTAGGTGCAGGGTCGGATAAGTTTATCATTATTTGTGCAAGTTTAGGTGGAAGCATGCCAGAAAAGCTATCACGCGCTGGGCGGCCATAGTCAAGTTTAGATAATAATTCGAATGGTTGGACGCACAGTGTTCGGCCTATTGTATAGGTTGTTCCAGTTTTCATTAAAACTAATTCAGCGCCCCCATCTAGCAAATGATTTTTTTGAACTATGACGCTGCTTAGAGGGTTTTCTTGACTGGTGACAAAGCGAACTTTTAAGTCATTTTCCTTCATCAATTTTTTTGTTTCGAGGCCAAGCTTAGTCAGATTAAATTGAAAACCATGCAAGCTAAATCCAAAGTAGATTTTTTTGTCTGAAGTTGGAATTAAATCAACTAATTTTTCGGCTGAAATTTTTGGCAGTTCGGCAACTATCTGGCCAATTTTTATGGTTCCTCCAAGCTTTTTTATTAGATCATCAGTATCCAGTTCAATCTTTGTTTCTAGAATTAAAAAATCAAGACCCTTTTGTAGTAACTCAAAGGCTGTTTTTTGTTGATTTAACCGCGCCTCAATCTCGGAGATAGAGAGCTCAGCGTGACGGCCTAAAATAAAGAAATATTTCATAGAATCATTAAATTGATTAGCATTGACGTTTGGGTCAATTTCTGATAGGATAAAAGCATTACTTACACTATATGAATATAACAGAATTAGCAAGAAAACTAAAGCTCAACGCTCAGGAACTAAGAGAAAAGCTCCCAGCGCTCGGTTTTGATATTGGTTTAAAAGCCATTAAGGTTGATGACCAGCTGGCCAGTAAAATTATTCGCGCTTGGCGTGAATTCTCGGAACGCGAACGTCAAAAAGAGCAATATCTCAAATATTCTAAAAAGGATGAAGATACTGAGGGTGGCGAAGGTAATGCTCAACTGGAAATCCCGAGTGTTTTAACAGTTAAAGACTTTGCGGAATTATTAAAAAGACCAGTAACTTTTGTTATTTCTGAGCTGATTAAAAATGGTGTCATGACTTCCATGAACGAGCGTATTGATTATGATACAGCGGCCATTGTTGCAGCTGACATGGGTTATGAAACTAAAGAAATTTCTCCAGATGAAAAAGTTGAAGTTGACAAAGCCAAAAAAATTAAAGATGTTTTAGAAAAACAAATTGATAAAACTGTACGTGCACCAATTATTGTTGTTATGGGACATGTTGACCATGGCAAAACAAAGCTGTTAGATTCAATCCGTAATACTAATGTTATGGGTGGTGAAGCTGGAGGTATTACACAACATATTGGTGCTTATCAGGTTGAACGTCGCGGCCGCAAAATAACTTTTATCGATACTCCAGGTCACGAAGCTTTTACAGCCATGCGTTCTCGTGGTGCTAAAGTGGCTGACATTGCAATTCTTGTTGTGGCTGCAAACGAAGGCGTGAAACCACAAACAGTGGAATCAATAAAAATTGCACAATCAGCTGAAATTCCAGTTGTTGTTGCAGTTAATAAAATCGATTTGCCAGATGCTAATATTGAAAAAGTAAAACAAGAATTAGCTCAATATAATTTGCTAGCAGAAGAATGGGGCGGACAGGTTGCTTTTGTGCCAATCTCTGCAAAATTAAACCAAAACATTGATGAACTACTAGATACTGTTTTACTCACTGCAGACATGATTGCAGATAAAATCCAAGCCAATCCAGGGGGTGAATTCATTGGCAGTATTGTGGAATCACACGTCAGTAAAGGTGAGGGGCCAGTGGCAACTGTGCTTGTTAAAAATGGAACGCTCCACGTTGGTGATTATGTTACGATGGCGGGAGTTCTTTATGGCAAAATCAGAACCATGAAAAATCAATTGGGTGTAGCAGTTACTATTGCCGAGCCATCAATGCCAGCAGAAATTTTTGGTTTAAAAGTCGCGCCAAAAGTGGGCGATGTTTTGGAAGTTATTGATGATCCGCGCAAAGCTACACGCGCCAAGATTTACACCATGCAAAAACAAGATGAAACATTTTTGAATAAGAATGATTTGTCTGAAGAGAATAAAGAAAACTTAACAGAATTAAATATAGTTTTGCGAGCTGATGTGTTAGGTTCACAAGAAGCGATTATTGAATCATTAAAGAAAATGGAAGCTGAGGGAATTAGAATTAATTTTGTGGCCAAGGGTTTGGGTAATGTAAATGAAAGCGACGTTTCAACAGCTGAAGCAACCGGAGCGATGCTTTTGGGCTTTAATGTGTTGCCATCAACTAGCGCTAGCAATTTAGCCCGAGATAAAAAAATGGAAATTAAAATTTACAAAATTATTTACGAACTGATTGATGAAGTTAAGCGTAAATTAAATGAAATTATAAAACCAGAAACAGTGCGTACTGATTTAGGCAAAATGCAGGTGCTGATGCTTTTTAAAAAAGGTAATGATTGGCAGGTTCTAGGGGGGAAGGTAACGACCGGAAAAGTTGAACCAAGGTCGAAAGTAGCTGTTATTCGTGCAGGACAATTTTTGACCTCAGGTAAGATCACCGCGCTTCAAATTGGCAAGCAGGAAGTAACTGATGCTGTGAAAGGCCAAGAGTGTGGGATAAAGTTTGAAGGTCAGCCGATTATTGAAAAAGATGATGTTTTAGAGGTTTATAAAGAAACAGAAGTTAGAAAAATTGTTTAAAATTAGATAAAAAAACCGGAAAAACGGTAGGGACAGGTCGCGACCTGTCCCTACCGTTTTTTTTACCATTGACAAAAAGTGGTTTTTTTGATATAATTCAAAGTCCAGTTTGGACGCAAATAACCGAGAGGTGGATCATGACCTTGATTACCGGTACGTTGATTTTCGCGGTGATTGCTCTCATGGGCATGTTGTGTGCCTGCTTCTGGCTTATCAAGAAACTTCAGAAGCTCCTCGCCGAAGCCGGCAACGACCAGCTCACGGGCTTGTGGCTTCGTGCGAAGTTTCTGACCGCGGTCGAGGTGCTGTTCAACGCTGTGCGCGCGAAGAAGTTCGGCGTCAGCGATCTGCACCGTAGACGGAGTGATGAAGTGGTCGCGTCGAACGAGATGACTGTTCTGATCTTCGACATTGACCACTTCAAGAGGGTCAACGACACCTTCGGCCACCTGGTCGGAGATCAAGTGTTGCTTGTTCTGGCGAACATCCTGAAGGCGCAGTGCCGTGCTGGAGACCTCGTCTGCCGTTGGGGTGGCGAAGAGTTCCTGGTGGCACTCGCGACAGACACTCGTGGAGCGCAGTTTTTCTACCGTCGCGTGTCGATTGCCTTCCGCCATGCGACGAAGCAACTGATCGATCAAGAGGTCACCGTGACCTGTGGTGCGGTGCAGCTCGAAAGCCTAGCCCAGAGCTTCGACTCGCTGGTCGAGAGGGCGGACGCCTGTCTCTACGACGGTAAGCATGGGATGCGTGATTGTCTCGTCTACCAGTCGCCTGGTTCGGACATGAAGGTCCTCTATGACCCCATGGACAAGCCGACCTGAGCCAAGTCTCCCCTGGAGGCGGTGCTACGTGTAGCACCGCCTCTTTTCTTTGGGTTCAATGGGAGGACTCAATCTCTTGAGCGCTACGTTGACGAGAGTTATCCTGTTTGCTAAGATCTAAAGTCAGATTCGGACGGGAACTACTGAGGAGGAACCCATGAGGCCGCTAGGCTCTGATCACACAGCTATCGAAGCGCTACGTTTCCAGGCTGGATACGAACCGAAGAAGGATTTCATCGGCATGCGCCCGGACACGATGTGTAACTACCATTGTGTCAGCTGTCATCAGCGTGCGGGAAAGGGTGCTGTTTCGGGATACCGTTTAATTTTGGGTGCTTAGAAAGTTGTTTTCTCTGCTAAATTATGCTAAGAAACGAGTGTTTAACTAGTTAAATGACCTATTATGGCAAAAAAAACAGAATCCAGCCTGTCCAAAATGTGCTAGTTTTATTACCATAAAAAGAGGAAGTAGACGTGGACAAAAGAGATATTTTTGTAAGAGTTGTAAAAGCTCTTTTTTTGTTGATCATCGCAGAAAAGAAAAGCCATTTTGGATTTCCCATATTGATGGAATTCCATTTAGAAAACTCGGTGACCAGCACTCAATGACAGGTGCACAAGCATACAACAATGTTTTCAATGAATTAAAATTATTACCAAAAGATTTAGATATTACCCGACAGTATTGTGAATACTCGTCGGGTATTTTAATTATTGATGGAAAATATATTAAAGTACGCGGGTACAAACAAAAGATTCCCTTTATTTATACCATTGACTATGAGTCACACGACATTCTGTTTGGAATACTTGTACCAGCGGAAGATATTGCTTCTTTCCTACGTTTTTTCCAAACGCTCAAAGAGTTAAATTATCCATTAAAGGTTGTTGTGGCCGACGACAGATCTTCGCTACCATTAGCCTTAAAACAGGTCTTTCCAGACGTCCCACTGCAACTCTGTCTAAACCATTATGTAGAAAACATTCGCCAACAGTTACGCATTCGCACAGACCCGACGCATCTTCATTTTTTCAACGCACTCAAACAACATGTTTTCGATGAATACGAAAATGATGAAAAATTAAACATCGTTCTTGATAATTTATGGACGAAATACTGTAAAAACAATTTGATACGGCAAATGATTCTTTCTCAAATAGACAAACGACGGAAAGAATTATTTGCGTACAAAAAAATACCAAACTGCCCCAGCAATACTAATTTGATTGAACTCTTCAACTCTCATTTCAATGCTCGTATAAAAGCGCTCAAAGGCTTTAAAACAAAGGATCATGCGATTCTCTGGCTCAACGGTATGGTAGTCAGAAGACGGACGAAACCATTCACTGATTGCTGTCCAAAATTTAAGCATCTAAACGGTAAATGTTCACTCCAGGTGAGTATTAAAAAACAGGCCAAATGGCCTGAAATACTGGGCATAAAAGCACCCAAAATTAAACGGTAACGAAAAGCTGCACGGCGATAAGTTCAAGAACTATCGCAGTGAGAAGCTGACGGACGAGTACCTGCGGTTGATCGAAAAAACCGCGCAGGTTTACCAACAGCTCGGTGCCAGTCAACCTGGAGACTTCCTCGTGTTCGATGCTCAGTTCGGCAAGCGTTGGGCTGGTGCATCCATCCACCACGGCCGTGTGCGTTACTTGCAGGAAGAGTTCGGACTCGGACCATTTGAGGTCGGCATACTGTTACTGACCCATCCCGACCGCATTACCGGCGAGAACCAGTTGTACATCGACTGCTCTGGGTGCGAGTACCGAGATGATCTGAAGGCCCCGTTCGCCCTTTGCCTCAGCTTCAGCTGGGACAGTATCAGCCAGCCTCTCGTTCTGCTCTGCAGCAGCGTTGCTTATCCCAGCGGGCGGTTTGGTTCTGTTTCGGGCTTTGCTCCGCAATGTCCTTGACCCTTGTCTACTTGAACTTTCTTGGGGGCTTTGTCCCCCTTGTTCCTTATCGGCCAGCTTTTCACGAAAGGCTGGCCGTAATTTATTCCTAAACTTCACACAAAACAAACTTTGTAATATACTTTAATAAGTATTAATAATTTAATTTTTATGCTTATCCCAACGGTTATCGAAAAAACACATGGTGGCGAACGTGCCTATGACATTTATTCCAGACTTTTAAAGGAAAGAATAATTTTTTTGGGCACAGCGATTGACGATCAAGTAGCCAACATTGTTATTGCTCAGCTTCTGTTTCTCGAAAGTCAGGATCCTAAGAAAGACATTATTCTTTACATCAATTCACCAGGTGGTTCTGTTACCGCTGGTCTTGCAATTTACGATACCATGCAATATATAAAACCTGACGTTCAGACTATCTGCGTTGGTTTAGCTGCTAGCATGGGTGCATTGCTCTTGGCAGCCGGGGCTAATGGAAAACGTTTTGCTCTCCCAAACTCAAAAATTATGATCCACCAAGTTATGGGTGGTGCACAAGGCCAAGCTAGCGATATCCAAATTCAAGCTGAAGAAATTATCAAGGTCAAACAAAACCTTAACGAGATTCTATCTAAACATACGGGTCAACCATTAAAAAAGGTTGAGAAAGATACTGATCGCGATAATTATATGACGGCTAAAGAAGCTAAAGATTATAAGATCATCGATAAGATTATTTCGTAGTTATGAAAATTGAGCCAAAGATACCCATAATTTACAAAAATAAATTTCCAAAGAATTTTGTTAACACCCCAGATGGTTGGGCATTTTCAGAAAAAGTAATTAAAGCAAATAAGGGCAAGATATTAACATTAGATATTGATTTTGGGAATTATTGCAGTTTAAATTGTCCGCATTGTTTTCGAAGAAACAATAAGGTGGATTTTGGTAAAAACAAAGTGATGCAATATTCTGATATTGTGAAGGTTATTAAAGATGCAAAAAAACTTGGTTTGAGATCAGTTAAATTTCTTGGTGCTGGCGAACCCTTCGAAGACAAAAGATTTATTGAGTTTTTAAGATTTTTACATGCTGAAAAAATAATCCCAGTTATTTTTACCAAGGGTACAGTAATTGGTGATGATGAATTAGCTAAAAAATGGAATTCACACTATGGCATTAACAATGGGAAACAACTAGTCAATGAATTAAAAAAGCTTAACGCAACTATTTTGTTGGGCTTTAACTCCTTCGACACAAAAGTTCAAGATGAAATGGTTGGTGGTATAAAGGGATATACATTAAAAAGAAATAAAGCTTTGGAGTTATTAGTTCGCGCTGGATTTAATAAAACAAATCCGACAAGATTATGTCTGGCCATGAATCCAATAACAAAACAAAATGTTAAAGTTTTATTAGAAATGTATAAGTGGGCTAGAACAAGAAATCTGGCCGCAATTATAACTCCAACTATGGTTGCTGGTAGATGTGCAAAAGAAATTGAGTGGTCAAAAATAACACCGAGCAAAAAAGAATTAGTGAATTTGTATAGTAAAATTTACAAATGGAATTTAGAAAAAGGAATTAGTACAATTGAGCAATTAAAGCATGACGGAGTTTCTGCTTATGCTGGTGTAATGGGGTGTAATGAGGTTGCTTGTGGAATGTATGTTACCTTGACTGGTAAAGTATTGAGATGCCCCGGCGATGATAAAACATTGTTTGGAGACATTTGGAGTGAATCATTGAAGAATATTTGGCTAAAATCAGAAAATTATAAACGAGCTGGAACTTTTAACTGCGGGTGTCCTCCTAAAATAGGGAAATCAATTCCCAAAAGCTTCTTTTTAGAAGTAATGGCGCAGTTGGATAAAATAAAGACAAAGAAATAAAAGAACAATCAAAAAAATAACTAATAAATTTTCTTAATATGGGAAAACTATTAGAGTTTCCAGGAGTAGAAAGAGGCTTGAGTCCTGAAGAAATGAGTGTTGGTATGCGTGTTGCTTTACCCGATGGACAAGCTCGTGGCGAAATAACAGAAATAACGGAGACATCACTTTCGGTCAAGTTGGATGGGACTAACCCTGAATACCCTGCATCGACTTGGCAATGGGAAAATGCACCAAGATTTATACAAGAAAAGTAGTAATTATCAATTAATAGCGATTTATGAAAAGTATCCTCAAACCCTGGGGATACTTTTGTGTATAAGCTGAGTACAAATAAAGCCTAGGCAGGAGGTACCGGGCGTGCTATAATTAAATGATATCCTTTTGTCAATTTCTTTCGACACTCTGATAGGTGGTTATTTTGGCTAAAAATAGATGTTTTTATAAAATGTTGTCAGGGGTTGACAAATATTTAAAGGATTGTTATACTACTGAGTTCACTACATTTAAAAGCCTCCTTTTTCGGGCAGACACGACAAGCATGGGATTTTTATTTTAGGTAAAATCAGGCCTCGGCTCGATTTCGCCTAAATAAAAATTTCTTGTCTGTCCCTTAAAGGAGGTTTTTTTATTTGTTGATTGTTATGGTGTGGTTGGTGGAATCACAATAACCGGCGGCAAGGTTGCAGGATCAACAGGTACGACTGGTGGGTTTGTCGCATCAAGCAAAGCTTGTGCATCCTTCGCAGCTTGTTCCTTGGCTACTGGATCAATACCAATTAAATAAACTGCTTGCCAAGGCACATAATGACTATTCCAAGTAGCTTTTTCTTCTCGACCATCGGCAAAAGTAACAGTACGAGAAAAAGACGTATCGGCACCATTGTGAGCAGATTCAGTCTTTTTCTTTTCGCCAGGTTTAAGTGCCGTAGTTTCAATTTCTTTGGCAGGACCTGGAACTGTGATATTAAATATTTTTGGTTTTAAATCTATTAGACGTTCAACTGTGTTGACACCTTCAAACTTTGTTTTACGTCCATCCTTTGTGCCCCAAACATCAAACTTTAGAGTATTGCCTTTTATGGTTGATTGGAAAAGTATGTAATGTTCAGTATCATTTAAAAATCTGACATCAGGTTTCGGAATATAAACCGTGGCGTCGGTTCCAGCAGGTTCATAATAAACCACTCGGTATGAATGATTCATGCGTTCAGTTATCTTTAAGCCAGAGTCTAGTGCTGCGCGGAAAGCAGTTGTTGCTACCTGACATAAACCGCCACCAAATTCAGGAATTGTTTTGTTTTCTTTAATAACAAGTTCTGGTAAATAACCAGCTTCGCCATCTACGTCGCCTAAAATTTTAACTAAAGAAAATTCTTCTCCTGGAGCCACAATCGTTCCGTGGATCGATGCAGCACCAACGCCAATATTGACTCTGCGATTATTTGGACTGCCGGAAAAATCTGACACGCCAGTTCCAATTATTTCTTTAATACCCAAGTCATTGGTGCCATCAAGTTTAACGGTTGGTTCTGCAATTTGCACAATAAGTTCAACTTCTTTGGTTTTATTATTTATAACTTCATTATTTATTTTTGTGTAGCTTTCTTCAATGTTTAGAATTTGTCCATTTTGACTAGCTTGGAATTCAGTGACTTTCCCATCCTTCATTTGTAGTTTGCCATTCACTGGTTCCTGGTTTACTGTTTGAGCCATGGCTTCTAGTTGTCCTATAACCATTGTTTTATCGAGAACTAAAATTGGTTCTTCAACATCGTTCAGACCGAGATGAACCCAATTTGTAAAATCTGACCAACTGATAATAAAAGAATCGTCTTTATAGAAAAGTTTTAGACTGTCGAGATTTGTTAATAATTCTTGAACAGCTGGTTTCAATCGCTCAGCGGCAGCGGTATTTATTTTAGGGATATCGTTTTTAGTTGCAAGTGCTATTTTTTTATTTTCTAATTGTTGCAGATTTTTTTCTAATTCATTGATGGCGCTATTGTAGTCAAAAGTGATTCCCCCAGTTGTTGAAGGAGTAATTATAACCTCGAATTGTTTCTTTGTAGCGTCAGCCACAGCAATATTTATGTCAGCATTTTTGCTTGGTTGTTCGACTGAGCGGAATTCTTCTTCCAATTTTGTTTTCAATGTTTCTTTATCTAAATAGTAGTCGAGATTTATTTTTTTTGAGAAAAATGTGCTTGTTAGGATTTCGAATCCAGCTTTGTAAAAGGATCCGGTGCGACCATAATTGTAAGCCTGTTCTACAATGTTTCCAGAATTAAGATTGAATATTTTTTTATCTGGGTCAGTTATTGTTTTTTCAGTTCCTTGTGCTGTGAAAGTGTAGCCATTGCCGAAGGTGCTTTTTATTTCTCCGGTGAGAATGTCTTGAGCTTGGGTCTTAGTTAGTCCGCCAAGGTCAACACTACTGACATTAACACCAGGGAAAATTCTGTTTTGATAATTATATTTTAAAACAAAAATAGTCCCGATAAGGATTATTGCTAATGCAGCGACACAGATTAGTACAATGAGTGCGACGCGCCAAATCAATGATGATTTAGCCACTTCAGATACACTTGCTGACATAGATATTAATCATTTTTTAGAATTTCATTGAGAACATCTTTGGCTAAAACTTCCGTGGCCTCTGTTTTAGGGATGATGGAGTCGACACCAACTTTAATAACCGAACCTTCGTGAGTGTCATTTGGTAATTTTTCCTTTGGCCAAAGCAAAGAAGTTCCCGTTTCCAAACGGATAACAGCGACATCGTTTTCAAAGCGATCGATTGTGCCTTCTAGGTAGAACATAGTAAATAGGAAATTAATTAGGGGTAAGAATTATGGGTTAAGGGGTAAGCGAAAACCTTAGCCCTTATCCCTTTCCCCTTAATACTTTATTCTTCGACAATTTGAACAGGAATATTTACCTTATCAGATTCTTGCGCTTTTGGTAAAGTAACTTTGAGCACGCCATTCTTTAATTCCGCCATGACCTTATCAGCTTTTACAGGTAAAGGCAACACAACAGAACGAGAAAAACGTCCCCAATAACATTCACGATAGATATATTCTTTATCAGTATTTGTAAGATCTTCTTGTCTAGCACCGCGAATTGTTAAAATATCTTTGTCGAGACTTATTTCTATTTTATCAACTTGAGTGCCAGCAATGGGTGACAGTACATAAATATTGGTTTGATCTTGAAAGATGTCTATGGCCAGTTGGCCTTCTTCTGGGATTTCTGTTTCATCCATGAGGGTGAGTGGGGCAAAACTTTCTCTAATATTAACTTCTGCTGTGGGGCGGACTTTTTGGTGAAAGAAAAAATTATCTGGATGATAGAGACTTTCTAAATCATCTAAATGTTCTTGCCAATTTGGTTCAAAACTTTGATCCATATTGTTCCATTATAACTGAAAATTTAGAGGAAAACAAACCCGCCAGGCATTCAACGAGGCGGGAGAGTTGATATTTCGTGCGATCAATTAGATTGTCGAAGTTGATTGGCTTGCTTTTAATGAATCTTTCAAAGTTTTTCCAGCTTTGAATTTTACGACCTTAGTTGGAGGGATGGTGATTTTTTCGGCAGGTTTTTGTGGGTTAACACCTTCACGTCCTTTGCGTACGCGTGCTGAAAATGTACCGAAACCTGTTAATGTAACTTCGCCTCCAGCTTTAATAGTATCAATAACAACGCCAGTTAAGCAGTCTAGTATATCCTCGGCCTGTTTTTTTGTTACATTACATTTGTCTGCAATGACACTGGCTAATTCTGCTTTATTCATAATACTCGTTTTAGTTATTATTATATTAAATTTTAAACTTCGACTTCAAAATTAATTCTTTCGATCTTTTTAGCACCAGCGTTTTCTGGCTTAATTATAACAAAAATTCCATTAATTTGGCAAATACCATGTTCGGGGATGTTGTGTTCAACTGGAACTTGGTATAAAAACTTACGATAAGCATCAGCCAGTTCTATCCCTAGACTTGAGTTTTTTAAACCTACCATACCAACGTCAGCAATCATGGCTGTGCCCAATGGAAGGATCTGTTCGTCTGCAGTTTGGACGTGTGTGTGCGTTCCCCAGATGGCGCTAACTCGTCCGTCGAAATAACGTGGGAAGCAAGTTTTTTCTGAGCTGGCCTCAGCATGAAAATCAACAAGAATTGCATCCAGTGGTGTGTTTTTATATTGATCAAGAATAGATTCAAGTGCGCGGAAAGGACAATCAAAATCTTCTTTTAAGATTAAATGACGGCCCATTAAATTTGCGATCAGAATTTTTTTAGTGCCGATTTCAACTATTTTATAACCATCGCCAGGTAAACCAGGTGGATAATTGGCTGGACGGATAATTGGTAATTTATCTTTCTGAAAAATTTGTTCAGCTTCAGCATTACTCCAAACATGATTGCCGGAAGTGAAAAAGTCCACTTCAGCATCCATCATTTCTTTTAGTGTTTTTTCAGTAATTCCTTTACCATGAGCTAGGTTTTCGGCATTGGCAATAACCAAATCTGGCTGATACTTTTCTTTAAGTTCAGGTAAGGCTTTTTTGAGAGCGTTGCGACCAATTTTTCCCATGATGTCGCCGAAGAATAATATTTTAATCATAGTTTTAATTTATTAGCTAAGTATAGCAAAATTGGTAAAATAAGGCAAAATTAAATAAACAAGTAAGCAAGTAATCAATAAAGCAAAAAAACAAGAAAACAAATAGCAACTGGTTGACACCATTCTTAGTAATTGTTAATATAAAAAGTCCGCGTCTTGGACATTAAACCAACTTGAGGTCAGGTCATGATACATCTAAGAAAAGCCGAGTATCCGTTCTCCCAGGAGTATCGAATCGAAATCGCGGCCACGACCGAAACGTACCGAGCTCGTGATCGCATCGTCCAGTTTTGGCCACATTCGCAGTCTTCGGCTCCTAACGTGTTCTGGGGTGGGCATGATGGTCCGGGCAAAGATCCTGGTTTCCTGAACGTTTTCGGGAATATGGTCATCGAGCCATTGCCTGAATTCGCGGTTCGGGCGGTGCGTTTCGACTACAAGCACGACCAGGACTTCGACTCGCTGGCGCGTCGCCACGGGACACCAAGTCTGTCGCTAGGGCAGGTCGTGGCTCTTTCCCGCGAAGCGTTGAACGACGAGCACCTTCAGCCTGTCTTTGGAGATCACTTGAACCTCTTCTTCGTGCACGATACGAAGGGGGTGATCTGGTGCGTCGATGTTCTCTCTTCGTTCCGGCCGACTCGGAAGTACGCCATTTTGGGTGTAGCGCCCAAGGACACGGGATGCTGTTTCCACCGAGAGAACTTCATGATCACTCCTGACCTTGAGTAGTTCGCTTTGCGCCTCCTCCCATCATCGGGCGGGGGCGCTATTTTTTGCTATGATTAACTATGATTTATATGATTACCATGATTTCCAGCTTCAATCGCTAAACGAGGCGAGCAAATTATTTTTTGGAAATAAAAAAAGCTCCACTTTTTGCAGAACTTCTTTATAAAAAATAATTAAAATTAGCTATCTTTTTTGTCTAAATTTCGTTTGTAGACCAAGCGTACAGTCAGGGACTCTGATTCTAAATTAGGGAGTTGGGACTGCTCGCTGTCTATTTCCCAGCCCGCCCGCTCACTAACTTTGCCGGCCGGAGTTTGTCTAGCGGCGTTGACAGTATTTAACCCTGCTTCTAAGCCACGCATGTAGGCAGCATCATTATCTGAATCAAGTTTTTGCCAGACACAATTAGCATTTGGATGAATTTGGCACATATCTGCAAACATTCTCGTATTCAAACCGCACCGTTTACAGGCTGGAACAACATCTACCTCTCCTATGTTAACTCTTTCACCATTTGTTACATAATGAAGAAAAGCAATTGTTTTTCCATTAGCGCTAATTTTAATTTTGAAACTCTGGCCATTATAATTGAGTGTCTCTTCGGCATTAATGGTTTCGCCGACTTTGTTTTGGAAAGTTAAATTTCTGGCTGGTCCCAATTGTTTGTCTTCCCAATTTGTCACAAGACCCTCCTTTGGTTTTAATATGCTGCTAGCTTCGGCTTCCCAGATAGCAAGAACAGTATCCGCTAGATTCTCTTTAGGATTTGGGGCAGTTACTAATGTAGGTGGTAGTTCATTTGTCATATTTCATTCTTATAAATATATTATAACATTAATTATATCAGGTATTGATTAATATAGTAAAAAAGAAGCTCCGCTTGCGCAGGACTTCTTTTTCGGAAAAAGTATCAAGGGTTATGGGGTAAGGGTTTTGTTTTGACCTTACCCCCTATCCCCTAACCCTAATTTATCTGGCGTACTCCACAATTCTATTCTCTCTAATAACCGTAACTTTAATTTCACCAGGATATCTGAGTTCACTCTCAATATTTTTAGCAATAATTTTTGCTTTTTCGTGCGCTTGTAAATCACTTAATTTATCTGGATGTACAAAGACACGGACTTCGCGACCAGCTTGAATGGCATAAGCTTTTTCTACACCTTCTTCGCGGGTAGCGATTGATTCTAATTCTTCTAGACGTTGGATATAACGTTCATAAGTATCTTTGCGAGCACCAGGTCTAGCACCAGAAATAGCATCAGCGATTTTAACAATAACAGATTCTAGCGTGCTTGGATTATCTTCATGATGAGTTAAAATCGGTTGAATAATCTCATCTGGTAAATTGAATTTCTTGGCAATATCGCGACCAATTTCTGGGTGAGTACCTTGGATTTCATGATCCACGGCTTTACCAATATCATGCAAGAAACCAGCTTTCTTGGCGACAGTGACGTTGGCACCAAGTTCTTCAGCTAGCATAGCTGAAAGGTGTGCAACTTCAATACTATGTTGTAAAACATTTTGTCCGTAACTAGTACGATATTTTAAACGACCAACAATTTGAACCAACTTTGGATCTAGTCCGGCAATACCTAATTCATAACAAGCATCTTCACCGGCTTTTTTAATTTCAACCGCAATTTCTTTTTTGGCTTCTTCAATGGCCTCTTCAATTTTGGCAGGATGAATACGTCCGTCCAAAATTAATTTTTCTAAAGCGCGCTTACAAACATGGCGACGAATTGGACTGAAGCCAGAAATGGTAATTACGTTCGGTGTGTCATCTACCACAATTTCTACGCCAATGCGTTGTTCTAAAGTTTTAATATTGCGACCTTCACGACCAATAATACGGCCCTTCATTTCGTCAGATGGTAAATCAACCATGGTAGTTGTTGCTTCAACTGCGTGTGAAACCGCGCAACGTTGTATGGCTTGAACCAAGGTTGTTCGTGCTTTGGCATCGAGTTGTGTGCTATTTTCGTTCTCTAATTTTCTGATTCGACTCATTAGCGATTCTTCCATTTCTGTTTGAATATTTCGAAGAAGAACTTCTTGCGCGCCCTGTTTATCCATTTGCGCAATTTTTTCTAATTTTTCTAATTGTTGAGTTTTGATGTCATTAATTTCTTGCTTGACGGTTTCTAGCTGTTTAGCTTTTTCTAAAATTTTAGTTTGCTTAGATTCAAGTTCGAGCAACTTTTGATCGAAAAGATTTTCGCGTTTTTCTAAACGTTGTTGCTGTTCTTTGGATTCTTGGCGACGATTAGCTTCTTCCTTCTTAGCCTCGTCGATAACTGAAATGGCTTTGTCTTTGGCTTGTAAAAGAATTTCGCGTTCTTTGCTTTTGGCTTCCTCAATCATCACGTGCATTTTTGATTCAACAGAGTTAGCTTCGGTTTGAGCGATTTTTTTACGAATTATATAACCGGAAAAGGCCCCGACTGCCAACCCGACAACGATAAAAATTGGATACAACATATTCTACATTGTTCCTGCTGTGAAAATGATTTTTTACGGAATAGGCCAAGGAGGCTCTGGTTTAGAAAGAGATATGAAGTGTAGCTAAATTTTGGCCTTGTATTAAGAAGATATGCGTTTCGCTATGACTTAGATTCGCTAAGTTTAGTCAAAAGTATCGGATTCCGCAAAAAACCAGCACAACAGAAAACAGTTTATTTATTAACTTAAGTATCTGTAATATAGCACTTATAGTAAAGTTTTGCAAGGACCTCAAGTCAATAGCCTAGCGATAATCAAGAAAGCAATAAAGCAAGAAAACAAAAAATAAAAGACATGCTCTAGCTGTTTGCTTCTTTGCTTTCTTGCTTGGCGTGCACTTAAAGGGAACACTTTATAGTGCATGGCTTTTTTGATTGAAGTTTAACTAGCTGGTTGTTGACAGAATCACTGTGAAGTGCTAGATTGAAATGTCGTTTGTGCTGAAACTTTGGGGAGGAGAAGAAGCCATGGTTGTAGACGATCGTGTCGTGACCTTGTTCATCGTCGGTGCAGTGCAGAACCCGCATGAAGCCTACGTCACCCACATAATACAGGGTGAAACCCTGGAGACACCGGATCTGCGAACATTAGCGCATGTTCGCACCTATCTGAAGGGTGAAGGCTATCGTTGTTTGAATGTCGCTTGTGCGCGCGAGGTCATAACCTCGTTTCCGGAACTTTCGAGTACGCCCGTGACTGTGACTACGGCCATCGAAATCTGGAGCAAGCCTGAACCGAAGCAGAAGCTGGCCGTTCAGCTGCCGAAGATGCCCTTGGAAACCGAGCCGGGTGATCCCTGGCACTGCCCTGAGTGCGACACGTTCAATCCCGCCGAGGCCAGGGACTGCGAGAGATGCGACTACCTCAAACCCTGCTGAAAGGACGTGTATCATGCGTGGTAGGTCGAGACTCGTGACAGCCGAAGCGAAGGTCTTGCAAGAGGCTCGAGAGGAGTTGGAGAGAAAGATGGATGAGCTTTTCCGTGAAGGTGGTTGGGATCTGGTGGGACCTGTGTCAGTCTCGTCCAGTTCGGAAACCTTTCACGACTTTGCTCATTACGTCCTTGTCGCAACCTTCGTTCGTCACGAGACGTAAAGAGCTTTCCTGTTCTGCGTAATTGAGTGCTTGTTCCCCGCATGACTACAGAGTTATGCGGGTGTTTTTTTGCTATCAATAGTCGGGTACGTGCAGGTCGCGACCTGCACGTACCGCTGATTTTGTATGCGTACGTGTAAGTCGCGACTTACACGTACCAATGTTTGGCAAACCAAAAACTCAGTCTTACGACTGAGTCTTTGTATCAAACGATTATTCAGTTTTTTCTTCTATAACTTCAACTTCTTCTTTTGATTCTTTAGTCTCTGCTTTTTGCTTTGTTGCTTTGTTGCTTTCTTGCTTATCCTCAGCAACAGTTTTCTTTTCTTCCTCTGGCTTTAGACTAAGACCTAGGCGGTGTTCTGCTGGTTCGAGAGAAACAATTCTGAATTTGAGAACTTCACCTGGTTTGCAGAAATCTTCAATGTTGGAAATTGTTTTTTCCGAAAGCTCAGAAATATGAGCTAGACCGTGGATATCTTTATCAAGTTCGACAAAGAGACCAAAGGGCGTTGTTTTAACAACAGTGCCACTTACGAAGTCACCGATTTTGTATTTCTTCTCGATGTCTTTCCATGGGTCATCTTTTAATTTCTTACTTGATAAGAAAATCTTGGATCCATCGATCTTGATGATTTCAGCTTTGATTTTTTGATTCACATCGAAGAGTTCGCGTGGATCATCAATTCTTTGCCAAGCTAATTCAGAGATATGGATTAAACCTTCAAGGTTTTCACCAAATTCTACGAAAACACCAAAGTCTGTTACAGCAGTAATTGTGCCTTCGATAAGGTCACCGACATTGTACTTGTTAAGAACATCTTTTTGTTCTTCTTCCCAAGCATTCTTTTCAGAAACAATCAATTTCTCTGATTCCTCGTCAGCATCAAGAATTTTAACTTGAAAATCTTGGCCAACATAAGTTTTCAATTTTTCTAGGATCTTATTCTTATCTCCACCTTGAACGCGTGGATAGAATTCAGGACTTAGTTGAGAAACCGGTAAGAAGCCATGGACGTTAGCAACGGTAACGAGTAAGCCACCTTTGTTAGCATCATTAATTCTGGCTGCCACTGTTTTGTTCTCTTCCTTATAACCTTGTAGGGTTAACCAAGCTTTTTGGTGCCCAGCAAAACGGAAAGAAAGTTCTAGCAAACCTTGCTCATTTTCTAGATCCATGACGGTTGCTTCAACATCATCTCCGATTTTTAAGTTAGAAAACTCCTCTGATTCATTGTAAAGTTCTTTGCCGCGTACGATACCTGTGAGAACTCCGTTAAAGTCGATGAGGACCTCCTTTTTAGATGCCGCAATTACTTTACCGGTAAGAATATCGCCTACGTTTGGAAAAGTGCTAGAAGCACCGTCCGACTCTAATAGTTTACCCATCTCGGTCGTTTTCCAATCAATTTGTTTAGTCATTGTAAAATGACTCCTTTCAAAAATGTCAGATTGACCTAAGCCAATCTGCAAACAAATATTATTAGAAAATAAGGAAAATGTCAAGATTTGTGGTTTGTCTGCGTTTACTTCTTATAAAATAGATGATAAAATACAGGTGCTTTCAAAATCTCAAAAGGGAAAAGTATTAGGGGTTATGGTATAAGGGAAGGAAACCCTTGTTCCTTACCCCTTCTCCCATAATCCAATAATTAGCAATACTATGAATATTACTTGGCTCGGACAATCTTGCTTTGAAATCGAAGACAAAATTAGTGGTATCCCAGTTGTTTTGGTAACTGACCCTTATGATAAGGATATTGGTTTGCGTTTGCCAAAAACGCGCGCTGACATTGTAACTGTGAGTCATGACCATCATGATCACAATTATGTTGAAGGAATTATTGGGGTAGATGAAAAGACCCCTTTTATTATCGACCGACCCGGTGAATATGAATTCCGTGGTATGTTTGTGACCGGCATTGGTTCTTATCATGACAAAGAAGAAGGCGCCAAGCTCGGCAAATCAACTATGTATAAAATAGAAAGTGAAGATCTTTGCATTTTACATTGTGGAGATTTGGGAACAACACTTTCCGAAGCACAGATTGAAAAAATAGGTGAAGTTGATATTTTGCTTATTCCTGTCGGAGGAAAATATACGCTCGACGCAAAAGATGCGGCTGAGGTGGTGCGTCAAATAGAACCGCGCGTTGTTATCCCTATGCATTATAAAATTCCAGGCTTGAATATTGATATTAGTGGTGTGGAAGCATTCTGCAAAGAAATGGGCAGCGAGGGTGAAAGAATGAATAAATTTAAATTCCAGAAAAAAGATTTACCCATCGAAGAAACAAAATTTATAATTTTAGAAAAAGAATAACGTTACGAATAAAACTTTTTGTTTTGATGTTACGAATTACTTTTTGCGATTAAGTCTTAACAGTAATTCGTAAACTCAAATATATGCAGCTATTCGTAATATAAAAGTATGGAGGGAAAAGAACCAGAATCAAAATATTTAGTCTTATGGCTCTGCGTGTTTCTAACTGCAGGCATTATCTTTGTTGGTTGGTTTATATCGTTGCGTACGAATTTTAATAAAATCAATGCAGAGATGAACGGCAATGTTACGCAAACGTTCGAGCAGGCACAACAAGAAGTTTTTGATTCATTCGACGAAGTTCAAGGCGTGCTTGAAAAAAGCGAGAGTACACTTGGTGCTGGTACAGCCGTAACTGTAACTCCAGAAGTTTTTGGTGCCGCAGTTGGAACAGAGGTTGCACCGAGTGGTGAAAAAGTAGAAGTCGCTCCAGTCCAATAATAAAATGAATAAGTACACGGATATTTTATAATTATGAAAGCGAGAAAACTCATCAGAAAGCCGATTAGTCACGACGAGAATAAAGAACCCAAAGATGTTAACGACACGAATGATAAAATTCGTGAAGTTTCGATTGTTGACGAAATGCAAAGCAGTTATATTGATTACGCCATGTCGGTTATTGTGTCGCGTGCTTTGCCCGATGTGCGCGATGGTTTAAAACCAGTTCATCGTCGTATTCTTTATGCCATGTGGAATGTCGGGTTACGCGCCAATGGCAAATATCGTAAGTCTGCAACCGTCGTTGGTGAGGTGTTAGGTAAATATCATCCACATGGAGACCAAGCTGTATATGATAGTATGGTGCGTATGGCGCAGACTTTTTCCATGCGCTATCCCCTTGTAAATGGTCAAGGTAACTTTGGTTCTATGGATGGGGACGGCGCTGCTGCTATGCGTTATACTGAAGCCAAACTTTCTGCTATTGCGGAAGAATTACTTTTCGATTTAGAAAAAGAAACTGTTGATTTTGTACCTAACTATGATGGCAGTCATAAAGAACCAAAAGTTTTTCCTGCTAAGTTACCTAATCTACTCCTTAGTGGAACTATGGGCATTGCGGTTGGTATGGCCACAAAAATTCCACCACACAATTTAACAGAACTTTGTAATGGGATCATCCATTATATTGAAAACAATGAGTGCTCAATCGATGATTTGATAAAAATTATTCCAGGTCCAGACTTTCCAACCGGTGGTATCATTTATAATGCAGAAGAAATTCGTCGCGCGTATACAACGGGTAAAGGTAAAATTGTTATGCGCGCCAAAACAGATATTGTCGAAAATAAGGCCGGCACTTTCCAAATTATTGTTAATGAAGTGCCTTATCAGTTAAATAAAGCATCGCTACTCGAAAAAATAGCTGATCTTGTTAAAACTAAAAAACTGGAAGGTATCCGCGATGTTCGCGATGAATCAGATAAAGATGGAGTTCGCGTCGTGATAGACTTGAAGCGTGAAGCTTACCCAAAGAAAGTTTTAAATCGTTTATTCAAGTTAACTCAGTTACAATCCAACTTTGATGTTAACATGTTGGCGCTTGTCGATGGACTTCAACCCAAGGTTTTGAATCTTAAAGATATTTTGGTTTATTTTGTAAAGCACCGACAAGAAGTAGTGCGCCGTCGTGCTGAATATGAACTCCGCAAAGCCGCCGAGCGTGCTCACATTTTAGAAGGTTTGCAAAAAGCTATTGATAATATTGATGCGGTTATTAAAATTATTAAGCAATCTAAAGATAAAGAAGAAGCCAAGAAAAATTTGATGGCCAAATTCAAGTTTAGTGAAGTTCAGACTGTGGCTATTTTAGAAATGCGTTTGCAAAATTTGGCTAATCTTGAAAAATTGAAAATAGATGCTGAATTAAAAGAAAAACAGCAAATAATTAAAGACTTAAAAGAATTATTAGCTTCTGAAAAGAAAATTTTGGGTGTCATTAAAGATGAGCTGATAGGAATTAGAGATAAATTTGGTGATGATCGTCGCACCAAAATTATTAAAGGCGCTGTTGGTGAATTTTCACAAGAAGATTTAGTACCGAACGAGCCAACACTCATTATTATTACTAATGATGGTTATATTAAACGTTTGCCAATTGATACTTTCAAAGCGCAAAAGCGTGGTGGCAAAGGTGTAATTGGTTTAACAACCAAAGAAGAAGATATTGTTGAACAATTCTTTAGCACCATGACGCACAATGATTTGATGTTCTTCACAACCATGGGCCGTGTATTCTTGCTAAAGGCCTATGATATTCCGCTCGCCTCAAGAACAGCCAAGGGACAAGCTTTAGTAAACTTCTTGCAACTTGGTCAGGCAGAAAAAGTTTCAACTGTTTTGGCTTCCGACAGTTTAGCTGAAGTGAAAAATCTAGTCATGGTCACAGAAAAGGGTGTGATCAAGAAAACGCCTATTGAAGATTTTTCTAATGTCAGACGCTCAGGTTTAATTGCCATCAAATTAAAGGGTGATGATAAATTAAAATGGGTTGGCGCAACCAACGGTAAACAAGAAATTAGTTTGATTACTGATAATGGCCAATCGATCCGTTTTAAAGAAACTGCTGTTCGTCCTATGGGTCGTTCTGCTTCGGGCGTGCGAGGACTCCGCATTAAAGGTAAGGGCCAAATAGTTGGCATGGGTATAATTGATTCGAATAATAAAAATCTGCAAATTTTGATTATTACTGAACTCGGTTATGGTAAGCTCAGCGAATTAAAACATTATAAAGTTCAAAATCGTGGTGGTTCTGGTGTGCGTACGGCCAAAGTTTCTTCAAAAACAGGCAAGGTTGTCAATGGTTTCGTTGTCGATGCTGGTGAACGAGTCGATCAAGATGTAATTGTCATTTCAGAGAAAGGCCAAGTTATACGTTTACCATTCAAGAGTATTAATGTTCTTGGTCGCGATACGCAAGGTGTTCGTTTGATGAGATTGCGAGCGGCGGGTGATAAGGTTGCGAGCATTTCACTCGTTCAGGAAGCTGAAGAGAAATAAACTTTCGAATAAAAAATGTACGGACTGCACGAATGTGCGGCCCGTACATTTTTTTATTTAATTCTCCACCCACTCGCCGTCTTCTCCAACGTCCCAGGAAACGAAAACCCAGCTGACTTCACATGCCCACCACCACCAAAACGTTCAGCGAGTTTCGCCACATTGACATTGTCGCGCGTAGTGCGCAAACTGCAATGAATAAGCCCATCATCAGATTCACGTAAAATGATAATGAACTTGGCTTCTTGCAAATATTGAAGATAATAATTTTTTAAATCATTAAAAAGTTCTGGATCAATCTGCGTACTCTTGGGGATGACCGCCACGGCGACTTGATATTTACTATTGTAATGAAGTTGATTCAAGACCTCGCCCCAAAGTCGCAAGGTATCACGTGTCTTGTTTTTTAATGTGTGTCGGACGATCGCGCGGATGTCGGCCGCTGTCTTCATCAACTCTGACGCAATGGCCAAAGCTTCTTTCGTTGTTCCAGAATTAGTAAAATAGGCAGTGTCATAAGTTAGTCCGGTGAGTAAACAGGTGCTAATTTTTTTATTAAGCAAAACATTGCCGGTTTTTAAAAGACGATAAATAATTTCAGAAGATGAGGAAACAATTTCTACAATATTTAAATCAGCAAAATTTTTATTGGAGTCGTGATGATCAATGCTAATGGTAAAAACTTTGCCTTTGATGTCATTGAGTTTATCGGCAATGCCGGTGCGTCTCAGTTCTCCGCAATCAACGACAATGATTAAATCAAATTTGTTGAGATCAATATTTGCTAGGGCAGAAGAAAATTTTTGTACGCCCAAAAAAAAGAGATCCTGCGGAAAGGCGTTAACATTGGCGAGCAGAATATTCTTTGAGGGGAATTTTTCCTCAACATAATATAGTAGTGCTCCCCCAGCGCCGATAGCATCAGGATCTGGATTCTCATGACCAATGACTAAAATATTTTGACTGTTTTGTATCTTTTCTAAAACTTGCTCGTAGGGGCTCATAGGTGATCGATTATCTGGTAAATTTCGTCAGCAGTTTGTTCTGATTCATCAAGTCGATATTCTATGACGGGCGTAAACTTTAAATTTATGTGTTCGCCAAAAAGACCTTGAATGAATCTTTTGTGTTTATTCAAGTATTCTAAACCTTCCTTGGCCTTGGCAAAGGGGAAAATGCTGACGCTGACAAAAGCATTGCGCAAGTTCGGCGCGCAATTAACTTTTGTGACAGAGATAAAATACTCAGCCGGTATTTCTGCTTCTTTAGAGAGCACTTCGGCGAGGACTTGTTGTATGCGTTCGTTTACATGTAACATTCTTTCGGACATATTTTAGTTTTAGTTACTTTGCACATAATCAAGAAAGCTAGAGACAGGTTTTTTTGCATTCAATCAATAAAGCAAGAAAACAAGAAAGCAAACAAATAACTACGGAAGACTTTTTGTTTTATTGCTTTTTTGATTGATTGCTTAGCTGTTTTTCCCAGCTCCCTAGCATATTCGATTATAACAGATTTGTCAAAGGTAGGCATGTTGCGAATAGCTCTACTAAGAGGAAGTTACCTGCCTGCCGGCAGGCAGGCGAATTACTGTTAACTTTTGCGTGTAAAATGATAATTCGCAACATCAATATAAATGTATTATTCGTAAAGAAATAAAGATCGGTCCCAGCGCGTGACGCTTGGGACCGGTTTCTGAGAGGTAGATCAGCTTTCCTCGACCTTGACCTAGAGTGGCCCCCACGACCCTTGGGCTGGATGTAGGGTTTAGCCCGCACTGAGCTTGGTGGCTCTAGGTCTCTTTCGTCTCAAACCGATCTGGTGCTGCCATTGCCCGTCTACCTCGGGCCCGAGAGGCTTAACTTGACCGTCCCTAGGGATAGGCCGTAGCGCCGCCTCGAGTTTTGCTCCTCGCACAATGTCGTCGCAGCAGGCTGTTGGCCTCTCTGACTAGCAACGCAGGCGGATCTGTCCGGTTACGAGCCGAACATCTCCACCCAAACTGCATTGTCGTTTCCAACAGCGTGAGTTACCCTCGAGCTTCGCCGCGCGTCCGATGCCGGATCTTGCATGCTACACCCTCAACGAGTTTCCCACAGGAGCAATCGTATTTTAATAGATCAATTATAGTTGTCAATCTTGAAAATATAGTTGTAAACATATATGCTTGAGTGGCGAATAATTCTTTATTTAAATAATTTCTTAATATGTGGGATGATTAAATTAATTCTGTTGAAACTTAATGTTATTGCATGTAACTGTTGTCCTGACTCTGGTTAAAGAAATTGCTCTTAATCTGAGCGATTCCGGAGTACGAACATATTTAC
>Ga0209212_1001486_pt1 | contig 37589 bp, 37 predicted proteins | sample RifGroC2_FD_183996 | JGI IMG/M metagenome (GOLD analysis project Ga0209212, IMG submission 183996) | Groundwater microbial communities from Rifle, Colorado, USA - Groundwater C2 (SPAdes) (version 2) | ecosystem: Environmental > Aquatic > Deep subsurface > Groundwater | place: Rifle, Colorado...
ACCCGGCGACGACCTACTCTCCCCCTATCCAGTTTTGAGTTGTGAGTTTTGAGTGTTGAGTTAACTAACAACTAAGAATTCAAAACTAAAAACTGCATTTGTAGGCGCTGGAAGGCTTAACGACCGAGTTCGAGATGGAAGCTACTACCACTGGTCCTCGTCGAAATATATCTTTTGTGACGAGACAGGCTCGCTGGCGAACTGGACCCCAACAATTCTGAAATATTCAATCTCTGTCGCCTCAGCAGCGGTCGGGTCAAATAGCACGGCGTTGTGGCCAGGCCCAAGAGCGCTCGGATACGCGATCCCTCCATAACCAGCGTTTCGCACCAGATCGCAGAGATGTTGTGTCTTAGCGTATTGGCCTTCTGGTTCGTCCTGCAGGGTAGGTCGAGAGAGTTCGATGCCAAAATGCTCAAGCAGCGCATTCGCTTCGATCCGCCACTTGAGGGACTCTTCGAAAAAGGGGCTTTCAATGCGCGGTGGCTCACGGAGATCTAATACGGATGCCTCTTTCACGATCCGCATCCGCGCCACGGCCACGATGGCACCCTTCCAAGTGCGAACCTCTGCTAGCAGGCTGCTGAAAAATGCACTTGGACATTGCGTTCCCGGCGTAATGGAGAGACTTATTGAGCCCGACTCCTATTATCGACTTTGTAATCACCGATCACGCTGCTTCGGAGTTGCGACGGCACAAGTAAGATATCGAAGTATTGGAGGGTAGAAGCATGAAGGTAGCTTATGATCCTAAGACCGATACTCTCAGCATGGTTTTTAAAGAAAATACAACTATTGCGGAGAGCGATGAGGAGAAACCGGGGATCATTCTCGACTACGATGGCGACGGCAATGAAGCTCCCCGCCCCAAGGGGCGGGGTTTCTTTCAGAATAATTTGCAAAACTATAGATTCCACCCGTCAGACAAAGTCTGCTCAAGTTGAGCCGACCCCTCGTGTCATTCTGAGGCCGCAGGCCGAAGAATCTCCTGCAAAACGAGATCCTTCGCTTTGCTCAGGATGACAAGAAAGCAACAGCTCTTCCAACAAACATTACCATACCTTCAAACCCCTACCCCACAACCCCACCTTAAAGGTTCCCCGCCTCAAGAGGCGGGGTTAACATCGAATCTAGTTTCTCTGGAAATTCTGGACGCTTCGAAGCGGGTCACCCAAGCGCAAAAGGTTAACTTCCAAATCACCGGCTAACAGAAGCGGGGCGGATTTCTAACAGCATCCACGGTACGATGCATCGAAGTTGGCAAGAAGGGTCACCCATTAGAAGGCTGTGGTCAAGAGGCACGCCACAATGTAAACATTTGTATTAGTCGATGCGGTCGGCTAGCCGTTGATCGCTTTGATGATGGGACGCCATTCCTTCTCTTCCCCCGGTCCGGGCAGGCAGTCGTAAAGGGAGAGCTGGTCGATCACCCCGTCGTACTTTTTCCGGATCTTTTCCGCCAGCTCCGGGTAGGCGCCGATGATGGCGAACTCATCGAGCATCCTGTCGCTGATCTCCCCGGGCATCCCTTGCCAATCTCCCGCGATCGATTTCTTCTGCAGGGCGCGGGCGGTATCTCCCCAGCCGTGCATTTCCAGGACCGGAAAGTAGTTCCGCGTCGAGGAGTAAAACGCGATCTGGCTCCGGACTTTCTCTCTCGCCTTCTCCACTGCCTCCTTATCCCTACCGGTCGCTACAAAGGCGGCGGCAGACAGAGATACCTCGCGGTAGTCTCTTCCCGCCTTACCGGCCCCCTCTTTGATCCCCGGCACAATCGCCTCGCGGATGAACTTCACGGTGTGCAAAGGGTGGATGTGCATGCCCCGGCAAAGCTCTCCCGCCAGCCGGCACATGTAGGGGTTGAGCCCTCCGACGAAGATGGGGATCTCGGGATGGCGGATCGGGCCCGGATTAAAGAAGGGAGTCATCAAAGTAAAGGAGTAAAACTTCCCCTGGAATTTGAGCGGAGCTTCATTCTGCCAGCAGTGCCAGATAGCTCGCAGGGCCAGTATGATCTCCCGCAATCTGGGGCCTGGTGAGTCCCACGGAACGCTGAAGCGGCGCTCGATGTGGCCGCGCACCTGGGTGCCCAGGCCAAGGATGAAACGGCCGCCGGAAAATTCCTGCAGGTCCCAGGCGATGTGGGCCAGAACCATCGGGCTGCGAGGGAAGGCCACCGCAATCGAGGTTCCCAGCTTCATTGTGCGGGTGTGTTCGGCGGATAAAATCAGGGGGAAGAACGGATTGTGCCGGGTTTCCAGGGTCCAGAGGGTGTCAAATCCAAGCTCTTCGAGATAGCGAGCCGTGTCGGGAAAGTTCTTCAGCGAACCCGGGAATACCAGAGCGTCAAGTTTCAAGGGCCCCTCCTCAAACCTTTTTCGGTCAGCGTGAGGGCAGCGTCACCAGCACGGGCCCCGGCCCCACACTGATTCCACGGGAGTTCTCAGACCACATCTTCAACTCCACCAGGTTTTGGCCGTCCTGCCGGAACTTGCGGAGGACGTTGCCCTTCACCAGCACAGTATCGCCCGCGGGGTTGAAGATCCTCATGCGGAGGGGCCCGATCTTGCGGATGATGCCCCGCAGGCCGATGTACTCCCGGACGCTCCGCTCCCACATGCCCTGGAGGAAGAAGTTGTTGCAGAACATGTCCGGCGCGCCATGGGAGCGGGCGATCTCCCGGTTGTGGTGGATGCCGTTAAAGTCCCGGTTGGCGCCGGCCTCCATGACCAGGCGCTGGATGGTGATGGGGAAGGCCACCTTGGGCAGATCGTCCCCTTCCTTCACATCTTCAAAGAAAAGCTGGCTGCTCCAGTCGCTGCGCGGATCAGTCCCCCATTCAGGGACATTCGTCCCGGCACCCGAGGCGGAGGCCGCTTTTGCCCCTCCCTGTTCCTCGCTGACCGGTTCTCCCTCACGCCGGGGATTAGGCACGTAGACGTACTGGCTCGTGCGTGCCACGCCCACCAGGTCACCGCACTGGTTGCAGAAGCGGCTTTCCCAGGTGAGGAAAGCGCCGTCACCAACGCTGGTGCGCTTCGGATTGACGTTTAGCAGCCGGCGCTCCCCCACCGAGACCCTGTCCCCCAGATAGAGGGGTTGAAAGTACTCGATTTCAACGTCGGTCGCGAAGCCATGGGTCCCGGGCTGGGGGATCTCGCCCTGCTCCACCTGGGCTCTCATGGTGAAGTCGGGTTGGTTGCGCCGCCAGAGAGTGGGTTGTCCCGGCTGCCAGTTGGCCGAGCCGCTGTAGGTCTGAAGCATCGTATAGGGGGCAAAGATACCCTTGTAACCTGCCTCTTTGGCCGCTTTTTCGTCGTAGTGCAGGGGGCAGCCAAACTCCAGGACCTCCAGCCGGCGGCGGATTGTGCCGGCCTCCACCGCGTCAACCCCCCCTCCCTCGGGGACGCTCAGGGCGCGCCCTATCCAGGCCTTTGTATCTTCCCAGGTCACAAGCGTTTGGGCAGTATCCAGCATACCATATCTCCTCTTCGGATGCGGTCCGTGATAATAAAAATTCCTTCGCGGGAGTAAGAAAAAAGCCTCCAGCCTGTGAACCGATCGGGCTCAACGGAGAGGAGGCTCACTGAGCAGCAATACAAAAAGTCTAATACACAAAAGATGGGAATGCAAATGCTACGTCGCTACGTCTTACCGGGACGCTTCAAAAACAACGCCGTCCGCTCCACTTCGATAACCACGGTACCGTCCTGCTTCCGGCCGATGTGTCTGAATCGCACCAGACCGCGATCCGGATTGGAGCGACTCTCTCTTTTCTCCAGTACCTCGGTCTCGACGCTGATCGTGTCGCCGTGGAAGACCGGATTCGGGTGCACCACTTTATCATAGGCCAGGTTGGCAACGATGGTGCCTTCCGAGAGTTCCCCGACCGTCAAGCCAACGACCAGCCCCATTGTGTAGAGCCCGTTGACGATGCGCTGCCCGAATTGGGTTGCGGCGGCGAATTCTTCGTTGAGATGCAGCGGCTGCGTGTTCATCGTCAGCGCGCAGAAAAGCACATTGTCCATCTCCGTCACGGTGCGGCCGTTGGCGTGTTGAATACGCTGTCCGACTTCGATGTCTTCGTAGAATTTTCCGGGCATGGCATACCCTCGGTTTCCCCAGCAGGCAGTTTCGAGATCGGGTCTCACTTTAGGTAGACGAGTCCTTTATTGTCAAGGAGTTTTTTTCCGTCGCGGACGGCTTGTAAGCTGCCGCCGGTTCCGGTAATGGAATACCTGAAAGTTCCTCGAAACTCCTAATTGAAGGATTTTTTTCTGAGCCAGAAACCGCGTATCGGCATCAGCGCCTGCCTTTTGGGACAGAGGGTGCGCCACGATGGGGGGCACAAGCGGGATCTCTTTGTCACGGAGATTTTGAGCCGGTTTGTCGAATGGGTCCCGGTCTGCCCCGAGGTTGAAGCAGGTATGGGCGTTCCCAGGGAAACCGTCCGGCTGGTGGGAGACCCATCGCACCCGCACATGGTTGCCGATCGATCCGGTAAAGACTGGAGCCGCGAGATGGAAGCTTATTCCCGCAAACGATTGGAAAAGCTGAGCAGCATGAACCTCTCCGGCTACATTCTAAAGAAAAACTCTCCGAGCTGCGGCATGGAGCGGGTCAAGGTTTATGGCAAGGGCGGCGCGCCGAAACTTAAGGGCCGCGGTCTTTTCGCCCGGAGCTTGATGACGGCGCTTCCGCTCCTGCCCGTGGAGGAAGAGGGACGCCTGAACGACCTTGCGCTACGCGAAAACTTCATCGCCAGGGTCTTCGCTTATCACCGGTGGCAAAACTTGCTGAGCGGCGCCAGGTCGCCACGCCCCCTTATCAAATTTCATAAAAATAAACATTATTGATTTCGTCGGCCGGCATCACCCGCAGGCTTGGGGGGTCGTTGTAAATCTTACTGTAGGGCGGCACCGATTTGGTGAGCCAAACGTTGCCGCCGATGACGGAATGATGCCCTACCGTGGTTTGCCCGCCGAGAATGGTGGCTTGGGCATAGATGGTCACATTGTCTTCGATGTTCGGGTGACGTTTGACGCCCTTGATGGGCTGGCCGTGTTCGTCGCTGGGAAAGCTCAACGCGCCCAAAGTGACGCCTTGATAGATTTTCACATGGTCGCCGATGACGGCCGTTTCGCCGATCACCACGCCCGTGCCATGGTCGATAAAGAATCCCTTCCCGATTTTGGCTCCGGGATGGATGTCGATGCCGGTGTTGGAGTGTGCCCGCTCCGACATCATTCGGGGAAGAAACGGAACGCCGCTGGAATAAAGGGAATAGGCGATTCGATGCGTGGCAATGGCTTCCACAAAGGGATAACTGATCACCACTTCCGTGACCGAGCGGGCGGCAGGGTCGCCTTCGTAAGCGGCCTGGAGATCCGCCATCAGCATGGAATGAACTTCCGGCATTTCCTCAATCAATTTACGCACGGCCGCGCACGCTTTTTCGGCCCAATCGTCCTCTAAGCCCCCATGCTCTTCCTTGCCAAAACGGCAGGCGTTTTCGACCAGACCGATCAACAAGGTCGCCGCATATCGCAGTCGCCCTTCAACAAACGCGTCAATAGATTTCGGGTCAATGTTTACCCGACTGTAACAGCCCGGAAACAGGCTTTCTAAAAGGTAATCCAGGGCCGCATAAACCTCATTCCGAGTGGACATGCCGATTTTTCCGGCAATAGAACACAAGGAGCACGTATTGTGCAGTTTCCCTTCCAACTGGCGGGCAACCTTTTCGAGGTCTTGCGCCAGCCATTCTTCGAAGTGTTTGTTTGCTCGAGTCATTTTTCCCTGATCATGCTTTCGCTGTTTCAACGCCGTCAAACATTCCCTCAAAGAGGATGGAACTCAGGTAGCGTTCACCGGAATCCGGCAACACGGTAACGATCATTTTATTTTTAAACTGCGGCAGTTTTGCCAATCGACATGCAACAGCGGCGGCGGCGCCGGATGAAATGCCGGCAAGGATGCCCTCCTCTTGCGTAAGGCGCCGCGCATATTCCACCGCCTCGGCGTCCGAGACCTGCTCCACCTGATCGACCAGCGACAAATCAAGAACGTCGGGCACGAATCCCGCGCCGATGCCTTGAACCTTGTGTGGGCCGGGTTTGAGTTCCGCTCCGGCTAATTTCTGGCTGATGACCGGACTGTTAACCGGCTCGATGCCGACAGAAAAAATTTTCTTCCCTTTTGTATGCTTGATGTAACGTGAAACGCCCGTAATCGTTCCGCCGGTTCCTATGCCGGACACCAGCACGTCAATCCCGCCGTCGGTGTCTTCCCATATTTCAGGTCCGGTTGTCTTTTCGTGAATTGCCGGGTTGGCGGGATTTTTAAACTGTTGGAGCATTACGTAGCGGGTGGGAGCGGAGGCGACAATCTCTTCCGCCTTCGCGATGGCCCCCTTCATCCCCTTTGCCCCTTCCGTGAGAACAAGTTTGGCCCCAAAAGCCACAAGCAACTTTCGCCGCTCGATGCTCATCGTCTCCGGCATGGTCAAGGTAAGGGGATAACCTCGGGATGCGGCTACAAAGGCCAGTGAGATGCCCGTGTTGCCGCTTGTCGGTTCGATTAACTCTTTGCCCGGGGTGAGCAGCCCCCTTTGCTCTGCGTCCCAGATCATGGCGGCGCCGATTCGGCATTTAACCGAATAGGCGGGGTTTCTTCCTTCGATTTTCCCCAAAACCGTTGCCGGCGCCCCGTCCGTAATCCGGTTTAGTTTTACCAGCGGCGTGCGACCAATGGAAAAAGAGTTGTCGGCGAAATATTTCGGCATGATTAATCCCTTTCGAATGAAGCTCCCCGCCCCAAGGGGCGGGGGTATATAGTCTGCGAAAACGGCGTCCCGGCCCCGAAGCGCCGTTTTCGAGGGGAGAATATATGACAAGGCACTGTTATGTCAACTTACCGACGGGTTTCATGCATACCGGCAAACCGGCTTGACAGAGGGAGCGATCTCTCGATGAAAATCGGCATTGCCGGCGGCGGGCCTGCGGGGCTTTATTTCGCGCTCTTGATGAAGCAGCTCAAGACGGCCCACGAAATCAGGCTGCTGGAGCAAAATTCGGCCAACGCGACTTACGGTTGGGGGGTCGTTTTTTCAGACCGGGCCGTCTCCTTCCTGGAAAACAGCGCTCCCGACTTCCACCATGACATAAAATCGAACCTGGAAATTTGGGACAAGTTAGTGATCCTCCACAAAGGGCAGCCGGTGGCAATTGATGGGAGTGTATTTTCGGGAATCAGCCGGATCCAGCTATTGCACATTCTCCACGAGCACTGCCGGCGTCGCGGGGTGGAGCTTCAGTTTGAGACGCGGCTCACCGATCCGGCTATTTTTTCGGATTGTGACCTTATCGTCGGCGCCGACGGCGTGAGCAGCCTCGTGCGGCAAAGATACAGCGCTTTTTTCCAACCGTCGCTCGAACTCAGGTCCAACAAATATATCTGGTACGGGACCCCTCGGTTGTTTGATGCCCTGTCATTGATCTTTTGCGAAAACCAGGATGGCGTCTTCGTCGCCCATGCCTATCGATACAACCAAACGACCAGCGCCTTCATCGTTGAATGCGACGCGGCGACGTGGAAAAAGGCGGGCTTTGCCTCGATGTCCGATACGGAGAGCCGGACCTACTGTGAGAAAGTCTTCGAAAAAGATCTGCACGGGCATCCTTTATTATCGAACAAGTCGATCTGGATCAATTTCGCCGTGGTTCGGAACCGGCACTGGCGCCATGACAACGTCGTATTGATCGGCGACGCTTTGCGGACGGTCCATTTCTCCATCGGCTCCGGAACCAGGACGGCCTTTGAAGACGCCATTGCCTTGGCCGGAGCCTTCGAAAGACATGGCGAGGATGTTCATGCGGCCTTGCAGAGATTTGAAAATATTAGAAAACCATCGGCGGATCAGCTGCTGGAAGTTGCTCAAAAAAGCGTGGCTTGGTATGAGAACATGAGATGTCTTATGCATCTTCACCCCATCGCCTTTGCCTACGATTATATGATGCGAGGCGGAAAGGTTGACCGCGAGAGCCTGAGACGGAAGGCCCCGAAGTTTATCGCCGCTTATGAGGCCTATGCCGGGCCCGCTAGGGAAGACCGCCATTCAGCTATCAAGTAGGGGGTAAAAGCCATGAGGATCTTCGCGGGGCGACCATAGGGTCTCTCAGTCTGACTTCAGGGATCACCTTTTGCCGTTGAAGTAGTCGGCGTTAACCTGAGTAAAGCGTTGCCACTTTTCCGGCACCTCACCCTCGGCAAAGATAGCTCCCACCGGGCATGCCGGGATGCAGCCGCCGCAGTCGATGCAATCCTCAGGGTTAATGTAGACCATCTTGTCGTCATCGGTGCCATGGATGCAATCCATCGGGCAAACCTCGATGCACCCCTTGTCCTTCACGCCAATGCACGGCTCTACGATCACGTATGTCATCGCCTTGACTTGCCTCCTCGTTAATCGGAGTGGTTAGTTCATATCGGCACAAACCCGCCAGCCGTCAACTCACCGAGCCCCCCGCAGCCTGGGTGGGCCTATGCAGCTGCTTATGCTGCAGGTCCCTGTGTTTCACCTGGCAGCCGGGGATATCGCAGGTCACAGGCACCGGGGCGTTGTCGTAGTCCAGCCACTTCATATGGCGCCAGGGCCTCTTCCCCCAAAAGAGATCGTCGATCCAGAGCAGCGGCTTGATAAGGAGCGGGCGCAATGGGATCGGGGTCCGCTTGATCGACCATACAGCCAGTGTATGCCACCACGCCTTAGGCTTGTTGTAGCAGCACGACGAAACGCATATGACGCAGTTGGTCCACTGGCCCCGGCCTGCCAACCTGTACTTGTAGCAGGTGTCCACGTTGATACGGTACTTCTCGACGCCGTTGTAGACCTCCTTACCACCAAAGGGGATGCTGTACGATGGACAAGTGCGGGCACACTTCATGCAATACTTGCAGACCTCCGTGACGCCGATATCAACGGGCTCGTCGACCGCCAGTGGGAGATCCGTCGTAACTACAGACAGGTGAATTCGAGAGCCGTACTCTTCATGGATGAGCATCCCGTGACGTCCCAGCTCCCCCAGTCCAGCGTTCACCGCCAGAGGTATAGGATTTACCTCGCCCCGCGCGTAATCGTGGGCACGCGCAGGGTAACCCATCTCGCGGATGTAGGCAGCCAGCATGAAGGTGGGCGCAATCATGTGGTTATTGCCCAGCCCGTAGTCGGCGTCGGAAATCCGACTGTTATTGGTCAGAAACTTGTAGTAATCACTGGCGAACCCCATACAGATGGCGTAGCGATAGGGTAGGTGGATCGGGTCTCCCGCCTTTTGCCCCATAGCGGCTTTGTCTCTGGCGCGGTGGGAATAGACATAGGCCTGGTCGAGGTGGGTGATCCCCACCACATCGGCGCCCAAGAAGCGGGCGACCTCTTTGATGTTACGCGCCATACCGGCGGGATCGGAGACGGCTGTCCGATCAGGATTCACTGCGCCTTCCGGTAGCTGTCTCATGATAAGCTGCAAACAATTCTTCGGGTCTCCGCCGCCAACACCGAAGATACGCCTGAAAGGATCCTGACCGGCGCGGGTATTCCGCCAGGAGCGCAGCCGCTCTCCCAGTTCGCCACGGTCGACCCGGGGGTGAGGGGTCTCACGTTCGTCGATCTGCCGCTGAGGACCTACAATCCGGTAACTTCGCGGATTGCGCTGTTTGGCTGCCAGCATAAGAAAGCCTCCTTTCCGAGTGAGCACAATTTCAGCGCCAAAAATAGCCTAAAATAGGGCCGATCTATGATAGGCGTCAAGGGGCAGGGGAGGAGAAAAAAAGGGCAGCGCGAAGCGGAGCTCAAAGCGGCTGAGGTGGATCGGCCAACCACGAAAGAACGTCCCCGAGGTAGGGCGGGATGTCGCCCAGCCGATGAATCATTCCGCGCGCGCACCGTCCGATATGTTCATCCGTAAAGCGCTCTCTCGCCTTCTTCGTGATCCCGACAGATTCTGAATCCTCACGCATTTGGGCGTAAGCCTCTTTCAGGAAGAGGTAGCCCACAAAACCGGCCTCCACGGAGATATGGTCGATGGGCTCTTCCCGGCGCGGCTGAAACGAGAACGCTTGATAAAAAGAGGCCAGCTCGGCCATTAAACGGCCCGGGTCTTCGAACCCGCAATAACTGACTTCTCGCGGGGATACCGTTCCCCCAGGGCCAAAAAGTCGGTGATAGATTTCCTCTGTGCCCTGATCGGCCCTCCTGGCGCAGGATGAAAGTTTTCCATCGGTCACCTCGGAACAAAGCTGTAAAATCTCGCTTTTCCACTCCGGCCGCGGGCGTTCCAGAAGAAGAGACGCCAGACGCCATGCTGCGGCCTCAGCTACAAGGTCCTGCGTTTTAAAGTCGGAAGTGTTTTTCATCGGGCTTTTCCCAACGCCAGGGGAATCCAGGCGCTGCGCATTTTTCTGGAGCCAACTTCTTGATGGGACCCCTCCCAAACAGCAAACGCGACCTGGGTTCGCCCTCCGAGTTGAACGCCGCTCGGAAGAGGGCGCACCAGGAGCACGGACCAGCCATCGCGGGAGTGTTTTCCGCTGCCGCTCGAAAGTGTCTTTTCGGCCGGGCGGATCGTCCCCGGCCCTTCGGCCAGGAGATCCTGTACGGGGACGGTTCGCGGGCCGGCCATCTGGTTCCCCAGGCTGCGTGCCGGGGCGTAGCGCTTGGCCATCTCCTGTTGCGCGGCCGATCCCGGCTTGAGCGACGCCGCCTCGAACGGATAGTGATCCACTGACGCTCTAGGATAGATGGCCTGAATATCGTCTTTGCGTCCGTTGACAACGGCCTGAAAATTTGCCGACCAGTAGGTGATCTCGACCGGTCTTCCTTGCTCTCCCATTTGCGGAGCAGGAATATCGGCGGTAGTCGCCGCGGGCAACTGAACCGCGCAGGCATCCGCAAATTGCCCGGGTCCCGGCACGTCATCCACCGTTGGATCATTCCAGGCCAGGCGAAAGACGATTTTTTGTCCGTCCGTGACCGACTGGACCTGAACAAAGGAGGTCGAGGCCTGCATCAGCCTGGGCTCCACCACGTCCTGAAGCAGAAGCTTCGCCGGATGCAGCGGCACACGCTCCCAGATCCGATCCTCGACCGTGGCGGGAAGTGTTTTTTCAAACACGGCCTTGACTTCAGAGTCGGAGAGCGGCGGCCCTTTTTTCGCACAGCCGGCGAACGCGGCGGCGGAAACGGCGGCAACCACAAGAATCAGATTTCGAGCGTTCATTGCTGCCCTCCTTAGGAAATGTTGGTCCTGGCAACGCCGCGGGCGGAGTCAAACGCCTGGCGGATAACCGTCGGTTCGCGCAGGGGAACCCGGATGATTTCCCGGCCGCTTTCGTCGTAACCCATCACCTGCTCCTCAACTCGCTTCCATTTCGCGACCATCAACTCGGTTGAGCCAAAGAGCGTCAGCAGGCCGGAAAGGTCTTTGTCCCGAGGCGCGTTGCGGTAAGTTTCTATCGCTGCATCTACGTTCGGCCCGAACATTTGCAGGAGAAACTCCCGTGGCACATTGATTGGAGGAATGTAATAAACGTTGGGCTCGAGCCCGAACTGTGGAAAGAGCGGCAGCGCGACCTTCTTCACGTGCACCAGGAAATCGATCGGGTTGTCCTTTTTCGCCGCTTCCGGCTTGGAAATCCATCCGGCAAAGCGAATCTTTCCAATGCAGTTCACAAAACACTGAGGCTGGATTCCGGATTCGATCTTGGGAAAACAGGCGATGCATTTCTCGGACGTCCCTGTCATCGTGTTGAAAAACGTCTTTTTGTAAGGACACGCCTTGACGCATTCCTGATATCCCCGGCAGCGGCCCTGATCGATCAGGACAATGCCGTCCTCCGGCCTTTTGTAAATGGCGCCGCGCGGGCATGAAGAAAGGCAGGCCGGATAGCTGCAGTGGTTGCAGATACGGGCGAGGTAAAAGAACCAGGAAAGGTGCACACCGCTGAAGTGGGCGCCCTTTTCCACGCCGTTCACGCAGTCATCTTCACCGACATTGGGATGGGCATAGTCGATTTCCTCGGGCCGCCAGCCCATGACCCGCTCTCCCGGTTGGGCCGCCTCAAAGATCGTTCGCCCCGAATAACGCTGGCCGTCCCATTGTTGGGCGCCAAGTTTTTCCAGCAGGTTCACGTCCCACCCGAGGGGATAAAACCCGTACGGTTTGGTCTCGACGTTATTCCACAGCATGTACTCCTGACCTTTTCCGCTCGTCCAGGTGGTTTTGCAGGCGAGGGTGCAGGTCTGACAGGCAATGCATTTGTTGGTATCGAACACGGCAGCAAATTGCCGCTTGGGCCGCTGCTCCGGATACCAGTAGGACATTTCGCGGCCGATTTGCCAGTTGTATACGCGTGACATTATTTCTTACCGCCTTTCTTCGGATTTGCGGCGACAATGAATTTGCCGGAGAGATATTCCTTCATCCCTTTGCGCTCATATTTCGGCCGAAGCCCGAGCGCGGCCGGGCGCCAAAGCCCCTTGGCGTTCAGCCCGCCGGGCTCGGCCTTCGTGATCTTAACAATCGCCTCGCGCGGCGCGCCGGTCGGGCAATGAACGTCCGGGAGGAACCCCTTATTGACGGAATGGCCGAACAGATCTTTACGCACCAGCGAATCGGTCATCCAGGTCGGCTTTAGCCAACCGCGCGTCGCCGACTGATGCGAGCCGGAGCGAAACATCGCCTGATAAGGGCTGCGTGGATTCTTGGCCAGGCCGTCTTCCCGTGATTGATGTCCCTCGACCGATCCGGGCGTGGCGCCGTACATATTGAACCACATGCGCGTGATCCCTCTCGGTGTTCCGGGATAGTAACGCGCGCGGCAAAGGAGCCTTGAGAACTTGTAATCCTTCTCGTTCTTTTGCCAACCGCGGAACGGGCGGTCGGAGGGATCAGAATCGATCCAAACATAATCTCCGTCCTCGACCCCGAGCGCCTTGGCATCGTCCGGATGAATGTCGACGTAACCTTCTGCGGCAAACGGCTGCCGCTTGTCATGGCGGTAAATATCCCCGAAGGGTCCGAACAGCATCGCCACCATGTCGGTATCGATCGGCATGGTATGCGCTCCATGCCGGTACTTCGGCGTATGGAAAACGAACTTATAACCGTCTTTAGCGAGGGGGTGAGCCGTCTTTTTCGCTTCGTCCCACGTCATGACGACATTTCGCCCCTGGCGAACTTCGTTGGAGAGGTCATTTTTCTTGAGGCCGTAGCTCTCGGGTCCTTTGGCTTTTATAAAAGGATGCTGAGGAGCCACGATCACGTTAGGTTCGTAAAACGTCGAATCGATCGGCTCGCGATGAACCGGCAGGTTTTCTCCCGCGTCGATGAATTCATCCTCTTCGCGGTAAAACTCCAAACGGCCGGTCTTGGTGTACCAGGGGCGGGAGTCGTAGACCTGCTCATAGCCGACCGCCTTGGGATTGGTTCGGGTCATCATCAGGGCGGGAATCCCCTTCTTCGCCTTTTCCTCCAGCTCCGTGATCTTGTAACCTTTCGTGAGCGAAGAGTGGTCGAGGATGCGCTGCAAATAAACCTCCACCGTCCCTTCGTCGACAAATTTCCACATATCGGCGAAGCGGGAGTCTCCCGTTCGTTTAGCCAGTTTCTTCCCTACGAGCGCCAGGCACTCGATGTCGCCCCGAGTCTCGAAGGGACGCTCGAGGGGAGTACGGGGAAAGACGGTGAGGAAGGGGTTGGTGACCGAGCAGCACATGTCGGGGTACTTAAGCTCGGCCCAACTATCCACTGCGAAGACCAAATCGGCCCATTCGCACGAGGTCGACCACCACCATTCCTGAACGGCGATCATTTCGATTTTCGGCAGCACGTTGACGACGGTGTTGTAGTGCCACTTGACGTTTCCCAAAATCGAGTTGGCGTTGGCAAACCAAAGCGACTTGGTCGGGGCCGGCATGTGCGTTTTGCCGGTGATCATGGTCTTGCCCATCTTGAGGGGATGATCCTCGTGGTTGTAGTAGTGGGCTGATTCCGGCTTCCAATACTGCTTCGGCCGCGCAGGCTTTGCGCCATCGAGCTCGATATCGAACGGGTTCTCATTGATGTATTGCGGCACGCCGTTGAACATGGCCACCCGGTAGTTTCCGGCGTAGGAGCCGATGTTGCCGGCTAGTTTTCCGATGTTGCCGGTCAGGGCGGCCAGGAGAAACTGTGTCCGGTCTTTGTTGTCGTTGTTGAAAAACTGGTTGGGTCCCATCCCGATCGCGAACAGGGTGGTCCCCGGAACCTTGGCGATCTCCCGCGCCAGACTTTCAATCGCTTGCGCGGGCGCCCAGGTTATCTCTTCGGTCGTCTTGGGATCGAAGTGCTTCACATATTCGAGGATCACATCGAAGATCGGGCGACAGGCGACCTTTTTCCCATCTTTGAGCGTTACCTCCACGGACCCTTCCAGAAGCGGGTCCGCCACAGGCGAGAATTTTCCCACCTGGTCGCGCGTGATCGCTTCGGGCTTGGCTGTCTTCCGATTCCACCAGACAAAATCTCCCCAGGCCTGTCTCATCTCAGCGGGAATCAAAATGTCGGTTTGAGCGCCCGGCGGCGGCACCTTGTCCCCTTTGGCCACGGTTTTCGTCTGGTTTTTAAGAACCGCCGGTTTAGTGCCAAACACTTCCTCGACCCGCAGGAGTTTCAGGTTGTCGGCCCGAACGAGAAGCGGGAGATCGGTGAAACGTCGAACGTAATCTCCATCGTAGAGTTTCTCCCGCATGATGATATTACAGAGCCCCAGTGCGAGCGCCGGGGTGGTGCCGGGGCGGACGACGATAGCGTCGTCGGCTTTTATGCTGGTGGAGGAATATTCACAGGCGATCACCACCACCTTAGTCCCTTTCAGTCGAGCCTCGGTCAGCCAATGCGTGTCCGGCATCTTCGTCGTCACCCAGTTCATCCCCCACACCACCACCATGCGAGCCTGTTCTACGGCGTGGAGATCGAACTCCACGGTCTGTTGGCCCGTCACCATGGGATGGCCCGGGGGAAGATCGGTATGCCAGGAGTAATTATCCCAGCCCCGTCCGCCCAAGGCGTCTTCGGCCTTTACGCCCCGAAGCTTGTGATCGAGCAGGGCCATGGAATTGGCCATTCGGTACAAGCCGAAAACTCGCGTGAGTCCCAGCAGCGGCATGCCGCCGCGGAACTTAAGGATCTGCGTCCCCGCCCCCTTTGTGGCCTGAACGGTTTCCTGTTCGTATCCCTGTTGCAAAAGTAGTTTCTGCCCCTTCTCGCCGCTGTAAGTCGCGGCGATGTTGATCAACGCTGCCGCAACCATATCCGCCGCTTCCTCGTGGGTGAGGCGCAACCATTCATCCCGCGCCCGGTTGAAATATTCTTTGGGCGGCTGGCCGTCTTTTTCGCGTGGAAATCCTTTTTCCACCCAGGCCTTGAAGCCCTTGCGAACCATGGGATGGCGGAGCCGGCGGTCACCGTAAAAGCGTCGCGTAAGGGCCAGCCCCTTCTGGCAAACGCGGGGGTCCCACCGATGAGAGACCTTCGTTCCATACAGGTCCGTCGCCTCACCGTATTTCATGGTCGGGCCGATCCGGGTCACTACGCCGTCGCGAACGTAGGCATTCAAGATGCAGTTGTGGGTATCGTTGGGGGCGCAGAGAAAGGTAAAGGTCGAGTCGGATTTCCAAAGATCGCGATAGACCTTTTCCCAATCACGGTTCGGGTAGGACGCCAACGGATTTTCGATCGCTTGCAGACCCCAGGCATCGCTCACCGAGAACAGAAACGTTGAAAAACCCGCAGCTCCCACCCACTCCAGGAATTCACGCCGGCTAATGTTCTTCATTTTTTTCCCTCCCATGTTCGCAGGAACGCGACAATTGATGAAATCTCCGCGTCCGTCATAGCCCCCCGCACCGATGAACCCCCGCCGAATCCGGCCATTGAGGTCCCCGTTCGACCGTTGCGGATGGTTTTAAAGAGATAAGTGTCCGCGGCGAGATCGAGAAAAACCCGGTTGTTGAGCTGAGGCCCCTCTCGACCTTCTCCGCGCTCCCCGTGGCACACCCCGCAGGCTTTGGCAAACAGTCGCTCCCCTTCCGCCACATCACCCTGAACCCACCGGCGAGGCTTGCTATCTCTTTCATAGGCCACCGCTCCGAGATCTCGGATATACTTCACCAGCCGGCCGATCTCCTCGTCGCGGAGGCCCCCTTCTTGCTGTCCCCAGGCCGGCATCCGCCGTCCGGGCCGGCCCCGCTTGATCTGCTCCCTCAAGAAATCGTCTGAAACCAACCGAAGAAAATCCGGGTTGCCGATAGCGGGGAACGCAGCAAACCCCGGGTAACGCATTCCTTCGCCTTTCGCGCCATGGCAGGCGGCACAGAAGGTTCCGTAGAGTGTCGCGCCATCCGTAGCGAACTCTCTCATTCCAAACCGCTCCGCCCGAATTCGGTCTTTTGGCCAAAGGGCCTCCGGATAACTCCGGCGGCGCAGAGACAACACGTAAAAGGTGAGCTGGTCGATCTGCCGCTCCGTCAGTCCAAACTCGGGCATGGTCGACCCTGGCACCACCGACGCCGGGGAACGGAAATGCTTCTTGAACCAGTTCGCGAGCGTCCGTTCACCTTCCACCTGGGCGAAACTGACTTGTCCGGGATCTTTGTTTCCAACAGCGGTCAGATCCGGGCCGTCATCGCCACCGACATTCCGGACTTTGTGGCAGCCACGGCATCCCAGCGTGTGAAAGAGGGCTTTGGCTTCCGATAAACCAGGCGCCCCAACACGAGAGCGAAGATATTCATCGATCGCGAGCCGCTCCGACTTGGAAAGCGCCCCAAACGCGGAGACCCAGGGACCGGAAGCCGGCTTCTTTCTCTGGTTGATATGGTGTTCGTACCAGTCAGCCTTAAAGCCATAGGCTCCGACACGGGAGAGATCGGGTCCCTCTTGTCCTCCCGCTCCGCCCGGTCGAAGCGTGCCGCCGCGTCCGTCCAACTTGTGGCACGCCAGGCAATCGGCTTGCTCGAAACGGGCCTTTCCTCTTTCCAGTTGCGTGAGGTTGGGGACACTCAAGTGGGTGTGGCATCCCCCACAGCCGGCAAACAAATACTCTTTGGAAAGCATCGGTTCCGGCCAATGGGGGACCGTGCCGTGCGCGTCGGCAGTCTCGGTCGCTCGCCCCTGCCCGCCGTGACAAACCGCGCAACCATAAGAGGCGGGATCATGGACAACGTCGGCGTGGCGCCCGAAAATCCGGTCCCCTTCGATGCCGCTCTCACCCGGCGCCATTCCCACATGGCAACTGACACAGCGATCCGTCGCGCCGACTTCGCGGCTGACAATCTGTCTGAGCTGAATCGTAAACGTATCGGCCTGGGACGCGGGCAGCCGCGCCTGAATCCCCAACTGAATCACGCGCCAGTCGGTTAAGAAGTTTTCATTGACGGCGGCCCACAAAAACACCGCCAACGTTCCGACACTCGACCAAAGGAGTAGATGTTTGTTCGCCTTCATTTTCTCAGCCCGCATTCATCTGAAAGGTCTTCCCTCAGCGGCGAGCCCTTCGACCGCAGCCGATGGACCAGGCTCCCTCGGGAAGCGCGCTCTCGGCTGCGGCCGATCGGTTCGTGCCATGAGTCGTGCTGTTTGTAATCGGACGTCCGCAGCCTCGCTCGCGCTCCCCTCGGTCGCGGACAAGCACGTCCGTGGCCTTCCCGCTCGTCCCCCTCCGGCTCGCCCCTGAGGAGCCGGCGAAGCGACACTGTAGCGACATGCTTCATAGCGAAATACATCATCGGAACTAGTACCCCGGCCATTGCGATGGAGACCAATAAAAGTCCCAGTTTGGTCCGCGGAAGTACGATCCAACCACGGTAAGCACCACAAAGCCGCAAATGAAACAGGTGAATAGCCCGAGCGCGCCCGCCCGCGTCGAGTTGTATTTTCTGAGACACCAAACGGAGTAGGCGGCGTAAAGAAACGTGAGAACCGTTCCGGGATTGAGGAAGGTAATCACAAGCTGAGGCGTATTGGGCCACCATTGCCGAATCCAGCCGAACCTGATCGCGAACGCCTCAACCGCCAATACGGCCGCAAGGCCGAATATGGCCGAGCGGACGACCAGCATCCCTCCCCCCGGGCCACCGAACCATGCTCCGGTCCCTTCGGTTTCCCGATCGAGATAGGGAATCAGGCCGAGACCGAGCAACACAATCATCGGGATCCCGATGCCTCCCATGAAGGCCGAGTGCGAAACCAATTCTTGCAGTCCGAGGAAATACCATGGGGCTTTGGCGGGGTTCTCAGGGACCGCCGGATTCGCTACCTCCTTTAAAGGGGCGTCGAGTAAAATCGCAAGAATTACCGAAAGCACAATCGTCAGCATGAACACCGCGGCTTCGCCAAACAAGAGATGAGGCATCGAAGGGATCGTCTGTTCCGGTCCGCGCCCCACGATCGGTGTTTTTCCTTTGACGATCGCAGCCAGGCTGTAAGTTTTCTCCGGCGCCTCCGTAAAAACCGGATAAACGTCCCCCGGGGGAGGTCCAAGCCGGGTGTCTGCGTCAATGGGCCGCGCCAGGCCGCCGTCTTTACGGATGCGCCAGAAGTGAACGGCCATGAGCAGCACCATAGCCAACGGGAGAATCATCACGTGAAAAAGATAGAAGCGGATGAGCGCCTCTTCTCCGACGTCTTCGGAACCCAAGAGAATCAATTTTTGTAATCCACCGACGTCGAACCATTGCGTCATCCCCAGCGCGTCCGTCACTTCCCGTGGAGATTGCGCGATGTTGGCGCCGATGGTGATCGCCCAATATGCCAGCTGATCCCACGGCAGAAGATATCCGGTGAAAGAGAGGCCGAGAGTGAGCGCCAAAAGCCCCATGCCCATCACCCAGTTGAACTCCCGAGGCGCTCGATAAGCCGCGGTATAGAAGACACGCGCCATGTGAAGCAGAACGATCACCACCATCATATTGCCCGACCAACGATGGATGTTCCGCATGAAACGTCCCGTGGGCACCACGAAATGGATGTCTTTAATCGAAAGGTAGGCGACGTCCGGGTACGGCTTGTAATAGAACATGAGCAGCACGCCGGTCGCCAAAAGAACGAAAAAACATGAGGCCGCTGCGATGCCCAAGCCCCAAGTAGTCGACCAGCGAAGGCTCCATCGGTGCGTCCGAACCGGGTGCAAGTGGAGAAAGACATTGCCAAAGACAAACGTCGAGCGAGTGCGATCCGAATGAGGTTTCCCCGAACGGAACATCGTCTCGGCAAACCGACGAGGAGCGGCTTTAATGTTTTCGATAAAACGGCCAAATGCCGATTCCTCATTTGCGTTCGGTTTCCGTGCAACATTGTTCATACGATCACCGTTGTCCCCGCCGCGACCGTCTTGCCCTCGTCGACTAACAAATTGCCGCCGCCCAAAGGCTTCACCTCGAGCCACGGCAGCCCTTTGGGCGCCGGCCCCCTTAATACAGAGCCATCCTTCCTGAATTTTGAGCCATGACAGGGGCAGTCAAAGCCGTTGTCGGTCGCTTTGACAAGGCAACCCAAATGGGTGCAGATGGTGGAAATCGCGTAGACCCCGCTTTCTTCCTTATAGATGGCTACCGATCGGCCGGCCGGCACATACGATTGCCCCGAGGCTAGCGAAGCAGGGAGCGCGACCCTGAATTTCTTTGATGGGGAAGGAAGCACGGCCGCTTTCGGCAAGCGCATCGCCCCAAGGAATCCGAAAAGGAGAGCTGCTGCCGCCGACCACCAGGCAGCAAGACCGAGGAAATCCCTTCGCGGCATCGCCTCAGGATCGAGTCGGGATCGGCCGGTTTGCGTTGGCTTGGCTTCGGTCGTCATGTCGTCCTCCACTCGGTTCGAAAACTTACCCGTTCCATGGCAATGGCGTCGGCCGGGCAACGATCCACGCACAGCGCGCAGCGGATGCAGCGATCCTCATCCTTCAATATCGCTGAGTTGTTTGCCAGCTCCGCGCTTTCACCCAGTTGAGATTTCACCAGCTCGGCCAAGTCCGCCGCTTGATTCAGGGAGGAGAGCGGGACAATCTTTAAACAAAGCGTGGGGCAAACGTCGACACATCCGCCACAGAGGATGCAACGGTTGCCATCGAAAACGGGCGTCACGCCACAATCCAGGCAGCGCGAGGCTTCCCGCACCGCGGCTTCTTTTCCGAGGCATTTTTCAACCAGCGCTTTTGGGTCTCTCAGCCGCTCTTCCGGCTTTAAAGCCTGGAGTTCCACGCGCGGAATCCGCTCAAAGCCGCGTTCGCGCTGGTAACGGTCGAGGCGAACGAAGCTCATCAGCGTCTCGGGGTGGAGCGTCCGCCCGGTCACATGCCGGTATACGGAGCGGGCCGCCTTCTTTCCCGACGCCACTGCATCGATCAAGAGCCGTGTTCCATGCGCAAGGTCCCCCGCGACAAAGACGCCTTTCGCCGTGGTCATGAGCGTCGTTGCATCGACCTTCGGCCATCCCGGCCGGAACTGCTCGACATCTCCGCCCCCCTGCTCCAGGAAAGAAAGGTCGGGCGCTTGCCCGGCCGCAATCAAAACGGTGTCACAGTCCAGAACCTGCCGGTCCGCTTCCTCGAACTGAGGAGAAAAACCGCGTTGCTCATCATACACGCGCAAGCACCGTTTGATTTCGAGGCCAACGACATTTCCCCGAGCCGCGCGCCGAATGGCTACGGGCCCCCAACCCGATACTCGCTCGACCCCCTCTTCTTCCCCTTCGAGGATCTCGACGGTGTCCGCCGGCATTTCCTCCAGCGTCTCGAGCGAGACCAAACGGGCGCGCCGTGTTCCCGGGAGACGGGCCGCCGTTCGAGCGGTATCGTAAGCCGCCTGGCGGACTACCGTTCGGGCAACGTCATAGGCGACGTTTCCCCCACCGATCACGATCACATCCGACCCCAGCGGTAAACTCTCGCCGAGCGCCACCGCTCGAAGGAAATCAACGCCCCCGAAAACGCCGGGACCCTGCTCGCCGGGAAGGCCCAAACTCCTCGACCGCTTCGCCCCTACGGCGATGATCACGGCGGAGAACTCTTCCCGCAGAGACTGAAACGAAAGATCGCGCCCGATTTTGGTATGGCAACGAATTTCGGCGCCGAGGGCCTCGATCACGGAAACTTCGCGTCGAATCAGTTCGCGAGGAAGACGATATTCCGGGACACCCACCACCAGCATCCCCGCCGCCACCGGTTCTAATTCGAACACCACCGGCTTGAAACCGAGAAGCGCCAGATCGTGCGCCGCACTTAGCCCTGCCGCGCCCGATCCGATGATGGCGACCCGCTCCCCCTTGGCAGGGATAAATGTTCCCTGAACGGCCGCCCGAAGTAAAAACGCCATCTCTTCGGCGTCGCCGGCAACGCTCGGCAGATGGCGCCGAAGAGCTTCCAGGAGCTGACCTGCAGGCCGCGCCTCAGCGCCATAGGATTCGCAGACGAACCTCTTGAGAGCGCGGATCGCAATGGGCCGGTCCAGCACCATAAACGATCCGTCGTCATCGGTCCGGGGAATCTTCCCCCGGCGGCAAGAGAGCTCGCACGGCGCTCCGCAGACTCTCCCGCAGATCGACGCAAATGGATTGGGTCCCCTGGCAATCAGATAGGCTTGTTCGAAATCACCGTTGGCGATGGCGCGTACGTAGCCTCGCGCGTCCGTGTGCACCGGGCACGCAACCTGACACGAAATCAGTCCTTTATGGTGACCGTTCTTGGGAACCTCGACCTGGATCGGGGTTTCCGCGCTCTGGGCTGCAAATTCCATACCGGGGTTCTGCTGGATGATGGGGTGTAATTAGCAATTTCAGTGCCACTTAGAGCCAATCCTTGCCATGTAGTAATTTCGCTCAATTTATTTGGCTGGTACGGTTGAAAGTATAAGGGCAAGGGGGAGGGCCAATATCGTAAGTAGGAAGAAGTCGGTGGTAAATTCCGATTGTTGAGAAGTATTTGAATTAATATCGCTAAGGGAATCACAAGTCAGCTTAGGATATTTCTACGGCATCATACTGACCGCTCAGGACGCGAAGGCATAACAATCAAACGAACCCTTAATCTTTTAGAGCAGCATTTGAAAGAGGAGATAGAAGGCGACCGTGAGGATAAAGCCTCCACACAGAGTGCCGGTTACGGTGTCGAGCGGCTTCTTGGTTACCCCGTGCACCCCCGTGAGGACGTTGATTTCTATAGCTCCGGTAATCACCAGGATGAATATCCAAAACCAGGTCAGGGAACCTTCAGCGCTCCTGGCGGCTATTGAAGGATAGTGGCTCACTGCCCCCATGAAAAAGACCGTGGGTATCGACAGCAGCAGATTGGTCCGGGAGGCAAGGACCACCCGACGGCCGGAGGCCGCCGCCTCCGGAAGCGGCTGACCCCCTTGGGCCACGCGTGTGGCCGACGCAATGACCACCTCCTGTTCGGGATGCATGATGAACCAGCCGTTCAGGAACATCACGGTACCCAAGAGAGCGCCGACGGAAATGGCGAGCCCGTAAGGCCAGCTGAAAAAGACCGGCGCTCCCGCCGCCGTCAGCCGCTGCAGGTAAATCAGAGCCCCGGTCAGAAAAGTGACCAAGCTACTCCAACGAAAGCCCGGCAAAGTGAGCGGCACTAATTTGTAAAAAACCTCGGTGCGAATTTCGGGTCTTGTCCCTTCGACAAACGGCATGAGGAAGAAATTGAAAAAGTAAACAGTGCCAATCCAGAGCACGGCTGATAGCAGATGAATCCAATGTAAAGAAAATAGAAAAGTGTCCACTAGAGAAGTGACCCGGACCCCGGACCGTGATTTTGGGGCGGAGGATAACTGAGAAGGTAGCGTTATGTCAAACCCGGAAAAATCCTGTCTGTTTTGGGAGGAGGTACTTGGGGTGCGAGTTATTGATTTTATGGTGGTCGCAGCAGGACTTGAACCTGCGACCTCTCGCATGTGAAGCGAGCGCTCTAACCAGCTGAGCTATGCGACCACTGGCGATTATCTTTAACACCTTGCCCGGCGGGCTTCAAGAGAAACTGCCCTAGTTGACACTAAGTGGTTTTATCGTTTTTCCCCGCTGACCAGGGCGCAGACGAAATTTCCCCGCACATGGACCTTATCGCCCTTTTTTTCGTAGCGAAAATATTTCTCTTCGAAGCGCCGCTTAATCTCGGGAGATTCGTTTTGCATCTGCTCGGCGACCTCGAGCCAGTGCCTGCCCGTGGGAATCCCCTCCATCCCTTCCTGATCGATGGAAAAGACATGAAGGTCGGCCCGACGGACCTCGAAGCCGGCCCGGCCTAGAAGGTCCTGGATATCTTCAGCGGAATGGTAGTGAAAATTTTCCCCATGCCCCCTGCGGAAGATCTGATTGATCAGGTCATGGATCGCCTCGTCCAGCGAATCCTCCGCCGTTGCTACAACCGGATCCAGGATGGCAAAACGGCCCCCCGGCTTAAGAACGCGATGGACCTCACGCATCATCAGAGGGGGATTGCCGAAGTGGTGGAGAGCAAAAACAGTGAACACCCGGTCGAAAACCCGGTCACGAAACGGAAAGGCCTCTGCGGTCCCGGCAGCGGCAAGAAAGCCGGGTATGGGCTCTTTCTCTGTTTGTTCCTGACCTACACGGAGCATCGCGAAAGCCTCATCGAGACCGATGATCTTTCCTCCTCTCAGGTGTTGCGCCACCGGACGGGCGAAACGTCCCGTTCCGGTCGCGAGATCCAGTACATAATCATTACCCCGAAAATCCAGGGCCTCCACGAGCTTCGGCACCAACTGCGCGCGGATATCCGACTTTGCCGCCTTGCGGTCATACTCCAGGGCGTGTGAATAGTCCTTAAATCTCGTTTTATCATTTTCCATTTTTCATCCCTGCCATTTCTTCCACAATTTTCCACTGCTCAACCAAAGCTATCCCATAAGGCCCATACCCTTTTCAAGGTGTTTAGGTCAGCCTCTCTGGGACCCCTAGGGCATCTCTACACCGGGACGCGGACACGAGACGTATAGATGAGGCGTGAAAAATCCCTGAGGGGAAATGATTCCAGGTTAGGATTCGGTTGTATGATCTCCGAGTTCCCTAACGCAGCGACAGAGAGAGGCGCATCCTTCCCGAGATAATGATTTAGAGCAGTGGGGTAAGCAGCGTCGCTTCGGTCCAAGCGGGTTTGATCCATGAGCGAGGCTTGCGGATCGTTTCAGCGCTTGCTGGCATGGAGGACGGTCAGCCCGACCACTTCGTCGCCTTCGTAGCGGATTATTACATCCTCGTCGGTCAACCCGCTGTCAGTCGCGTGGCTGGGCTTTTTGAAATTGATGTAAAGCGTGTCGGCCTCGTCGTCATAAGAGACCCACATATAGCCCTGCGGAGCCTTCTTAACCATAGGCACAAGCTTCAAATAGTCTTGTATTTCAGCTAGGGCCATAAGGGAAGGCTCTATGGATTCGCGGGCAAATTGCGTACATGGGCGATTTCCCGAGGCTTACTGGGCCGAACCTGGTCTGCTGTCAAAGTCACGATGGCGATGGTTTCTCCGTCCAGGGTCGTGAACTCGACCTCGTACCCCTTCCCCTCTTGATGCACTAGTACGACAGTGCCAATATCGCCCCGCGCCAGCCGATATTCTGGCAAATCACAGGTGAGAATCATATCTTCGAGTTCCTCAATCATGAGCGCCTCCTACTCAGAGGGTGGGCAGTGATGAACCTTGGTATACCACCTTCCTTGGTGAAACTCGAATTCCATAAAGAAGGAGGCTTTGCTCTTTCCGGCACGGTGGCTGGTGGAAAGCAAGTATCTGACGATCTTAGCTTCCTGAATTTCGGCTTTTTGGACATCCGGAAGCTTCATACTCGACTCAATCTCTCGCCAGCCTCAACCAGCCTGGCATACTTTTGGCTGCCACCCTTTAAATAATATGCGTCCAGCGCTCATCAGTAAGCCGGATGAGCCTGCCATTCTTCGAGGTGACAACGGAAATCACCTAAGTTTCCTTGATCTTATTCTGAAGCCCAAAAGTTAGTCCTCCTCCTCATCGCGGCCCCAGTCATCATCGGACTTGCCTTCCTTTCGCCTCTTTAGGGCCTTTTGGAAAGCACGGATGGCTTCTTTTTCTTCTTCTGTAAGCCCGTCAAGACCGATTTGCTGAACTCCTTTTTCTAGAATTTCTGCCGACACGAAAGCTTCAACGTTTTTGAGGCTCATATATCGATAGACCCTTGCGGCGGAGTCTTCGTCACCAGAGACGCTGCCTTCTTGGACAAACCCTTTCAGGAAACAAGATAGAAAAAGACTCCCGACCCCTTAAAATCCCTAGACAGGTTCGATTAAGAGTGCCTCATTAAAGTCAAAACGCTCTGGGCTTGGCTTTGTGCGGTTGTTTTTTCTATTTGGCACAGGAACTCCGCAGATTGGTCTTTGGGACGCCCCAACAATCAATCAACTCGGATATTCGCTCGATACTACCCCCTGGTGTTGAGTGAATGATGAGAACTTCGTCAGATAAAGCGGCGACGAGTTCGTTTCGCTGACGGGCGGATTCTATCGTGGGGCGGCGCGGGAATTTCTTGAAGGGCGACAGCAACAGCAAACGACCAGAGTCCAAGGCTGGCCGCCATTCGGTTGGAATTCGAATTTTCATCATAGAGCGTGCCAGACACATGATGATAGGCTGTTTCCCGCGCAGCAAAATCCGCAGGCATTCCTTTTCTACGGGAGAGTGAAAACCACTGACTACAGTCACGCCTTCATCGCGGAGCTTTCGAGCAGCGTCGTAGGCACCGAGGATGGCATCACCAGGGCAACGGACAGAGCAAAACAGAGCAGTCCTGGGTTGTGACAGCGACCCGAGGTTGCCCAGCGCGCTCAGTGTGCTGGGAGCATGTTCACCCAAGCGCTCCCGCAAACGTACGGGATAGCTGGCGTCGGTAGATCTCAAAACCGTGGGGTTCATTCATGAATGGCTAAGCTGGAATAGGTTGAACCAGGTTTAGTCTAGGCATTTGGTGCGCATGCTTGCTTGAAAGCAATTTCTTTATTTATTAGCTCTTTCCCGCTAGGCGCAGGTCCGCCGTGACGGGCAGTTCAAACAAATCGCTACGAAGGAGCCGAGTCGAGAAAAACAATACTTCGAGATTTTCGATCTCCCCGGTTTTAGGGTTGAGCCTGGCTATGACCTCGTCCCCTAGTTCCTCGGATTCCTGTTCGGGGTAGGGCGGTGTCTTGTTGATGTAGAGAATGTCTCCTTCACGATCGTACTTAAAGGTTAGTTTCGCTCCCATTCCGAGTCTCCTTCTGCGATTTTACTGGTGACGTACGCCGTCACAATCCAGTTTCGGTCCCTGGGTTGGGCTTCACTGACAACCACCACTACCACATGTTTTCCCTTCAATAAATCATCATACCACTTTGCAAAGAGACGTGCATTCCCGAAGCGCGTACTGCGCCGGACCTGATCCGGATCCAGCAGAGTGTCGCCAATCTGATCCTTGTGCTCCGGGAGCAGTTCCGGATGGGTTTCAGCGATATGCCGCTCCCGCTCAACTGACAGCTCGACCTCGCCTCCAAGATAGGGACATGGGAATGTCGTCATCGGCTCACTAGTTTAACCCAAGTCACATCGTTTATATACTCACGTTTGTTGCTCAAGCGGGGTAAATGGGACTTCGCCCAATTTCGCTCTCCTCCGGCACGGCCGGAGTGTGGGACAGAATGCCATGCCGCAGTATCGAAGGCAGATTGGCAATCGCTGTAATGTAGTGCAGCTCTATTACATCCATGCGGGGGGTGCCGGGGGGGGGTGCCGGGGGTCAGACACGACAGTCTCAACAATCTTGCCCGTCTAACCTTTTCCTCCGTTGGTCAACGTTGTTTAACGTCTCGGCCTGATCCCGGGCCTTCCGTATTTCGCGAACCTTTCTTTGACGAGAAAGCCGATCTTCCGACGCTTGGGCTCCGGCGGAACCATGAGCATGCCTTTTATTTGAGGGCGTAAATCCCGACCTCAAAGATTCGGCTTCCTCATAGTTTTCTGTGATTCTACGTAATTGGTGGCTGGGAGGGCAAGTAAAAAATACCAGGCCCCGCCAGAGACCGGAAACCATCAAAGGGGATAAGTCCAATATGTCAGGCTGGAATGAAATTGTACGACGCTTGAGTTGCATCCTACCGCCTCGCCATCTCCTCGATGGTCTTCCACTGCTCCTCGCTCACCGGCATCACAGAGAGGCGCGGCAGGCGCGCAAGATCGAAGTTTTTCAATTTTGCATTAACCTTCACCTCCGCCAGCGTGACCGGGCGGGAGAGTTCTTTCACCGGCTCGATCTCCACTACCAGGAGCTTAGGATCTTTTTTCTTCGGGTCCGGATAAGCCCCGCCAAGGGCCCGGGCGATACCCACGGCCGCCTTTTCATCTCCGGTGTGGTAGATAAAAACCCAATCGCCCTTCTTGATTCCGGAGAGGTGCTTTAAGGCCAGGTTGTTTTTGACCCCGTCCCAAACCGTGCGCTTGTCCTTTTGCAGTTGTTGAAACGAATAAGCGCTGGGCTCCGTCTTAAAAAGCCAACGGTTTGGCATAATCATCACCTCCAACTTGGTTATATAGACCACCACCTCCTTCAGATACAACCGCCAAGACAGGGCTTCGGGGCTCCCTTCGCTCCACGGTTCGACCGTGAGCTCACCGTCGAACGGCCTCCCGCAGCGACCCTTCCGAATAGAGGCTCCTCGGGGACGACTCTTCCGAGCGCTCTTCGACTGGCTCAGAGTGGTGAGCTTGTCGAACCACAGCCGATGGATCGAGGCCGAGGGGAGCGCGCTCTCGGCTGCGGCCGATGGGCCAGTACTTTAACCGAATCTTTTCGTCTCTACGTCCGCAGCCTCACTCGCGCTCCCCTCGGCCTCTTCTCTCCGAAGGGACCTTCCTGTCCTCGTAAGCGAACATCGGCTCAGAGGCGTCGGAACTCTGTGCGAGCCCGGGCTTCATAAGTGAGGGGGCTTGCCGAGCAAGCCGAAAGCACCGAGAGTGAACGGTTCAAAGAACCCACTGGCCCATTGCTTTCGGCGCGCGAGGCAGGCCCCCGAACGGAATTTCCGACAGGGAGGCGCTGGAGCGAAGGGACCGGAGGTCCCTCCTGTGACTCAAAGAAAAATTGCAGTCCTCCACCGATCGTGTTAAGGAGATGCCATGACTGCTTTCTCCGACTTCTGCGCCGTTTTTTTTAAAAAATATTTCGACCTCCACCCCACCGAGGCGGTCAACTACGGCGTCGAGGGGTATGATCACCTGCTCAACGACTACAGCGACGAGGCCTACGGGGAGGAAAAGGGTTTCGCCGAAGAGTCGCTGAAAAAGCTGCGGCAGGTTTCCGTCAAAGGACTAACCAGAGACGAAACCATCGACTACGCCCTTCTGGAAGGGCGCCTCACCATCGAGAACTATGAATTCAATAAAGAGGACTACCGTCTCAAATGGCCCGAGCTCCCGCTTCCCATCCAGCACATCTACATCCTGACGGTCCGCCCCACCAATGACATCATCGGCAACATTACCAGCCGGCTGGAACGCTCCCCGGCGGTCATCAACCAAGGTATCGCGAACCTCAGCCGCCCGGAGGCCAACCCGCCGCGCCTTTGGAGCGAGATGGCGATTGAAGCGGCCAAAGGTGGAATAACATTTCTCTGTGATCTCCCGAACCACCCCAAAGTCAAACAGGCTTTGAAAGATCCGCTCCGTTTCAAGGCGGCGCTGGAAAAATCTAAAAGGGTGATCGACGATTTCCGAGAATTCCTCGAGCGCGATCTCCTTCCCCGCAGCCACGGCACCTATGCGGTCGGAGAGGAGCATTACCACCTGCTGCTTAAAAAGCGCCACTTCCTGAACCAGGACGCGCAGGGCCTGCTGGCTATGGGGGAAAGCCTGTTCGACCAAACCAAAAAGGAACTGGCGGCGCTCACGGAGGAGATCGCTCCGGGTAAAAGCATTGAGGATCTGGCGCTGAAGATTCAGGAAAACCATCCGCCATCGGACGGCCTTCTCCCGGCATATAAGAAGGCGATGGAGGCGGCGCGCAAATTCGTCGGTGAAAAAAGGCTGGTCTCTTTTCCTCTGCGGGAAGATCTCCGCGTCGTTTACACGCCGGAATTCCAGCGCCATGAGATCCCCTTCGCCGCCTATCTCTCTCCCTCCCCCAAAGATCCCGAGCAGATTGGTTACTACTACGTCACGCCGGTAACGGAAGATGATCTTTTGAGAGAGCACAACTGGACCGGTCTGGAGAACACCTCGGTCCACGAAAGCTATCCCGGTCACCACCTCCAATTTACCGTCGCCAACTCGATCCCCCAGGCCTCCACGCTCCCCAGATTGATGAACGAGTCCTCCGTTTTCTACGAGGGATGGGCCCTCTACTGCGAGCAACTCATGCAGGAGCAGGGATTCCTCAAGACCGGAGAGCACCGCTTCGTCATGCTGAAAGACCGGTTGTGGCGCGCGCTCCGGATCATCATCGACGTGAAAACCCAGACCGGGAAGATGTCCTACGAAGAAGCGGCGGATCTGATGGTGCGCGAGCTCCACTTCCCGCGTCCCCAGGCGGAGGCCGATCTCAACTGGTACAGCCAATCCCCCTCGGTCCCGATGGGCTACGCCCTGGGCTGGTCCATCATCAACCGGCTGCGCGAGCGTGAGAGAGAACGGCTCGGCTCCAGGTTCGATATCCGCGAGTTCCACGACCGTCTTCTCAGCGCCGGCAGCATCTCGCTGCCGCTGGTGGAAAAAAGACACTTTTCGGAATAAAAGCGGGGGGGCTATCTACCATTTCGCTCCACGGCCTTCTCGCCAACAGTTCCGTTCGGGGACCCGCCTCCCGCGCCGAAAGCAATAGGTCCGTGGGTTCTTTGAACCGTTTACTTTCGGTGCTTTCGGCTTGTACGGCAGGCCCCCTCACTCTGGTACAGAGTAGTCAGGAGAGGCCGAGGGGAGCGCGAGTGAGGCTGCGGACGTAGGAGTGGAAAAATTCGGTTAAAGCACTGGCCCATCGGCCGCAGCCGAGAGCGCGCTCCCCGAGGACTCGCCAATTTCAGATGAAACCGGAAACTAAAAAAGAGAAAACAAAAGGGCCTCTCCTCGGCGCACACATGTCGATCGCGGGCGGCGTCGACAAGGCCCTCTTAGAAGGCAAAAAAGTCGACTGCGATGTGATTCAGATTTTTACCAAGTCCTCGCGCCAATGGGCCGCGCATCCATACAGCAAAGAAGAGATCCAAAATTTTCTCGCCAATCAAAAAGAGACCGGGATCGCCACCGTGATCGCCCACGATTCCTATCTTTTGAACCTGGGATCGCCGGATGAGAAGCTAAGAAAGAGATCTGTCGGGGGCTTTATAGACGAGATGGAGCGCTGTGAGATTCTATCCATCCCTTACCTGATCGCCCATCCGGGGGCCCATACGGGCGCGGGTGAAGAGGAAGGGATAAAAACCATCGCCCGTTCGTTGGATGATATCCACGCCTCCTGCCCCGGCTATAATGTCAGAATCGCGCTGGAGATTACCGCCGGTCAGGGAAGCAATCTCGGCTACCGCTTCGAGCAGATTCGGGACATGATCGATGCGACGAAAGAAAGTGATCGCCTCAGGGTCTGCTTCGACACCGAGCATGCCTTTGCCGCCGGCTACGATATCCGCACCCGGGAAGGTTACGAACGGACCTTCGGTGAATTCGACGAGATCATCGGCCTAAAACGATTGGCCGCCTTTCACCTCAACGATTCGAAAAAGGAATTTCACTCTAGAGTGGACCGCCACGAGCATATCGGCAAAGGACACATCGGCGTGGAGGCCTTCCGGCTGCTCATGAACGACGAGCGCTTCCGGGGAATCCCGATGTGCCTGGAGACTCCCAAGGGACCGGATCTCAAAGAGGATAGGGAAAACTTAACCTTGCTTAGGAGTTTGATCCAAGGTTAGAAAAGCGATCTTGCCATCGAAGGACTTTACTGCTATGTTACTCAATTGTAATACAATTGATTCACGCTTATAAGGAGAAATCCATGAAGTTTGCCAACGTCAGAGCACTAAAGATAAAGACTGCCGAGCTTTTGGAAGCCGTGGAAGAAGGGGAAGAGATTGTCATCACCTATCATGGCAAACCGAAGGCCATACTCCTTAGAATTGGCGAGGGGGAGATTGACCTGAAAGAATCCAAACGAAGAGAGGGCATCTTGAAAAAGAACCACCCTTTTTTCAAGCTGATAGGAAAAGGAGCTGATCAGGCCAGAGATGTCAGCACAAAGAAATACAAGTATGTCGGCCTGGCAGTCGAGAAAAAACGATGAAAATGGTTTTCGTGGACACCGGGGCCTTTTACGCAGCCATTAATCGAAACGATGAGAACCATAGGGAAGCCACGGCTCTCTTTAATAGCGCAACGGAGGACGGGTGGAGATTGATTACCTCAAACTTCGTTGTGGCTGAAACTCATGCGCTGATCTTGGCCCGAATGGGGAGAGAGCTTGCCGTAGCATGGCTCCGCAGCATACCCGCTAACATCATCAGAGTCTCAAAAGCCGATGAGGAAAAGGCCAAACGAATCATTTTCGGTTATAGAGATAAAGAATTTTCGTTTTGCGATGCGACCAGCTTTGCCCTTATTGAAAGACTACGAATTAAAGAGGCCATGGCCTTTGACCGCCATTTTGGCCAGTATGGAAAGTTTGGCTTGCTGAGGGAGTAGGAAGCTTTCTACCTAATAGACCTTTTCTACCCCTGCTTGATCTCGACAATCCGGTCGAGGATCTCGACGATTTTGACGAGACCGCACGATCTCTCTTTCCGACAACCTAACAGAAGCCCTCAAAAAATCAGCCTTTTCCTTCTCAACAAATTTGGCACGGCAGTTGCGTTGTTCTATAGGCAGAAGAATCCAATGAAAAGGAGGAGAAAGCCATGAAGAGATTCCTAGGTTCGATTGTAGTAGGGATAGGGTTGGTAGCCCTTGTCGGTGTGGCTGTGGCTCAAATGGGCGGCGGCCCGGGACGTGGCATGGGTCGAGGGATGGGTCCTGGTATGATGGGTGGAAGCACTGGCTGCCCCGGCCTCGAAACAACAACCGCCACACAGATCACCGAGGAGAAGGCCAAGGAGTTGGCCCAGCAGTACGCTGATAAATACCTGGCCGGCTTCACGGTGGATAAGGTGCTTCCTTTTACTGGAATGCACCACAGCATGTACTCGGTAGAGCTGAAGAACGGTGCCGGAGATGTGCGCACCCTGCACATCAATCCGTTCGGCAACGTAATGCCCTTTGGCGGCCCCTGGCAGCGAAGATCGTAAAGCCAGAGAGGTCTGACGACCCCCGGCGCCAGCTGGCCCGGGGGTCGTTTTGTATCAGGGTTAAATCCTTACTATAATGAAATCTCCATGAAAGGCTTTTCCCTACCACGTTACTTTCTCGCCTCCGTTCTCCTGCTCCTGATACTGGCCTCGCTCTATGTTTTTTCTGAAGCGCACAGGCTCCAGCAGGAACTGCTGCGTCAGACACAAGCAAAAGGGGAGGCGTTGGCCGAGGCGATGGAGAGCAGCGCGAAACACGCTATCGTGGGAAACTCGGTCTTGGAAGACTTGATCGCCCAGCGTCTATTCGATAACGCGCGGCTGATCGACCGGCTTCTTCTCGCAGCTCCTCTGGACCCGGCAGCGCTCAAGGAGATCAGCGCGATGAATCGCCTGCAAAAAATAGATCTCCTTGATCTCGTGGGACGCTCCTGGGAGCCGCCGGGAGCACTCCCGTGGCCGATCAGGAGAAGGGAAATGATGAAGATGCGCGGAGCGGGGACGGAAGAGGCATCTCAGCGCCATCAACAAATGATGAGCTATATGTGGGGCAGACGCTGGTGGCTGCCCCAGGACGAAAAGGAGAAAACGGCTTTTGAACCACCGTCAAAGGTTAAGGACAAAAAATTCTGGGAGGGCAGCGCTTTCGGGGTGGCCATCGGCGCCCGGAGTTTTCCGGGGATCATCGCGGTCCACGCCAACGCAGACTATATCCTGAACTTTAAGAAGGATATCGGAGTTCAAGACCAGATCGAAGAGCTCGGACATCAGGCAGACATCGAGCATATCGCGCTTCTCGACAACAACCTCAAGATCGTAGCCCATACAGATCCCGGGCAGATCGGCCTGCAGGAAAAGGATCCTTTGATATTGAAGGTCAAAACCGAGGGGCAGCCGCTCAGCAGGACGGTTCAGGCCGGCCGAGGAAAGGGATATTACGAAGTCATCAAACCGTTAAGCCTGAATAAGTCCCCGCTGGGCTATCTCAAAATCGGGCTTTCTCTGAAGCCGATGGAGATCACCTGGCGTAGTAGTGTGCGGTCTATTATCACTTTAGGTCTTGCTATCCTTGCCGCGGGCATACTGGGATTGGCGGCAATCTTCTATAACCAGCATTCCCATATAAAAGAGATCAAGCTCCTTGAGGCCCAGGTCGCGCGTCAGGAACATCTTTCGGCGTTAGGGAATCTTGCGGCCACGGTTGCCCATGAAATCAGAAATCCCCTCAATGCCATCTCCATGGGACTCCAGCGTCTCAAGTCCGAATTCCGTCCGACACAGGACGAGCAGGAATATTCCCGCTTCATCGAGCTGATGCGGCAAGAGGTGCAGCGTTTGAACTCTATTGTCGAGCAGTTCCTCTCGCTGGCCCGCCCTCTGAAACTCAAGCCCGAGGAGCTTCGCATCGATAAACTGCTGGAAGAACTGGCGCTGCTCGCGGGAAGCGACGCGGGCGCGGCAAACGTGCAGATTAAAGTGGATGCCCCGTCGGACCTATCCTCGGTCAGGGCGGACCGCAACTATTTGAAGCAAGTGCTCTTGAATCTTATTCTCAACGGCATCCAGGCGATGCCCGGCGGAGGGACCCTTACCCTGGCGGCCAGGACTTCACGGGCGGATCTCCTCCTCACGGTAGCGGACACAGGCGCAGGGATCGAGCCGCGACTACTCGGCCGTATCTTCGAACCCTACTTTACCACGAAGAACAACGGCTCGGGACTGGGCCTGGCTATTGCGCGCCGGATTGTAGAGGCCCATGGAGGACAGATTAATATCGAGAGCGAGGTTGGGCAGGGGAGCCGTTTTCACATCTCCGTTCCTCTTGCCGGCCCGGAGAGTTAGATGGCAGATCCTTTTCGAATTCTCGTGGTGGACGACGAGCCCGCCCAGCTCGAACTGGCAGGAGGTTTCCTCAAAAAGCGGGGCTTCGAAACGGTCCTGGCAGAAAGCGGCGAAAAGGCCTTGCGAAGCTTTCGCGACCAGCCTTTTGATCTGGTTCTGACCGACCAGAAAATGGCGGGCATGTCGGGTCTTGAGCTCGTTCATGCGGTTCGAGCGCTCAACCCCGAGACTGCCGTAATCGTGATGACCGCCTACGGAACCATTGAAACCGCCGTCTCAGCCATCAAAGCAGGAGCAGCAGATTACCTGGCTAAGCCGCTGAACTTGGACGAACTGCTTTACCGGATCGAACAGGTCAGGGAACGCCATCGCCTCCTGACTGAAAACCGCGAGCTACGCGAGGCCCTACAAGGCCGCCATCGCATCGAAGGGATCATCGGCGAGAGCGGGCAGATGCTGGAGGTCGTCTCTCTGGTGCGGCGAGTGGCGCCGAGCGAGGCCTCGGTATTGATCCGGGGAGAGAGCGGCACGGGAAAGGAGCTCATCGCCAAGGCGATCCATTTCGCCAGCCCCAGGGCGGCCGGCCCTTTAATCAGAATCAATTGTGCTGCGCTTCCCGAGACGCTTCTCGAATCTGAGTTGTTCGGCCACGAAAAAGGGGCCTTCACCGGCGCGTTGGCCACACGCAAGGGGCGCTTCGAGCTCGCCGATGAAGGGACCCTTTTCCTTGACGAAATAGGGGACCTTCCCCTGCATCTGCAGGCAAAGCTCCTGCGCGTGCTTCAGGAGAGGGAATTCGAAAGGGTCGGTTCCAGTCAATCAATCCGCGTGAACGTGCGGATTTTATCCGCGACCCACAGGGATCTTGAAGCATTGCTCAAGGCCGGCCAGTTCCGCGAGGATCTCTATTACCGGCTCAACGTCGTCACGATCCTCCTTTCTCCTCTCAGGGAGCGGCGCCAGGACCTTCCCTTATTGATCGACCACTTCCTTCGAGTGTTTGCGGAAAAAAACGGCAAGAGGATTCGCGGCTTCACCCATGAGGCCCGTGAAACGCTTTTACGCTATGACTATCCTGGAAACGTACGGGAGCTAGAGAACCTCGTCGAAAGGGCCGTAGTGCTCACCCGCGACGAGGTGATCAGCAAAGACGATCTTCCCCTGATGGTTCAGCCGCCCGAGAAGGGCGCCGAGGAGGAGGGAGGAAGCAGCCTCACAGCGGCTGTGGAAGGAATGGAGCGGCAAATGATCAGGGAGGCGCTGGCCCGATCCGGCGGGGTGCAGACAAGGGCGGCAGAGATGCTTGGAATCAGTGAACGGGCGCTGCGTTACAAGCTGAAGAAATATGGTCTCACGGGAGACGATCCCTAGCAGCGAGATGTCCCTCGAGAACACCCACTGATACCGCTGTTTTCGCCCAAGATGGCAGGACTTAGGGTAAATTCTCCCAGAGGGAGAAATCCGCTTTCCCGCTCTCGAAAGAGGAAGAGGTGAGCCAGGATTCTTGGGCTTCCCCCCCTTTGAGAATGCCAAAGAAATAGATTCTCAGCATCTGTTCGATCAGCTCCGGCAGAGGCAGATCGCGCTTGGGGTGATACCAGGTAAAGATCCAGTTCATCATCCCGAACAGGGCGAAGGTGGCCACCCGGAGATTGATCCCCTTCCCCCCTTCCGGGCTTTGCAGTTCCACGATGAGGTCCATCAGGATCTGCACATAGCGGCGCTTCAGGACCAGGATTTTTTCTGCGAACTCGCCCGTGAGCGACTCGTCCTCGTACGCCATGACCTTCATCTCGTACATATTGTGGAGGAAAAACCCGAGATGATTCTCCACGAAGGTGCGGATTCGCGATCGAGCATCGCTTTCCACGCCGGCGGTTTTTTCCCACCTTTGCAGTAAGGTCAGAAAACACTGCTCCTGAATCAGGTAGAGAAGCTCCTCTTTCGTGCGGAAGTAATAGTAGAGACCGGCCAGGCTCATCTCCGTCGAGCGTGCTATGTCGCGTATGGAGGTGCGATGATAACCCTTCTCGGCAAAAATCTTGGCGGAACTCTTGAGAATGTCTCTGAGCTTCTCGTCGTAGTGACGCGTGGAATTTTCTAAACGGTTGTTCATGGGCAGGACCTATATTCGCAAACCGCCTCTGATGTGTCAACCTCGCCGCTAGCCGGTGCCGCTAGCCGGACCCTCGCCCTTCACCCAATTGGAAGAGCATCGCTCGGTGGATGGTGATGCCCAGCTCTTTGCCCTCTGCAAAAATCTCCGTCTTGGGGGTTTGAACGCGGAGCACGGCATCATCAGCCCTGACCTTGTAGTCAACGAGGTTTCCCGAATAGTTGCGCACCTCCACCCGGCATCGGATCGGACCTGTCAGGCTCAAGGTGATATCCTCAGGGCGCACGGCCACTACGCACCCCCCGCTCAGACCGCTGCGGTCGGCGACGTTGAGGCGGTGGCCGCCCAGGAATTCTACCGTAGCTTCTTCCCCGCTCCGACCGAGAACCCGGCCGGGGAGGAAGTTCATGAGACCGATGAAGTCCGCGACAAACCGGTCGGCAGGATGCGTGTAGATCTCAGTGGGAGCGCCTACCTGTATAATCCGACCGGCATTCATGACCGCGAGGCGGTCCGACATTGCCAGAGCCTCGGCCTGGTCATGGGTGACATACAGGATGGGGATGCCCGTCCGGCGTTGAAGATCCTTCAACTCAAAACGCATTTGCTCCCGCAGTTTTGCGTCGAGATTGCTCAAGGGCTCGTCAAGGAGGAGCACCTCAGGTTCCTTGATCAGGGCCCGGGCGAGGGCTACCCGCTGCTGTTCTCCGCCGGAGAGTTGATTGGGATACCGGTCTGCCAGCCGTTCGAGACCAACGGTATGCAAAGCAACTTTAAGCTTTGCTTGGATGAGCTCTTTCGGCAACTTTTTAATCTTCAGAGGATAGGCTATATTTTCGTAAACCGTCATGTGGGGCCAGACAGCGTAATTTTGGAAGACCATGCCAATGGGTCTGAGCTCGGTAGGGACATTGATTCCGTCCACAGTAGAATTCACGCGGGTTTGTCCGATGTAGATTTCGCCCTCGGTTGGTTCTTCAAGACCCGCCACGCATCTCAGTACCGTACTTTTCCCGCAGCCGCTCGGCCCAAGCAGGGAAAAAAATTCCTTGTCCTCTACGGAGAAGGTCACGGAATCTACGGCAAGGACCTTGCCGTATCTCTTGCTCAAATTCAAAATGCGGATCTTTTCCACTTTTGCTAAAACCCCGCTGCGCCGCCGGTAAGCCTTCTTATGACCGTGTTCCCGACAATGAGCAGGCCCATGACGATCGAGGCCAAGGCAGCAGCGACCTCGCGATAACCCGCATCCT
>Ga0209212_1001489_pt1 | contig 37458 bp, 28 predicted proteins | sample RifGroC2_FD_183996 | JGI IMG/M metagenome (GOLD analysis project Ga0209212, IMG submission 183996) | Groundwater microbial communities from Rifle, Colorado, USA - Groundwater C2 (SPAdes) (version 2) | ecosystem: Environmental > Aquatic > Deep subsurface > Groundwater | place: Rifle, Colorado...
ACGGTGGAAAGATGAGGGTGCAAGCTGCGTTTTGACTTTGCGAGCGATGAAGCTGACCACAGGCCGTTGGCAGCAGTTCTGGAGCTATGTAATGAGGCACGGATGCACACTATTTTAAGCGAACACCCGAAAAACCACTTACAACATATTTATTTGCAAGGCTTTATGTATATGGGCGATGGGGGATTCGAACCCTCGGCCTCACGGGTGTGATCCGTGCGCTCTAACCAACTGAGCTAATCGCCCTTAAATTTCACGCACTCCTATTTCAACCGCTCATTCATAATTTTCGCGACAACTTGCGGATTTGCGGTGCCTTTCGTTCTCTGCATTACCTGACCCATCAAAAAACCCTGCGCCTTTTTGCTCTTTTTGCCGTCGCTTTTAACTTCATTAACCGCGTCCTGATTGGCCGCTAAAATCTCATCGACAATTTTCGCCAGCTCGCCCTCATCACTTTTCTGAATGAGATTCAAACTCTCCGCGATTTTCTGCGGCTCGCTGTCGTCCTGCATCATTTTTTCAAAAATCGCAGCCGCCGCTGTCGCGTTTACTGTCCCGCCCGCAACCAATTTGGCAAGCTCTGCAAGCCGTTGCGGACTTATGCCGAGCTGCGAAACCCTGCAATTTTTTTCACCCGAGATTTTCAGGCCGGTCTGCGTGATAAAATTACATATCCGCTTTGGCTCGCCGCCGGCTTTTACAGCTTCATCAAAAAATCCAGCCGTATCCTTATCTGCCGTCAATACGCCCGCATCATAATCGTTTAGCGAATAATCAGTAATAAATCTTTTCTGCATCGCAAGTGGCAACTCTCGACAACCGGACTGAATATCCGTGAGCCATTTTTCATCGACTGTCACCGGCACTAAATCCGGGTCTGGGAAATATCTGTAATCGTGCGCTTCTTCTTTTTCTCTCTGCAAAACGGTTACCCCGCGTTCATCGTCCCAGCCGAATGTTTTTTTGTTGCCGCTTTTCATTACTTCGCCGCGTTCAAGAAATTCGTTAAGCTGGCGTTTGGCCTCAAAGGCCGTTCCCTTTTCCAGAGCCTTAAAACTGTTGAGATTCTTTATTTCTGTAATCGGCGTTTTAAATTCGCCGCCGTCTTTCTTTATTACGACATTGACATTCGGCTCGAACCGCATATGTCCCTTTTGCATATCCGCCTGCGAAACGCCGAGAAAACGAACTATCCTCTGCAACTCCATCGCCAGAGTCGCCACTTCCTGCGGATTGTTCATATCAGGCTCGGTTACAATCTCCATCAGCGGCATGCCTGCTCTGTTTAAGTCAACCTGCGAAAATGCTCCCGAATGTAAATTCTTGCCTGCGTCTTCTTCAAGATGAACTCTGCGAATGCGGATTTTCTTCGATTGGCCGTCAGCCAGCGGAATTTCGATAAAACCATTTTCGCCGACCGGCAAATCATACTGGCTTATCTGATAATTCTTCGGCAAATCGGGATAATAATAACTTTTCCTGTCCCACTTTGTGAATTTCGCGATTTTGCAATTTAGAGCTGATGCGGTAAGAATTGCGAATTCGACTGCCTGTTTGTTCATCACCGGCAACGCGCCGGGCAGACCCAGACAAACCGGACAAACTCTGCTGTTTGGCTCGCCGGCAAAAACAAGCTCGCAGCCGCAGAACATCTTCGTCCGCGTCGCAAGCTGAACGTGAATTTCTAATCCGACTATTATTTTGTAATCAAGCTCTGCCATAATTTACCGTTATTTTTTTTAGCCACAGAAATATAAATTGAAGAATGAAGATTGTAGATTGAAGAATTAAAACAACCTCGGCGAAGCCGTTTCTACAAATTTTCATTTTTCAATCTTCAATTTTCAATTCTGTCTGTGTTCATTCGTGGCTAATTCTAATGTATCCGCTGGCCGGGTTTTGCGCCGCTGTCGATATTCAACAGAAAGACTTCCGCACCGCCAGGACCGCCGGCACAAACCATACCTTCAGAAAGACCAAACTTCATTCTGCGAGGCTTCAAATTCGCCACGCAAATAACCAATCTGCCAACTAACTGCTCCGGCTTATAAGCCTTCGAGATGCCCGCGAAAACATTCTTTATAACGCCGCCTATATCAAGTTCCAAATGCAGGAGCTTATCCGCACCCTCAACGGCCTCGGCCTTTAAAACCTTCGCAACACGCAAATCAACTTTCACAAAATCCTCAATCGTACACTCCGCCGCAATCGGCTCATCAAGCTGAACAACCGGCACTGCAGGCTGCGTGGCTTCTGTTGGTAATACAGGTTGTGTGGGTTTGCTTTCTTCTAACATAGCGTTCACCTTATCCTTTTCGACTCGCTCGGCAAGTCTTACATATTCATTTATTTTGTGTTCTTCCAAAATCTTATCGACATCCGCAAAACTCTGCGGCGCGATATTTAAAATCTTTTCAATTTTTTCAGCGAAAATCGGCAGCACAGGCTTCAAATAAATCACCAAAATTTTTACCGCATTGACAATCGCTGTCAGTACAACGCGGGTTTTTTCAGCATCAGTCTTTATCATCGACCACGGCTGATTCTGCTCGACGTATTTATTCGCGATATCCGCAAGAGCGGCAATCTGGCGGATTACAGAAGCGAAATTAAGATTTTCATAATCGCTTATAATCGCTTCTTTTGCGGCAATGAGTTGATTTAAGAGATTCCAGCCTGCCGAGTCGAGTTTGCCGAGTTTGCCGTCGAGTTTGCCCGTAAGCATTGGCACAGACCGGCTCGCAAGATTTGCTAACTTCCCTACAAGGTCGGAATTTATCTTTGCGATAAAATCATCGAGATTCAAATCAATATCGTCAACACCATCGGTTAGCTTGCTGGCGTAATAATAACGCAAATATTCCGGGTCAAGGTGATTTGCATAAGTCGCGGCCTTTATGAATGTGCCTTTCGACTTGCTCATTTTTACGCCGTTGACGGTCAAAAAACCATGTATGAAAAGTCTTTTTGCCACCTTAAAACCGTTACCTATAAGCATCGCAGGCCAAAACAAAGCGTGAAAATATATAATATCCTTGCCGATGAAGTGATAAAGCTCGTAGTCGCTGCCGTTCCAGACGGAATTGAAATCAAGGCCGTTGCGGTCACAGTAATTTTTGCAGCTTGCCATATATCCGATAGGGGCATCGAGCCAGACGTAGAAGAATTTATTTTCTTCGCCAGGTATCTTAAAACCGAAGTACGGCCCATCTCTCGAAATATCCCAATCTCTCAAACCCGCCGAAAACCACTCGTCGAGTTTGTTTGCGACGCTTTTGCCGGTGTAACCTGCCGAAATAATATCCTTAAGCTGCTGCTGATAATCGGCAAGTTTGAAAAAATAATGAACGCTTGTTTTTCTTGTAGGCGCTGCGCCGCAGGTTGCGCAGGCGGGATTTATAAGTTCTGTCGGCTGATACGTCGCGCCGCAGGAATCGCAGGAATCGCCGTACTGATTTTCCGATTTGCACTGCGGACAGGCGCCTCGGATAAATCTGTCCGGCAGGAACATATTGCAGCTCGGACAATACGCCTGTTCGATTTCACGCTTGACTATTGAACCTTTTTCATTGAGCTTGTTATAAAACTGTTCGCTAAACTGCTTGTTTTCTGGCGAATGGGTCGTGTAATAATTGTCGAATTCGATATGAAATTTTTTTAAATCCCTTAAATGTTCGCCGTGAACTCTACCAATAAGCTGCTCGGGCGAAATGCCCTCCCTTTTTGCGCTTATCATTACGGGCGTACCGTGCGTATCGTCAGCACAAAAATATAAACATTTATTGCCGATTGCTTTTTGAAACCGCACCCATATATCGGTTTGAATCGACTCTACGAGATGGCCCATATGAATCGGGGCATTTGCATAAAACAAAGCGGATGTAACAACAATTTTTCGGCTCATTTACTGCTCCCGGTTGTCTTGCTTGTTATTCCGTTCCTGTGTATCATCATCGGCATCGTGGTCGTCGTCATTGTCATTATCGCCTCCGCAGGGACAATTCGGCTGATTCTGCGCCATACTCTTATTATAAGGCCTGCCGTCGGGAAGCAGAAGAATTTCAACTTCCTCAACCGGCACAGCAAAAACCGTTCCATCGTCAGCGCGTATCGAAACAAGCTGCGTCAGAACCTGCCCGTCTATAACAATACCCTCGCCCTGTGAAGTTTTCACTCGGCAGCGCCTCTTCGGCAGCCGTCTGTTAAGGTCTCTATATGTATGGTCTTCATATCGCAGGCAGCATTTTAATCTGCCGCAATAGCCCGAAATTTTTGACGGATCGAGCGTCGCCTTTTGCAGCTTGGCCATTTTCATATTAACGGGCTTTAGAATTTTCAAATATCTCTGGCAGCAGCACACCTGTCCGCAAACCTCAACATCAGCGGCGATTTTGGCCGCGTCTCTCGAGCCGACCTGCCGCATTTCGATTCGCGTCTGAAATTCCTTGGCAAGCTGCTTGACCAATTCGCGAAAATCAACTCTCGTTTCAGCTGTAAAATAGAAAATAATTCTTTCGCCGCCGAAAACGTGTTCAATATCAATCAGCTTTATGGGCAGATTCATTTCCGCTATAACCTGCTGACATTTTTTAAGTTCCTGCTTTGCGCCGATGTTTATGTGATGTTCTTCGCTCAAATCCTGCGCCGTAGCGTATCGCACAAACCTGCCGCCGCTTACTACCGGACAGCCTTCGGCTCCCTGCTCGTAATAATCGACAAGATTCTGTTCGCTTTTTTTGAACGCGCCGGATTTATAGCAGAACCTGCCAACCACTTCGCCGATTTCAAGGCCGCGCTCGGTTTTTATCATTACCTTGCTTAACGCCTTGGGCATTACTTTTTCATCGTGAACAAACCAACCGAGCTGGCCGGTTTTCCCGTAGCGGACGAGCATTTTTTTATCTATCGGCGAATGTTTATGTTTTTGTGGTTCGTTAGTGTTAGTATCAGTCATAAAAATAAGTCCCGCCTTTCGGCGAACTCCATAATTTTAAATTTTCATTCAGTTTTATCAGAGCCGCGACAGTAATGGAGCGGTCATCTTAAAATCTCATCGGCGTAAGCCGATTCCACAGTTTTAAACTTTCAATTTTAAACTTTAAGCTCTTATTGTACCAGAATTTGTCAAACTTAGCAAGAGATGCTCAAAAAGCAGCTTTTCATTGACCGAAGCGTCGATAAACCTGCCCGTCTCGAAACAGGCCTCGATTAAATCCGCACATCTTCGGCAGTCATACCGCTGGGCAAGTTTGCCGACGCAATCCGCCTGGTCAAAATGAACTATTTTGCCATTATCCGCCAAACCAGCCCTCATCGCGTCGCTCAATACCGAAACAAAAATCTGCACAAATGCTTTTTTCGTCTGACGGTTTATGTCGGATTTGCTCGTATCAGGCCGAAGTTTTTCAAGCGATTCTGTCAGCCCGGAAGCCGTCGAACTTATCCACTGCGCAAAATCCACCGCGTCGGTTATTTTCAAATCGGCAAAACGCCTGACCGCCTGTTTTTTTATATCGTAGAACGACGGCTCAAGCTGCGAAAAAAGCTCCGCCTGCCCGATGCTGCCTTCTGTGAACCCAGCCCAGAATTTCGCCTGCTCCCTGTTAATTCCGCCCGCGACGAGGTGCGCGATTATTTTTTCATCGCTTAGCGAGCCGAACTGAATAATCTGGCATCGCGATTTTGTCGTCGGCAGAAGATTGTCAAGTTTCGTGCAGAGCAGAATTATAAAACTCCTGCCGGGTGGTTCTTCCAAAACCTTTAAAAGGGCGTTCTGGCTGGCGGTATTGAGCCTTTCAGATTCGCTGATGACAAAAACTTTCGAGGCTGAAAGATTCGGCTTAATCGAAACCTTTTCTAAAACAAATTCACGAACAACGTCTATTGGAAGGTCTATCGGCGTTCTTTTCCGATTCTCCGTGTCCCTCGAAAACCTCAGCAGCTCTTTATATATATGATGAAAATCCGGATGCGAACCAGATTCAAACGCCATACAAGATGGGCATTTGCCGCAGTGAATAAAAGCGTTGTCTTTTTTTATCGGCGACGCGCAGAGCAGTAATTCCGCCCAGCATTTAGCGGCAGTAAATTTGCCTACGCCTGGCGGCCCTGCAAAAATCAGGGCATGCGGCACCTTGCCCGCAGCGAACGCACGCTGCAAACTGTCAACCGCTCTGTCCTGACAAAAAATTTCAGTTAAATTCATCTCGCATCTCGTGAAACGTATCTCGTATCTCGTATTACGCTTCACGCTTCACGAGATACTTTTTTATTTTCCGTATAATTTCATTATGCACTTTTTCCGCAGCATCGCCGGCATCGACGACAATAATATCCTTCCGCAGCTCGGCAAGTTTAAGAAAGCCCGCACGAACGTTTTCATGATATTCTGCCGCCTTCTGTTCCATTCTATCGTATTCACGATTCATTCTCGCCTTCGCCGTTGCAAGGTTCACATCGAGAATAATCGTCAAATCCGGCCAAACACGCTCAAGACTATGCTCGGCAATATCGAGAACTTTGCCGATTCCTATTCCACCTGCAAATCCCTGATAGGCGCAGGTACTGCTTACCCAGCGGTCTAAAATAACGCAATTTCCCGCCGCAAGAGCGGGTTCAATTTTTTCCCGCCAAAGCTGCGCCCGGCTTGCCATATAAAGCAACAGTTCTGTCCGGTCGTCCATTAAATTATTTTCAGGGTCGAGCAGAATAGCTCTTATTTTTTCGCCGATAGTTGTCGAGCCGGGGTCGCGGAATGTTGATACTTCCACGCCTGCGTTTTTTATATACTCAACGAGTTTCGCTGTCTGCGTACTTTTCCCGCACCCATCAGGCCCGTCAAGAACGATAAATTTTGATTCAAACTTTTTCTTCATAATAATAACCGTTGTTTAGCCCCCACCCCTGCGGTGGGGGTTGTTATATTCAGCCCCTGATTTATCAGAGGGTTTGTTGACATTGCGAGGAGTTCTGATGTAATCAGAGCGACGAAGCAATCTCTGTTATTACTTCAAAAAACGAGATTGCCTTAAATAAATACCAGCGACTAATGGCTAATTACTATTTTGTAATTTTTTCCATACCATTCATATACGGACGCAGGACGGGCGGTATTGTAACCGAGCCATCGGCGTTTTGATTCAATTCCAAAACCGGAATTAAAATTCGCGGAGAAGCGATTACGGTATTATTCAAGGTGTGGCAGAACAGATTTTTCTTCGTTTCGCTATCCTTATACCGCATATTTAATCGTCTCGCCTGAAAATCAAAGAATTTGCTTGCGCTGTGCGTTTCGCCGTAGCTTTTGCGGCTCGGCATCCACGCTTCAATGTCATATTTCTTTGCCTGACCTCTGCCGAGGTCGCCTGCGCAGACCATTACAACGCGGTAGGGGATTCCCATAGCCTGCATAACGCCTTCGGAGTTTTGGCGGATTTCTTCGTGGAATTTTGCGCTCTGCTCGGCATTGTTTTCGCAGACAATTACCTGCTCGACTTTGTCGAATTGATGAATTCTGTAAAGGCCGTAGGTGTCTTTGCCCGCTGCGCCGGCTTCTCTGCGGTAGCAGGTACTCAAGCCAACGAATTTTTTGGGCAGTTCTTCGTGTTTGAGAATTTCGCCCATATAATATGCGGTAATCGGCACTTCGGCAGTGCCTGCCATATTCAATTCATCACGTTCCATTCGATAGGTCTGCTCTTCTGTGCCGGGATAGTAGCCTGTGCCTGCCATCGCTTCGTTTTTCATCATCATCGGAACGCTGATGGGGACGTAGCCTCGCTGTGTCATAAAATCGACGGCGAAACGCAAAATCGCCCAGTGAAGAGTTGCGCCTGCGCCTTTGAGAAAATAATTTCTTGAGCCGGCAAGACGAACGGCGCGTTCGACATCAATAATGTCGAGGTCAAGGCCGAGCTGTATGTGGTCTTTGGGTTCAAAGTCGAATTTCCTGATTTCGCCCCATTTGGCTATTTCGACGTTTTCCGTGTCGTCTTTGCCCATCGGGACATCGGCATCGGGCGGCTGCGGGACGTTGAGCATAATCGAATCAAATTCAGGTTCGATAGTTTTAATCTGCTCGGCAATAGCGGCTTCTTCGCTTTTGAGAGCGGATAATTTTTCGAGAGTTTTTTGTTTCTCGTCGCCTGTGAGCTTGGGCATAGATTTGCCGACGGTGTTCTTCTCGGTAGTAATATCCTGAAGGCGTGCCTTTGCTTTTCGCAGGTCGGCATCGAGAATTAGCAGTCTGTCAATGTCGGCGTTGAAGTTTTTTGCTTTGCAGGCGGTTTTGAACAGTTCGGGATTTTCGCGAATCGCTTTTATGTCTATCATAAAAATATCGTTCAATTATTGGTTATCAATAAAACGGTTTCGGCCTTCAGGCCGAATCCACAATTTTTATTTTTTATTTTTGATATTTCTTTATTATGACGACGTTGTTTTGTCCGCCGAAGCCGAAAGATTCGTCCATCGCGATATTTACATCGGCCTTTCTCGGTTTGTTCGGTACATAATCCAAATCAAGAGCAGGGTCAGGGTCGTTATAATTTATTGTCGGTGGTAAAATGCCATCGCGAATAGCCAGTACGCAGGTAATTAGTTCCGCCGCACCTGCCGCTCCGATTAAATGGCCGAGCATACTCTTGACGCTGCTGACGGGGGTGTTTTTCGCTTCTTCCTTAAAAACGGTTTTGATGGCGAGCGTTTCGATGGAGTCGTTTTCGCTGGTGCTTGTGCCGTGCGTGCTTATGTAGTCGATGTCTTTGTTTGTGAGGCCGGCATCTTTCAACGCTGATTCGATAGCTGATACCGCTCCGCGGGCTTCTTCGTGCATATCTGTTACGCGGAAAGCGTCATTGCTGCTGCCGAAACCGATGACCTCTGCGAGAATTTCCACGTTTCTTTTTTTTGCTGATTCGAGCGTTTCGAGAATTACGATTGCCGCTCCTTCGCCGATAACAAAGCCGTCTCTGCTTGCCGAAAATGGTCTTGATGCGGTTTGCGGGCTGTCGTTGCGGGTCGAAAGGGCGGTAAGGCGATTGAAACCCGTGATTCCGAGCGGGTGTATCATCGAATGCGCGCCGCCTGTAATCATAATATCGGCTCTGCCGGACTGGACGATTTTGAATGCTTCACCGACGGCTTGTGTGCTTGCGGCGCAGGCTGTCAGGCAGCTTCTGACCGTTCCGCGAGCGCCGGTGAGCATCGCAAGATGCGCGGCGGGCATATTCGGCTCCTGCTCAAGTTCGCGATACGCGGTCATTTTGCCGAACGCGACAGCAGCCCATTTGTTCCAGTCCATATTGTTGCTCGCATCGTCCCAGCCCTGCACGATAGCGTTGAAGAAATTTTCGTTGTCAACTGAGCCTTCGCCTGCGCCGAGATAAATTCCCATTCTTTTGCGGTCGATACCGTCGGCGGGATTTTCGGTCTCTATGTTTATTTTGGCCTGTTTGCAGGCTTCAGCCGCTGCGCCAACGGCGAAACGACTGTGGCGATTGCCCTGTTCGTGAAGTTTTGGGTTTTTTGTATATTTTGTTATGTCGAAGTTCTTGACTTCGGAGCAGAATTTTGTCGGAAAAGTCGAGGCATCAAAAATCGTGGTGGCATCCACGCCGCTTCGGCAATTTAGAATGTTATCCCACATTGTCGGTACATCATTGCCTAAAGGGCAGACAATTCCAATGCCGGTTATAACAACGCGATTTTTATTTTGCTCATTCATATTTCTTTAATACCACAGCCGCGGTTTGGCCGCCGTAGGTATAACTGCAGCAGAGGACATAATTGATATCTTTTTTAATTTCCTGTTTTACGATATTAAGTTTTGAAACATTGTTTTCGCAGTTTTTGGCAGCGGGTATTATTCCGTCTCTCATCATACAACAGGCCGCGATTACGTCAACCGCGCCGGCTGCTGCGCCGGTGTTGCTGACCAAACTTTTTGTCGGGAAGACCGGTATCGCGTCGGCTGCGCTGCCAAGTACGCTGCGAATTGCCGCAGCCTCGGCGGCATCATCAGCCAATATGCCCGTGCCGTGAGGGATTATCAAATCCAACTGCTGCGGAGTTATCTTCGCTTCATCAAGAGCTGATTCAATGGCGTATTGGATGCCTTTGCCGTCAGGCTCGATTGATTCGTATTTCGGATTTATGCTGCAGCTTTGGCCGAGGCCTGAGATTTGAGCGTAAATTTTCGCGTTGCGATTTTTGGCGTTCTCCGGCGATTCCATTATTATGCACGCTGCAGCTTCGCCGAAAACCGAGCCTGATGCTTTCGCGTCGAACGGCCTGCAGGCTGCTGTCGGATTATCGTTATAATTACTGGCGGCTCTCTTTAGCAGGCATTGCCTGATGTGGACAATCGGATTTACTTTCGCTTCTCCGCCGCCGGCAAGAGCGAGGTCGGCATCACCTCTGGCGATTATCTGTGCGGCTTCGCCGATTGCGATTTGGGCAGCGGCTTCGGCACAGGTAATCGTATTGCTTGGTCCCTGAATGTCGTGGATAATGCCAACGTGGCAGGCGAGCATATTAGGCAGATATTTCAAAAGCCAAAGAGGCGTTAAAAGATTTATGCCGTCTTCGCCCCATTTTTTTATATCGAATTTGCCATCGGTAATGCTCCTGGCCACTGCGGGGGCAAGCTCAATCAGGTCGCAGCTAATCAGGCCTGCGCCGAGAGTGATTGCCGTTCGCTTCGGATTGATTGTTATGTTCTGCTCGTCAAATGCCTTTGTAATGATGCCGGCATCTTTGAAAGCGTCGTCGGCGGCGACAATCGCAAGCTCAATATCGCGGGACATCAGCTTTGTTGTTTTGCGCATCGCCTTCGGAACATAATCGCGAATGGCAAATTCCGGGGCTTGTCCTGCGATTTGGCAGGTGAACCCGGCAGGATCGAAAGCTGTGATTCTGTTGATTCCGCATTTTTCCTGCTGGATAGCGATCCATAAATCCTTATAACTCAATCCCAGCGGAGTGATAGCGCCAAGACCAGTGATTACTGCCAGTGGGGCGGTCATCTCGATGCGCTCCCGAAAGCGGGGGCATCAATGCCGGACGCTCGTAAAACCACGCCGAAGAGGTCTGTGAAGACGAAATTTTCTTTTGGGAATTGTTTACCCGCCAGATTCTGGTCGATGTGGCTGAACATCAGGTCAACCTCGGCAATCATTTCATCGCCCCGCATAATTTTGCCGGTTGTGCTTGCCGCTTCCGGCGCGATGGATGCGATATCGGCGTATAATTTTATTGTGTCGCCGGGGCGGACGTAATTGAAAAACGCGGCCTTGCTGATTTTGGCAAGGATGACTTTTTCTTTGAATCCGCGAGCCTGCCCGACAAGAATGCCCGCCGTTTGCGCCATTGCCTCAATCATCAGGCATTCTGGCATAATCGGAAAGCCGGGGAAATTATCGTGCAGATGCTCCTCGGCCATAGTTACATTCTTTATGGCAATGGCGTTTTTGCCGCTGTTGAACTCAACGAATTTGTCTATCCATATCCAACGCATAGAAGAAAATCAAAAATTAAACTTTTGTTTAGCCCCGACCCCTTTGGTCGGGGTCATTGCGAGCGAAGCGAAGCAATCTTTATTTCAATTTCGCCGCGACGAAATCAACTAAAACCTGCACAGTAAATAAGTCGCCGATTTTGTTGACGTTCGGGTCTGCGGCAAACTTTGAAATGTCAGTGTGAGGCATACGCTTTTTCAGTTCGTCCAGACCTTTCTGCGTGAGCTTGCCGGCGCTGACGAAATCAGCGGTGTTCAACAGAGCTTCGGCAGGGAACAGTTCTTCGCGCGGAATTTTAATTCCGAAAGCCTTTTCCATACGGAAAACGATATCGAGAAAATCAATGCTCTCTGCGCCGAGGTCGGCCATCAGTTTGGCTTCCGGCGTAACTTCATCATCGTCAACGCCGAGCGCATCAATAAGAACATTCTGAATTTCCTTTAAAATTTCATCTTTTGTCATTGCCATAAAATTACTCCGAAAAAAAGTAGTCAGTAGTCATTAGCCAATAGTCAGCTATTGACCGCTATATAATAGTTTGAATCGTTCCTTTAATTTTTCAATAATATACGCGTCTTCGACGGCGAATTTTGAATCCTTCTCGGCGAGGTTAAAGTGCCGAAGGCTGAAGCGAGCCTCAACAATCGGCTGGTCATCGCACTGGCCGATGCCAACGAAAGAGCTTATATTTTCTTCAATATCTTTTGCCGTTACAGTGTAGCGTATCTGCATACCCGGAGCGGCAAAACTCTTGTATTTTACGTTTTTCGCCTGGGCAAGCAACACCATACTGCTGGCGAACTTCTGGCTGTGCCTGACCAACCAGCAGGCTGATTCGATTAGCCCCTGAAGCAGAAAAACGCCCGGCAATACCGGAAAAACCGGAAAATGGTCTGCCAAATACTCTTCGCTAAGAGACACGTTCTTTGTCGCGATTATCTCTTTGCCGGCTTCTATTTTAACTATTTTATCAATCAGTACGAATTTCATAATTCGGCGTATTGTAGTGATTTACTTTGTATTTTCCAGTCTGAAATTGCTATTTATTGCAGTTTAGCGATTATGTCGTCCGGAATATCGAAATTCGCATAGACGTTCTGCACGTCATCGTGTTCTTCAAATTCGTCCATAATGGCCAGAATCTTGCGGGCTTTTTCCATATCAGTAACCGGCACGCTGTTTTGCGGAATCATCGACAACTCGGCTACTTCGGTCGGAATCTTCTTTTCATCAAGCGTTTTTTTCAGTTTGTCAAACGCGGCTGGGTCGCAGGTGATTTCATACGCGCTGCCGATGTTTTTGAAGTCATCAGCTCCCGCTGAAAGAGCAAGTTCCATAAGGTCGTCTTCGTTCGCGGCGGTAAGCGGGACGGTGAAAAGCCCCTTTTTGTCGAACATATAACTCACGCAGCCGGTCGAGCCGAGCGAGCCGCCGAAATGTTCAAAAATTTTTCTGATTTCCGGGCCCGTACGCTGTCGATTGTCGGTGAGAACATCGGCCATCATAGCGATACCGCCGGGAGCATAGCCTTCGTATAAAATGGAAACGAAGGATACCGTGTCGCCGCCGCCTGCGCCTTTTTTGACGGCTTTTTCAATCGTGTCCTTCGGCATATTAGCAGCCTTGGCCTTTTCGATTGCGTATCGCAAGGCGAGGTTTAGCGCAGGGTCGCCTCCGCCATTTTTGGCGGCGACGATGATTGTTCTGGCGATTTTGCTCCAGACCTTGCCTCTCTTGGCGTCGTTCGCCGCTTTTTTATGCTTGATACCAGACCAGTGTGAATGTCCTGACATAATTTAAAACCTTAAAATCCTAATCAGTGAATTACTTTATTAAGTGGATAAGTGATAATGCCTGACGCTCCCGCGCGTTTGAGCTTCGGCACGATAGTTCTTTCAGTTTTGACATCGACGACGACTTCAATCGCAACGAAACTGCCATCGGCAAGCGGCGAAACTGTTGGGCTTTTCTCGGCAGGGAGGATTTTCAGTACAGCGTCGAGGTTTTTTTTCTCGACGTTCATTTTCAGACCAACGGTTGTTTTGGCATCAATCGCAGCGTTTAAAAGAATTGAGATATTTTCAATTTTTTCGCGTTTGAATTTATCTTTCCAGGCTTCTTTGTTCGCGATGAACCGAGTGGTCGAACTCATCAGGGTGTCAATTATTCTCAAGTTGTTCGCCTTGATGCTTGAGCCTGTTTCGGTCAGTTCGACGATTGCGCTGACTAAACGCGCTTTGACTTCCGTCGCGCCCCAGCTAAATTCCACTTTGACGTTTATTTTTTTCTTTTTGAAGTAATCTTTCGTTACGCCGACCAATTCGGTCGCGATGATTCCGCCTTCGAGGTCTTGGGGCTTTTTTATAGACGATTCATTAGGCACCGCCAGAACCCATCGAGCGGGATTGGAGGTTGCCTTGCTGTACAGCAGTTGACAGACTTCTGTTACGCTGGATTTGTTTTCGAGAATCCAGTCCTGACCTGTAAAGCCGGCATCGAGAACGCCGTCTTCGACGTATCTGCTCATTTCCTGTGCGCGGAGCATAATAAGCTGAATTTCGGCATCGTCGATTTGCGGGAAGTAGCTTCTTTCGTAGCCTGTTATGTGGAAACCGGCCTTTTCAAAAAGGTCGAAAGTCGCGTTCTGGAGGCTTCCTTTCGGAACACCGAGTTTTAAAATTTTGTCTGCCATTGCCATTTCCTATTTTTTTGGTTTGTTTTTTTTCTGTGCCGCTGATTTTGCTTTATCGTCGGCCAGTATTTGCGCAGCTTTGGGACTGGCAAGGTCGCTGTCGTGCCGAATTACGGCATAAAAGGTATGTACCTCCGCCGCGGAAATATGCTTTTCGATAAAGGTCTCTGCCTGAATACTGTCGGCATCGGGGCTTATAACGCCGAAAGTTTTGAGATATTGAGTCATTTTTTCCGTGAGCGGCACAACGTGAGCGTTCAACACCATCATCATAATATAAGCGCGGACAAAATCAGTCATACCGCTGAATTTTTCGAGAAGTTCTCTCGTGTTCTTTTTGCCTGCGTTTGTCAGGTCTTCCGGCGAAAGGCAGTCGTACTTCTGGAAAATGGCATTTAGCAACGCGATAAGTCTCGCAGCGCATTTTCCAGGTTCCTGAATATCGTGGCCGATTATCTCGACCGTTTCCTCGATTCTGGCGACTCTCAAGTCGTTGAAGTCAACGAAATGAGATTGGATTTTTTTGATGGCGGCTCTTGCCGCGGCTTCGGTCGCATTTTCGGAGAGTATCGCAAAGACAAGTGTTTCGATAAAGTCGCAGTGCGACGGCTTTTTTGGTTTTTCACCGCCTTTTTTCAGGGCAGTGAAAAGTTTTTTAAGTTTTTGAACTTCCTGGTCGCTGGTTTTCATTTTTGTTCTTCTGTAAATTCTTTTGAAACTTCTTCAATCAATCTAAGGGTTTCCATAGTTTTTTTCAGTCTGTCGTCGAGATGAAACGACAGGTGCGGGCAAAACCTGCTCTTTATATAATTGCCCATAAGCGATTGAATATGGCCTGCCGCATGCTTTATCGCGGTAAAAGCGGCATTCTGTTTGGCGGCAGATGCGCCCATAATACTCAAAAAAACGTCGGCCTTTTTCAAATCCGGCTCAATTTTTACTTCGGTTATACTGATAAAGCCTTCTATGCGAGGGTCCTGGAGGTGGTTATTGACAATGTCGCTAACCGCCTCTTTGACAACTCTGGCCATTCTTTCCTGTCTTCTCTGCGCCATAATACTAAAATCAAAGATTAAAAATCAAAATTAAGGATTCGGCTTTTGGCCGAGGCCGTATTTAAATTGTTCTGGAAACTTTTATAATTTCATAAACTTCAAAGACATCCTGCTCTTTGATATCGTCGAAGCCGGCGATTTTTATGCCGCACTCGTTGCCGCTTTTAATCTGCCTGACATCGTCCTTGAAGTGCTTGAGTGATTCAACCTGACAGTTATCCCTGACAATAACGCTGTTGCGTATAAGTCTGATTCGAGAGTTTCGGTTGACTTCGCCCTGTTCGACTATGCAGCCTGCGATAGTCCCGACGCCGGTGATTTTGAAAGTGTTCCTGACGACGGCTTTGCCGATGCTCTTGAATTGTTCTTCCGGCTCAAGCAGGCCTGACATAGCCTTTTTGAGGTCTTCGGTTATTCTGTAAATAATGCTGTAAAGTCTGATGTCAACGCCTTTTGACTCGGCAAGTTTCGCGGCCTTGTCCTCCGGCACGACATTAAAACCGATGATAATCGCGTTAGACGCTTCTGCAAGCACAACGTCGCCTTCCGTAACGCCGCCGACTGCGGAGTGGAGTATTTTTACCTGTACTTCGCTGGTGTTGAGGTCTGTCAGGTATTTGTTCAACACATCAACCGAACCCTGTACATCGGCACGGACGATGATATTGACATCTTTTGTTTTTCCCGCTTCAAGACTACTGAAGAGGTTTTCCATCGTAACCTTGGAGCGAGTTCCCAAAGCGGCCATTCTGTCGCTGGTTTTCTTTTCTTCCGCGGCGTTCTTTGCGCGGTTGATATCCGAAAGGCAGTAAAATTTGTCGCCTGCCTGCGGGACGCAGTTTAAGCCGGATATTTCGACCGGCATAGAGTTCGTCGCAGAGGCGATTGATTTGCCAAAGCTGTCGCGAAGAGTTCTGATTCTGCCGTAGCCTGTGCCTGCGAGAATAATATCGCCTTTTTTCAGGCAGCCTTCCTTTATGAGTATTGTGGCGACTGGGCCTTTGTTCTGGCTGATTCTGGCTTCCACAACCCAGCCTGTCGCAGGGATTGTCGGGTCGGCCTTGAGTTCGAGCAGTTCGGACGCGTAATCGAGATGTTCGAGCAGTTCTTCAATGCCCGTTCCCTTTGTTGCGCTTGTTTTAACAACTTCCGTTTTGCCGCCCCATTCTGTCGGCACAAGTTCGTGTTCGGCAAGCTGGCCGTATATTCTGTTCGTGTCAACGCCCGGCAGGTCGATTTTGTTCAGCGCGACGATAATGTGAACTCCCGCCGCTTTGGCGTGGTGAATAGCTTCAATGGTTTGCGGCATAAGGCCGTCGTCGGCTGCGACGACGAGTATCGCTATGTCGGTCATATTTGCGCCGCGAGCCCGCATTTCGGTAAATGCCTCGTGGCCGGGCGTGTCGAGGAATGTAACTCTTTTTTGGTTATCCTTATCGCCCCAGACGACCTGATACGCTCCGACGTGCTGCGTAATACCGCCCGCTTCGCCGGCGGCAACTTTTGCAGAGCGGATTCTGTCTAAGAGACTGGTCTTGCCGTGGTCAACGTGGCCAAGCATCGTCGCTATGACCGGACGTTTGACGGAGTGTTCTTTCGGTCTCTTTTCAAATTCATCTGCAATCTGCTGTTCGAGCGTTTGTTTCTGCTGAACGACAAGCTCCGTTCCCATCTCCAGAGCGATGAATTCCGCGACATCGGTCGGCACAACCTGATTGGCTGTGGCCATAATGCCCTGCGGAATTAATTTTTGTATGATATCCGCGATTTTGACCGAAAGAACCGCAGCCAAATCCTTAACAAGAATAGGTTCTGCGATTGTCGCTTTTTCAGGTTTTGCTCTTTGTGAATCTTCAGATTTTGATTTTTTAGTTTCTAATTTTCTGACCGGCCGCAGTCTCATACCTTCGCCGCCGGCGGCTTCGAGGCGGGCGCGTCGTTCTTCTATGTCTCTGCCTCTAAGCTTCCTGCCCTTTTTATCTTCAATGGAAAGGTCTTCGGTGGCGGGACCTTCGTGTTTTCTGCCGTGCGTTTTCTTTTTGCCCTTGCCTGTCTTCGAGCCTGAATCAGCGATTTGCGGCGCGGAAGCCAAAAGCGGCTCCGAAGCGGCCTGCTGATATGAAGGCCGAGTTCTGGGTTTTGGCCTCGGTCTTTCAACGTGTTCGGGAGCTTCAACTCGTATAACTCGCGGGCCGGCAAGTTTCGCGGGCGTGGGCTTTCCGAGCATCGGGCCGGCCGGCGTGATTGTTTTTTTCGGCGTGTGCGTAACGACTTCAAACCTCGGCGGCGGGGGGGCGACAGGCTTCGGCGAGGCAGGAGGCTCAACAACGACTGCCTGTTCCGCAGGAGCGGGTGGCTCTTTCGGCAATTCCTCCGTCTGTATGTGTTCTTCAACCGTCTGCTGGTCAGGCTGCTCGACAGCCTGCGGTATTTGAGGAACTTCTTCGACAGCGGCGGTTTGTTCCGGCTCGACGGGTTCGGGTTCTTTTACTTTCTTTTTCCTGACCCGAACTTTTTTCAGGTCAACGGGAGCGGCGGTTTCGACTGCTGTGGCGTGTTCACCCTCGCTGAACCATTCGCGAATTGTTGCGGCAAGCCCGGCGGATATCGTTGACATGTGATTTTGAAGCTCTATCCCTTCAGCCTGACACTTGCTGATGATAGCCTTGCTGTTAACGCCCAGTTCTTTCGCTAAAAGATGAACTCTTGTGATTGCCAACCTTTTTTAACTCCAGATTCTTTATAAATTTTGCTTTGTTCAGCAGGGCTACTGTTGCGCCTGCGAATCAGCTTCTGTTTTTGCCGGCGTTTTGCCCATCAACGACTGGGCGATAGTAACGGCGGCATCGGCAGGCTGTTTTTTAGCAAGTTCTTCGGCGGTTTTAATAACCTGCGCGGCAAGTTCGGGACTGATGCCGATTTCCTTCACCAAAGGTTCGGCTCCGATTTCAGCGAGGTCAAGAACGCTGATTATGCCAAGAGCGATGAGCTTATCGACAAATGTAGGCGACAGGCCTTCTACGTTTTTCAGACCCGTAGAAAGTTTTTCGACTTCCAGATTGTACTCTTCAGGAGTGAGAATATCAATATCCCAGTCGGTAAGTCTTGCCGCCAGCCTTACGTTCTGTCCGTGTTTTCCGATTGCAAGGCTCAACTGGTCTTCAGGCACGACAACGGTTGCGCCGCCAAGTTCAAAGCACAACGCCACCTGACTGCATTTTGCCGGCATAAGAGCGTTGGCGATAAGTTCCTGTGAAGATTCGTTCCATCGGACGATGTCTATTTTTTCGCCGCCGAGTTCATCGACGATATTTTTAATCCTGCTGCCTCGAACGCCGACACACGCGCCAACAGCGTCAACCTTGTTGTCGTTTGAAATCACGGCTAATTTTGTTCTGTAGCCGGCCTCGCGGGCAAGGGCTTTTATCTCGATTATGCCCTCGGCGACTTCAGGCACTTCAAGCTCGAACAGTCTGCGGATGAATTCCGGGTGCGTTCGCGAAAGGATGATTTTGACTGCGCTTGTCATATCGCGAACATCGAGTATCATACCCCTGATTCTTTCGCCGACGTGATGACTTTGGCCGGAGATTTGCTCGGTCTTTGGCAAAACAGCCTCGGCTCTGCTGTTGAGGTTCACGATTACAGAGCCGCCTTCATACCTTACGACAGTTCCGCTGATTATTTCGCCTTTACGCTCGACGAATTCATCATAGACGCTCTGTCTTTCGTCAGCTTTGATTTTTTGAATCATTACCTGTTTGGCGGTTTGAGCCGGTATTCTTCCGAGCTGTTTGATGTCAATCTGCACGCCTTCTTTGAAAGCGACGATGTCGCCGGTAGTTCTGTCAATATGAACCTGAACATCGATTTCGGCTTTTCCGTAGTACTTGCGCGTAGCCGAGACCATTGCCGATTCGAGGTCAGCAAAGATAGACTCCCGGTCGATGTTCTTATCACGAGCTATGTTGTCAACAATTCTTACAAGTTCCTGATTCATTACCAAAACCTTTCACCAGTCATCAAAAAAAAATGGAAACTTTCCGATTAAGAACGTTTCCACTTCGATAAGCCGTCAAGTTGTTGCAGGCTAATCCTTACATCTGCGATGTCTCCGCAACAATTACTATCGAAGCCTTCGAAGCGAAAGCAAAGGCGCACCGCACAGAAGACCTGTAATCTCTGCCCGGCCTACCCGATGTAGCCGCCAGGCTACACACGGTCGTTAAATCCTATATGAAGCATAGTCATAAGACCCTTTGTTTTCCTAAAGTTAAAAACAGGCTTAGTCGGCGATTATACTGTCAGGGAAATGTTTGTCAAACAATTAAAATCCAAAAAAAGACAATGGAAGCCTTTTATTTTTACAACGGCTCCGCAAGCTACCCCCCATACCCTACCACCTATACCCTATTTTTATTCTACGGTTCTCAATTCGGAGCAGCCCGCTTCAAACATATCGTATAGTTCTGTAAGTTCGCCGTTGTAGAGTCTGATGCAGCCCTGCGAGCTTTTTGTGCCGATACTCGCTTCGTCCTTTGTGCCGTGGATAGCGATGCCCGAAATATTTTGCGTTCTGCTGTCGATGCCCTCAAGAGCTATCCAGCCCGAGCCGAGCGGATAATCAGGGTCATCTGATTTATAAGTTCTTCCCGTTTCGGGGTCAGTCCATACCGGCTTGATGAGTTTTCCGCCGACTTTCGCACGCCATAGTCCGGCAGGGGTCTCTTTGCCCGCTCTTCCAGTTCCGATTTTATAGCTTTTCACATAGACGTTTTGCAGATATAAATCGAGCGTGAACGACGAAAGATACGCCACGGCGTGGAACGGGCCGTTGACGACTTTGATTATTTGTCCCGCCCGGAGTGATTTTTCGCTTGTGATATTATTTATTTTCATCAAAAATTTATAAGGCACTTTATGTTTTGCGGCGATGCCGGACAGGAGGTCGCCGGATTCGACTTTGTAATTTGTGCAGAGATTGTCGCCGAATTGGACGGTTTTGCTTAACAGCCAGTCGTTGGCCAGAGCCTGTAATTGCTGCTTAACCTGCTGGCGGAGGCTGTCTTCCATAGCCATATTCAGCACATCGTTGAGCGTGTTTCGGGCAGCGACAATTTTGCCTTCGCTGACGCACTGCTGTGCGTCTTTGAGCAGAGCCAATACTCTCGGACCGGCCACGTTATTGGCTTCAGAGACTACCTGCCCCAGTCCGACTGTCGGCTGTGTCTGGATTTGTCCCTGCTTTATGGGCGTTTGCTGAACAGCGGCTGTTGGCTGCCCAACAGGCTGAACTTCCTGATTTTTCTTTTTTTTGCCGAACGGATAGAAAAACACCGCCGCTGCGCCGGCCAGAATAATTACCGCGGCAACGTAAAAAACGATAGTTTTGCTTCCCTGCTTTTTGCCATAATTTACAGCCATTTTATTTGTCCTTCATACTAACAACTATTTAAAATACATAACTTTTTCATCAGTAACGAGCATATTGACCGGCAGGTCGTGCTGGAATGTTGGCACAGCCTCTACAAGCTGGCCTGCAAACGCCAATCCGCATTTTACCGCTCTGATGTCCTTGTGCGCGAAAAATCTATCGTAATAAGAGCCACCTCTGCCGAGCCTGTTTCCGTTAGTATCGAACGCAAGCCCAGGCGTTATAATCAGGTCAATATCGTCTAACGGGACAGGTACGCCTATTACCGGATTTCGCAGACCGCCGGCATCGGTAGCGATTCCGGTTTCCAGCGAAGTAATCTGCACAGGTATCATATGTCTCTGCTGCCATGATATTTTCGGCACGGCTATAGTTTTGCAATGCTGCCAGGCGTAAAGGATAATCGGCGTGGTGTCTATCTCGTGCGGCATCGACAGAAACGCCATAACAGTACTTGCGTTCTGAAATTCCGGAGTATCAATCAGCGCCCTGCAGGCTTTCTGACTCGATTCACATTTCTGTTGGTCAGTCATTTTGCACAGGAGCGTCCTGATTTGCTGCCGAAGCTGCTGTTTGTCCATTTATTATATCTCCGTAGGGTTCGCTTTTGACTGTTCTATCAAAATATCGAGCCTTTGTAAATAATCCATAAATAATTTTTCTCTGCCTCTCGGCACAGGGCGGTAGTATTTGTCTGTTTTGCCGGGCAGATATTCCTGCGGCACAAAGCCGTCCGGGTTCTCGTGCGGGTATTTGTACTGTGTCCCATAACCCTGTTTTTTTGCCCCGGCATAATGCGAATCTTTGAGGTGTTTTGGAACTGCGAGCGTCCTTTTGTTTTTGACATCGCTCATTGCCGACCATATCGCTTTGGCCGAGGCGTTTGATTTTGGTGCGCAGGCTATATATATGGCCGCCTGGGCTAATGGCAGTTGCGCCTCCGGAAATCCCACTAATTCGGAAATCTGCATAGCCGCCGCGGCAAGAATCGTAGCGGTCGGGTCTGCGTTGCCGACATCTTCAGCGGCGCAGACTGCGATGCGCCTTGCGATAAACCGCGGGTCCTGCCCGCCTGCAATCAGCCTTGCCAACCAATAAACCGTCGCGTCCGGGTCGGAGCCTCGCATACTTTTCTGCAATGCGCTTGCCAAATCGTAGTGGCTGTCGCCGGTCGGGTCGAACTGAATCGCCTTTTGCTGTATGGATTCTTTGGCGATGTCGATGTCGAATTTAATGGTTTGCTGCCCTGCGTTTTTTTGCGACAAAACGCCTGTTTCAAGAGCAACCAGCGCTCTTCGAGCGTCGCCGTCGCTCATAATGGCTAAATATTCCAGAGCCTGTTCGGTTGCCTTGATGTCTAATGTTCCCAGACCGTATTTTTTATCTTTGATAGCCCGCTTGAGTAATTCTATGATGTCGGTTTTGTCGATGGCCTTGAATTCAAAAATTGTACTTCTTGAGAGCAGGGGGGAGTTGACTGCGAAATACGGATTCTCGGTAGTTGCGCCGATTAAAATAATTACGCCCGTTTCGACATCGTTTAAGAGAACATCCTGCTGTGCGCGATTGAAGCGATGGATTTCATCGATAAAAAGAACTGTCCTGCGTTTCTGTGTCAGGAGTTCGTCTTTGGCTTTGCTAAGAATTTCTCTGATGTCGCTTACGCCTGCTGCAGGCGCGCTTATGTAGAAAAATTTCGCGTTCGTGGCATTTGCGATAATGGTCGCAAGGCTTGTTTTTCCGCTGCCGGGCGGGCCGTAAAAAATCAAACTGCTTAGCGTCTGCGCCTGGAGCATTCGATAGAGCAGTTTATCAGGTGCGACAAAATCCCTCTGGCCGACAAATTCTTCGAGGCTTTTGGGACGCATCCTTGCCGCCAGCGGGGCGTTTGAAAGTATTTGTGCCTTTTCAATGTCTGAAAAAAGCGAGTTTTTGTCCGGAACTTTTGTCATAATACCGGATTATACCGGCAAACTTCACTTGTTGTCGATGAAATTCGATATTCTGATTTGGATTTTACATCCCGCCTGGCATAGGCATCCCCGGCATTCCCATCCCTGGCATCCCCATCCCTGGCATTCCCATTCCCGGCTCTGCACCGCCCGGGGTTTGTCTGCCCGTGCTGCCGCTTCCGGTTTTAGCCTGTTCCCGCGTGAGCAGCGCAACCGGTTCGGTCTCCTCGGCCTGGGTAATTTCTTTATAAAGTTTTGCAATATCATCAGGCCAGTATCGCTCACCTATGGGTACGGTTTGAATGGAATTGTTGCCGAGACCGTACATAAGTTCGTAGAACTCTCTCTGTCTCAATGTTCCGGTTCCTATCCATTGACTGACTCTTCGGCAGTCCACCACAACGGCGCCGGTTGACAGGTCAACAGTTTCGATATCTTCGCTGACCTTGGCCAATCTGGTTTCCGCCGCGTTGACTATACCGCCGATTTGTTCGCCGTTTTTGACGTTGAAAGTTTTTGTAACCCAGTTGCCCAGCGTATATCGGGCGACATTAATTTCGATTGTCTTGTCAACATTGCCGCCTTTTTGCGTTTCCCTTACGTTGGTTGGGAAGAATTTAAGTCTTTCGGTGGTTTCAACCGTTTCAGTCGGTTCGCTGAAATTGCTGTACAGCACCGCCTGGTCGTTGAGTTCTTTTTGTTCTTCGTTGCCCCAGCCTTTTCCGGCGATTGGATTGAAAACTCCTATTCTTATTCGATATTGGTATTTCTCGCCCGGTACGGTCGTGTCGTCGTGCGCCCAGAATACGAGTTTTTCCATCTGTTCAGGCTTGGAAGTTTCGGTGAGCGTCAGCGTCTTAAATAGCTCAAGTTCATTGACCGCTGCCGTGTCAGTTGAAGCCGGCTTGGCAGGGGTTCTGCCGGCAGTTGGTTTCGCTGCCGGAGCGACAGGCTGCCGCTGCTGCGGTCTTGTCGGTGCGGGGGCAGGTGCGCCCATTCCGCCCATTCCTCCGGGCATCCCCATATCGCCGCCACCGGCGGGTTGGCGGGCAGCAGGCTGACGTGCCGTGGCGGCAGTGCGAGATTCTCTGTCGCGGAGTCTCTCGGCCTTCTCGGCTTCAAGTTCGAGTCTCTTTTTGTCAGCGTCCTCTTTTTCAAGTCTTTTGGCTCTGTCATTGTAAAGCGATGGGCAGAGCCACGGTTCTGCTGGTATGGCGTTATCATAAACCCCAGGCTGAAGGATTTCGTACATCATCTCCGGTTTGGCGAATTGGACGATCGAAAGCTGAATCTCATATTCCGCAGCTTTTTTCGGCAGCGTCAGAGCTTTTTTCAGATGACATATTTTTGTTCGCGGAACTGTTTCCCATTGTCCCCACGCGCCGTCTGACTGGGCGGTTCTGCGCTGAAGTTCCACGACGGCAAAAACAGGTTTGGCGTACTGCTCGTTTCTCCAGCCCTCCGGAAGGCTCTTGCCCGCGAACGCCAGGCGGAAGCTGCTGTATAATTTTTTCGCATCGATGCTCGACTCTACCGTTACAAGGTCGGCATCAGCCAGCTTGGTATCCGCGTTTGCATAGGTCAGCGACTCGCTAAGCTCCTCCGTTGGTACATAAGCGGCCATTTTCACCGAAACTATCGCGGGTTTAGCTATATCCTCAACGCTCGGCACTCGATATTTACGATTGGACGCTGTCAACGTTCCCGTTGAATACGGCGCTTTCGGGAATGCAATATCCGTTTTAATGTTGCTTATCGAATCGCTCATAAGGGCCAGATAAGCCGGCTTTTGAGATTTATATTCATTCGAGTCGGCGGGGGCTTTTTTGAGCTGCCCCAGAATGCCTTGAGCCTTTTCCTCAATCGCTTTGTCAATTTGCCCAGGCGATAATTTTTGCCCGTTCACCTCGGCGGCATTAGGACTGCCGATGACAAAAAACACCAGTATCAGCAGCGCGGCTATTCCGGCAACGCCCAAAACCACCTTATCTAAAAGCAATTCCACTAAATTATTTTTTGTTCTTCCCATATTTTTCAGTTATCAGTAATTCAGTTATAGTTTTTTTTATATTTTATTTACTCAAATCGACCAATTTATTGCTAAAAACCAGTATAACTCTTTCTGAAATAAACGTTTGTGAAAAAAATCCAACAAAAACAGCCATCCCGACAAAGTCGGGATTCCACAATTTTGCACTTTTAACTTTAAATTTTAAACTCTCAAACTGACCCTCGGTCAGTTTGAATTATTTATTATACAGTGTTAGAACCCGTCAAGAGCTTGGCCGCCGCGTTTTCCGCTTCTTGGCGTTTGTCGGCTTGGCTGCGCCTGCTGCTGGCTTGGTCCGGCTGTCGGGTTTAGTTGAGCGGCGACGGTCTTTGGTTTTATCGCGTCATACCCTTCTCTATTAAACAGGTACTCGCATATTAAATTAAGGTGAACGACGGCATCCTGCCCATATCGGTATCTTAAATGGTCGGCGTTTTGTCTGTCCACCGAGTCTATATTCGATTGCAGTATCGTAATCTGGTTGTGTTTGAATTTCTGTCGTTCCAGTTGGCCGTCATAACCGGCAAAATAATGTTCTTTTTCGCTGCACAGCGCATCCATAAATTTCAGAACATCATTCGCTCTTATCACAACCGCGACGCTGAAATGCACAATATCTATTTTTTCGCCGGAGGTTCTCTTTGTCCACGCACTGCAGAGCTGTCCGCCGCCCTGTATGACATACTGCGGAAGTTCCGTCGCGTTCACCGAGCCTGCCGTTCCCGTGCTGCCGACATTTGCTGCATCGGCGCTCTCAAACCTAATGCCTAAAAGTCTTTTTACCGAAGACTGCGAAACGGATGTCGAGCCCTTGTTGATGCTGTTTATTGAATCGACAATATCGCTGTGTATCCAGTAGGCCATCTGGCTGTACCAGCAGTCCCTGACGGCGTTTTCCATTCCAAAATACTCCCAGCCATCCCAGAATCCGTATCCGCTGAACACCTGCGGATTGGCATAGACTGGCACTTCCTCGCCTCTTCTCTTGCAGACAATATCGATAATTTGAGTATTGCTTTTATCCGCAGCGGAGGAGGTAGTCCTGCCTCTTTCCCCAAGTTCTATATTTTGTCCCGAAGCTCCGGCTTCTTTTTTTATTTCCGCGTCGGAAGGCGCGTCCAGCGCGTTCATATCCTTTATGAGCGTTGCGAACGCCGCGGTATAAGCCTGCTTGAACTCATTGAATATCTGCGATGAAGTTTCGTTCGGCTCGGGAAAGATTTTATAACTCAAAAGTTCCCGCTGTGTGGTTTGTACCGCAAGATTATGTATATCGTTTGAATCCTGTTCGTGCAGGTCTTCATAAGCCCTGACTAACTCGTGCTGCTTTTCGGATACGACCGAATAAAGCGTAGAATCGACCTCTTGTGCCAGTCTTTGGCTTTGTTCGAGGTTCTCGCTTATCTTGCCGCGCATCATCGCCGTCGGAATGAACAGCAAAACCGCCACAAACGCGATAGCTGCCGGGATAATTATCGCAATGTTCTTCTTTAGAATTTTCGCTATGTCTATATTGACGCTTATTTTTTTCATTTCTCTAATTCTACTAACTACTGGCTATTGACTACTGACTGCCGTACTTGGCGGACTATTCTTCCACAGAATCTTGGCTTTGATTCTGAACCACTTATCCCTTTCGATAAACATAGGCTTGCCGAAAGAATCGAGTTTTTTTCTGCCTTTCTCGTCGAGGTCGTAGGTTTTGCTTATTTCTTCCTTCGTAAGCGGGTCGAGCAGAACTGTTTCGGTTGGCACTCTGTCGCTGCTGTCGGCCGCCGTCCTCGCTGCGGACCTGCCGCGTGTATCCTGAACCGCGGTTTCTTCTTCAGGAATTCTGACAATGTCTTCGAGGATGCCAATATTGTTCGGCATCGTCTGCTTGTCGTCCAAATCCACCACGCCGGTCTCAATTTTGAAGTGTTGTATTTTGTTTTTCTCAAAAAGTTCAAACGGGCAGTTTCCGTCGCCGGCGTAAAATTTGTCGAGGTTCATCAACCTAGTGGCTATGCCCCATTTGGCCCGATTGCTTCCAACGCCGGCAGGATCCATAAGCTCGCCTATTTTCTCATAAGGACAATAGCCTTCTATCACAACGACAAAACCGGCACCATCGGCCGAAGTTTCCTGCGATGTCGCATCGGGCATAGTCGTCTGTCTTTGCGTTGGTAGTCTGAATGCCCTGTCTTCGCCTCCGGGCATTCCCATACCCGGCATACCCATTCCGGGCATACCCATACCCGGCATTCCCATTCCTCCGGCGCCCATTCCGCCGCGGGTAGTAGTACTGCTGTAAGAAGCCGCCGACCTGGCGGAAGAATCAAGTTTGGCGATTTCAAGCGGAGCGGCAGCGAGGCTGTCGGAGAAATTTATACCTATGCTCGTAATGAATATCTGTTTTCTTTCCGGCCTCGGTATAAGTTTTATTTTATCTACTTCGCCGACCGCGTAAGCTGCGTAGAGTTCCTTTTGCGCAGGATTGTTCTCTGCGCTGGGCAGCGTTTTGAATAGTATTTCGTGCAGAAGCGGCACGACATCGCGATATTTGAAAAAGTCCGTATATTCCTTAATAATAGTATCGTAGCCGGAGCCCCTTGCTGTTTCAGAGCTTAACTTACTCCCGGCATCTCTGGCTTTGTCCAATATCTGCTGGGTTTCCTGTCTGTATTTCAGCGGTTCTCTTCCATTGTACGCCTTCAAATCCATATTCGTCCGCAAAAACGCCAGCAGAGATACCGCCACTAATATAATTGCCGCTATGATAAAGAATTTGCTCTTTTGCGCCCATAGCATTGTTCTTGCGATTTTGGCAGGCAGCAGATTGCTTTCTATTTTCCCCCGACCAAGAGCCTGAATGCCAAGCCCGTAAGCAATGGCGAAGTCCGAAATGTTTTCGTGAAGTTTTGCGCTGGAGATATTTGCCGACGACGTAAGTTTCTCGAACGCGTCCGGCCTTGTCGCGGCAAGCTGCGTCGTCTGCTGGAGATATTTATTGAGTCCCTGCATTTTGAAACCGCCGCCTAACAGCACCGTTTTGATAAACGCCGTATTTTTATGGCTGTTGGTGTAATAGCCCAGCGAACGCTGAATTTCCGTGCCGAAATCGGAGAACACAGGCTTCATCGCGTGGAATATCTGCCTGGCGTATTTGCTCATAGGAGCGCCGCGTTTGAGCTTCTCGGCCTTTTCAAACGGCAGCTTGAACGCCTCTGAAACCGCTTTTGTGAAGTTGTTTCCGCCAAGCGGAATACATCGCTGCCAGACGCCGAATTTTGTGCATACGACAAGGTTGGTGTTGTCCGCGCCCATATCGAGAAGTACGACCGCTTTTTTCTCCGCCTCGTCAAGGTCGTTTCTGTCGAACCACGCGTAATTGTACAAGGCGACCGGAGACATCTGCACTACGCTTACACGGAGATTTTCAGCGGCGAAATTTTCAAGATACCTTCCGACAAGCTCGTTTTTGATGGCGAAAATACCGACCTCGGTATCAGGACTGTCGGGTTTTTCCATAAGCTGCCAGTCCCATTCGACTTCGTTTATATCGAATGGAATCTGCTGTATCGCTTCAAATTTTACTATTTCAGGAACTCTCTTGGGGTCAACAGGCGGCAATTTTATGAATCTGGCGAAACTCGTCTGCCCCGGCACAGCTATTGCGATGGGGTCTTTGCCTAACTCGTTTCTCCCGACAAACGTATTAAGGCTGGTGCGGATAACCTGCTCTTTTTCCTCTTCGCTCACCCCCTCGGCGGAAAGAACTTTGGGATGTTCGATGTAATCGAGTCCGATTACTTCGATTTTATCGCCATTTTGCACAAGCCGAAGGGCTTTAAGCGAATTATTTCCTATGTCGATCGCCCAGACAGGCTTTGATGTCGGCATCTTTTAACTGCTCCATTTTCGTAAAATCATTCACAAAGGCTTCAAAATTATGAAACCAGCATTATAACATATTACGAATACTTATGCCATAGATACTCTTAATTATAAAGCAAATCTGACGAAATTCAGCATTTTTTTTCTAAATTTGGCCGTTGTTTATTGACTGCCTGCCGCTCGCTGTCGGCTATTAGCTATTTGCTGCAAAGGATTTACGCGCATAAAAAAAGGCTGCACCGCAAATAATCGGTCAGCCTTGGTTACAACGCAACTTCTGCTGTTCGTTGCACATTCTGCGGATACTTTTTGCCCACTCAAAAACAACAAGCACACGAGCACAGCCCCGGCATCAAATGCCAGGTCTGTCAGGCAGGCTCAACAACCCATCAGGCAATAAAGTACCGCTTATGCAATCTGCGGAAAAAAACCGTAAAAGCATCCGCTTTAGCTTCCTTTACCGGCCTTACAGCTTCTCGAAAAGAACGCCCCGATTCTATCACGATTCTCTGGATACTGTCAAGTTATAACTGCAATAAATAAATTGTGGGATAGAACAGTAGAGAATCTAAAATAAAGGAGTTATGGCAAAAAGATGTTAGACTTTAGATGTCAGAAATCAGCCAAACGCGCAAGTTTTTTGCAAATTTTGTAAAATTTCTTCAAAAAAATTCAAATTTTGAACGAATTTTGAACGATTTTCGTCAAAAATCGTTGAGTTTTTGCAAGTTTTGATACGATTTTGAGAAGTTTTGAAAAGAGGGTATAGGGGTAGGGTTTAGGGGATAGAAGATAGGAAAAAACACAAAAAAAGGCCGGTGTAAAACCGGCCTTTAAAGTTCAAACCTGAAAAAATTCTATTCTTCATAATTTTCGATGGAATTTCTAAAAGTCTCAAATTCAGACTCGGTCATTGAGCCTGCCAGTTCGCCGGAAGTCCATAAATCATCAAGCCAATCGAGAGTTTCATTCACATCGAAAACATCTTCAATGGGTTCGACAGATTCGGCGGATTCTATCGCCAAGTTGCTTGATAAGCTCATAGGTTCAATAGCTTTGGATGGGGCTATCCTTTCCGCACGCTGGGCTTTCAATGATTCCAATTCACGCTGTTTTGCGGAAATTGTTGTGGTCGGCGTGATGTCATAAAATTTTTGGAATTTTGTTTTTAGCCGGTTAGGTTGTTTGGCAATACTTTCCGCAGCAGTTGAGAGCATCAGTGAAGTTTCAATCGTCGTTGATTCGGACGGCATTGACATTATCATCATTTCTTCCTGGCCGGCAGTCCATAACATCCAGCCGGTGGTTTCTGTCGCATTCTGCCAGAGCCAATCTTCGCAGAATAACGCCAAATCGCAAACATCGACATCGTTATCATCGTCGAGGCTGATATTAGCGTTTGTGGTTTGCCAGTTATTTGCAAAGGGCGCATAATCCAAAAAGTTCACGATTCCGCTATCGTCATAATCAGCGGGTGAAATGTAACATTCATCACCGCCAATTTCGATTCTGCCATTTTTCACACGGGCTTCGCCGTCAATGTCGGTTTCATTTTCGCCATATACGCCGTACAGATAACCTGCGTCTTTGCAGATAGATTCTTTTGCGATATGTAAATCATTTTCGTTTGATGGATTCGCAAAACAAGGGTCGCCGGTGATGTTGCCTGTGCCGGTGTAGGTTCTCTGGAGCAGGCAGTATTTGACCTTGCTGAATGTTCCGCTTGGTCTGTAAATATCGTTTGTGTCATTGCCGAAAATTATGCAGTTAAGAATATTCGGTTCTGCACCGGTTGAATTGCGTTCAATGCCGAAAGTAGCATTATCGTAAATGGTGTTATTTCTTATCAGCGGGATTCCAACCTGATATTCAAGGTATATGCCCGCATCGCCATTGTTGTTAATCCAGTTGTTTATTATTTGAGTGCTGGAATTTTGCGTAAGATAAATGCCCTGACTGCCGGAATTTCTAACAACGCTGTTTTGAATATCAAGGTTACAACCGGAACTAAGTCTAATCCCATTTTCAGCGTTATCCTCAAAGATAGTATGTTTAACAGTTAGATTCAGATCAGAGCCTTCAATGCCGTAATAATTGTTTTGGAACAATTTGCAGTTTTCAATATCTGCCGTCCCTGAATATCCTTGTATCGCATAGTAATTTGAGTACAAGTTGCAATCGCTTACATTCAATGTGGCCGATGAACTCTGTATTGCAGTACTGTTTTCAGACAAGCTGCAATTGCTTATGGTTACTGTTCCAGAGGAGCCGCTTATTGCAGTGCCGTTTAGAGACAGATTGCAATCACTGACATTTATCGTCGCATTGCCTCCATAGACTGCACCAGAGTTATGATTCTGAAAATCAGAGTTTGTTATATTCGAGACAGAATAACTGGCAATGTAAAGGCCGTAAGAGGTGGTATCATTGCCATCAAAAACACAGTAGCTTATGTCCGGCTGAGAGGTAGTTGCATAAACAGAATAACTTGAGTTGTCCATAAACAGGCAATTGTGAATATCTGGATACGAATAATTACCAGCATAAACACCATAACTGTAATTATTGCTAAATTTGCAGTTAGCAATTCCAATAGCGGCATTGTCCATAAACATACCGTATTGGTAAGCGTTTTTGATTGTAAAACCATCAACAAGACCGGCGGTTATATTTTCTGCCTTGAGAACATAATAAACCGCATCGTAGTAATTAGTTCCGATTCGACCATTGAGGATTGTTTCATTATTTGCATCGGCAAAATTTCTTTGGTCAGAACTGCTTTCATCGCCGGCAAAATGCCCCATTAAAGCAACGCTGTCAACGAGTTCAAAAGTTTCGTATTGATAATTTGTGCCGGTAGTTTCGACGGGTTTATATGTACCTCCCGCAATCCAAATGGCGGTTATTTCTGTGCAGTTGCTTCGTGCCTGTGAAAGCGCATTTTGCAAGTCCGTATAAGCATTTTGCCAGTCTGTGCCATTATCAAAACCGTTGGCATCGTCATTAACAAAAATAATTTCTCCACCATACGGACAGACAGGCACATTGACATCATCATAAGCATAATAGCTGTCAGCCGTCAATTGGCAGAAGTTTATAATTTCGCCGCAGGGCTTGGCGTATTCGTTCACCTTGACGGTAAGAGTAAGAATCCCATCTTCGCCCGGCGAGAGGTCGCCGATATGCCACGTTACTGTGCGAGAGGTAGAATTGTACATGCCGCAGGGGTCGGATGAATAATAAGTTGTCTCCAGCGGCAGTTCGTTGATTATATTTACATCGGAAATTGTGCCGACATAATTTGGGTCGTTGGCATCTGTGATTGGATTAGCGTAATAAATTTCAAAGACAAGATAATTATTTTCAACACCATAGCCGATAAACGGCTGTGCGCAATTAGGCTCACTGCCTTGTATCTCATAACTCAATGAAAGTTCGACTGATGGCGAAATTTCAGCACAGAGCATTTCGGCTGGCTCGGTTGGGGTACTATCATCGCCTATACCTAAAGCACCGCCACGATTACTGCCCCAGCCCCATCCGCGACCATAGCTGTCGATAGCAATCCTTTGGTCGTAGTAGCCGACATCGAGGGCAATAATATCTTCGAGGTATCCTGAAGATGAAATCTGCTGACCATTAGTAATTTTTTTCGGCGAGCCGCTGCCCGCATTCCACTCCCAGGCATTGCCATTGGCATCTATAGCAGCACAAAAACCGTAACCTGCGGCAACTTTGACAATGTTTTCAAGATAACCAGATTGGGTCTGCATATCACCATCAGTAACTTTTGTCGGATTACCGCCGGTGTACCAATACCAAACATTGTGATTTGAATCCACCGCAAGTGAACAGCCACAGGTGGCAATGTCGATGATGTTTGAAAGGAAGCCTGTGCCATTTTCACCGCGTACTTTATGAGGAAATGCGTATATACTATCACCCCATTCGTACACAAAGCCTTCGTCTGAAAGCGCAAGTGAATGACTAACTCCTGCCTCAACATCAACTATAAACGCTTCATCGCCAAGATACACACCGACGGTCTGATCGCAACTATCAACGACCAGATGGGGAAATTGAACCGAACTATTTGTATCTTCAGAGGCACATTGAGATGAGTCGTTTCGCCCCCAAGCAAGGGGATAACCATTAGAATCTATCACTAAACTATGCTGGCCGCTTCTGCCCGCAGAAACTTTTACGATATGTCGGATGCCATTGGGGTCATCATTCAGGCCGTGAACTTTTACAGGTACACTGGAATCACTCTCGTTTGAGCCGTTTCCCAATTTTCCATAACTGTCATGGCCAAACGACCAGCAAAAACCATCTGATGTTGCAACCAAGGAATGCTCCCAGCCGGCATCAAAGCTGACAACATTTTCAAGGTAACCAGATGCAGTGTTCACATCACCATCAAGTACACGTTGGAGGGATAAAATATTACCCGATACAACGCCGAGCCCCCTCGCATATCCGCCGCCTCCACATGCCCAAAGATTATTATTTTCATCAATGGCAAGCGTGTGTTCCTCCCCAATATGAGCATCTTTTAAAACGGAACATAACTGGGCAAAGCTGATTTGAGTAAATAGAAAGACCGATAAAATTACAGAAAAAATGCGCGACTTCATAATAAAATCTCCTTTGAAATTGATGAGGTTATTGAATCCTCGTTATTTTTTTGATTTTCTTAACGCCAGCAAACCAAAACCGAAAAGTAATAAACTCATAGGCTCCGGTATAAAATTGATTTGTGATATTTCTGTTTGAGTAAACTGGTTAAGCAAAAATCCGCTGCCATCTATTAACCTATAACCGAGAATAGGGGGGCCGCATTTGCCTGGTTCGTTGTAGATAATACTTGAGTAATAAACATTTATCTGTGAATTATCCTCTAAGTAAAAACCGTTAGACAGAATTGCACTCCCCCCCCCATAAATGTTGAGAGTTACGGAGTCTCGTAAAAATAAACTAACAGGAATATCGAGGGCAATTTGTCCCCCAAATACGTTCAATGAAGCAAATCCATGCAAATCAAAACTGGTGAAGTGAATATTCCCTCCACGAATATTAGCTATCGCATAATCTCGCAGGGTTAAAAAATTCCAAGCTGTATCGCCTCCATAAAAATTAGCAACTGTATAATTTACGCTCTCAAGCCATCCTTGTTGAACATAGCCACTGTTGATATTTATTGTACTTGAATCCCAAGTAGCAATGCGTCCTTCAAATTGCCCACCATCAATATTAAAATTGGCCGAATTACGCAATTCGATATCTCTAAAGCTGCTACTAAGAAGATTCATCGTACCAACATTCTCAACTCGTACATGGCTTACAGTGCCGCCTGAAAAATTCATTGTGCCGTAATCTCGAATCCAAACATTGGAAGAATTCCCGCCAGTCATACCCACAGTTGCTAAATTTCTTATCTCGGTAGATTCATTATAACCCGGTCCAATCGTGCCATCATCAGTAAAGGTCATGGCTTGGCATAGTGCCGGTATCAACAAAACCAAAACTGCAAAAACAAATTTTAACACACACTTTTTCATACTTCATACTCCTTTTTTTTAAAATTATCATAGGCTGTGATTTCGTCCTTCTTATAGCATTGTACCATCAAGTAAAGCCTGAAACAAGACATTTCTTCGCATTTTTGCACAGTTTAGTCATTACCTCTTTCCTCAAAATGAGTTATAACTTTGCAACGGCACAAAAAAAGCACCGCAGCAATTCACGCCTACCGAAGGTTCGCGAGAACCTTTCAGGACGTAAAAGCAAACGGTGCTTCTTTAAAACAAGAAGCACCGAGCCTCCATACGTTCCTGAAACTATAAACTCGCGATTTACGGTAGAACGTCTGAAATCTCAGTGATTTCAAATTTAAATTAGTATTTAGTTTTTGGTATTTAGTTTATAAAAAGCCTCACTTTTTTTAATTATAGAATTTCTTCGGGGATTAGATTGAAAGCTGAATTCCCCGAAGCCTCAATTATGATAATACCAACGTCCTATATTGCGTGTCAATGAAAAATATCAAAAATGCAATAAATTTTTCGCGTTTGCGGAAAGAATTTTTCCCATTCTTTCGGGGCTTAGTTTAAGTTTGTTTAATAAATTAAGCGTTTGCCTCTGGTCTGTCCAGGGGCTGTCCGAGCCGAACAGGATATAATCTTCCGGGTGGTTTTCGAGAATCTGCTTCGCTCTTTTTTCGGACAGGTATTCCAGAGCGAAAGATATTTCGATATAGACATTTTTGCCGAGCAGTTCGTTTTCGACTTCGTCCCACATCTGCCAGGCGCCGAGGTGCGTGGTTACAAATTTAAGCTGCGGGAAGTGTTTCAGAGCGTTTAAAATCCTCGCCGGCTCTGCTCTTCTGATATATGGAAACGCGACATCGTAGCCCGTATGTACAGTAAGAACAAGGTCGTGTTTGCAGACCTGCTCGTAGTATTTGAGCATATTATCTTCATCAACGTAAAAATCCTGATAGTACGGATGCAGCTTTAAGCCCTTCAGGCCTGCGTCCTTTACCTGTTTGATGTGTTCATCTCTCTGCTCGTCCAACGGATGCACCGAGGCAAGAGGAATGATTCTGTCGGATTGAATCGCAATCGACCAGTCGAATATGGGAGCAAACTGTTTTGGCTTGGTTGCGATGGAGCAGATTACGCTCTTGCTTATGCCCGCTTTGTCCATTGATTCGAGCAGTTGTTTGACCGTGCCGTCAAGATAATAAGGCAAATCAGGACAGCCGCTGCTCAATGCTTTCATAGCTTTCGGCGCAAGGTCGTCGCTGAACGCGTGAGTGTGAAAATCTATAATTTCATTTTCCAAGACTGCCTTACTTCCTTATTTCTTTGCTTCTCTTCTTCATTGCGAAATCGTAATCACGGGCGGTTCTTCAGCATCATCGGATACGGTTTTATGCATAACAAAACGCATATAGAGCCATCTTATAACGCCGCTGGCGGCAAAACCGCAGAACACCAGAGCAAGCGCAACCTCAAGACTGAAAACGAATATAACGAGAATAGCCATCGTCCAGAACAGATACGCGAATGGTTTTTTTCCGCGGAGAAAGGCGTTCACAAAGTGCGGATAAGTAATTCGAGTAACCATTAAAATCGCCGCTGCCAGAGCGGCAAAAGGCAAAACTCCGATAATTATGTTGTTGCCTACGCTCGACAAAATACTATGGCTCAAATTCAGCTCTGTAATGAGATAGTGATTGAGAACGACAAGACTGGCGACTACGCCCGCCGCGGCAGGCGACGGCAGGCCTGTAAAACTCGAATGATTCGATTCGTCCTCTTCGTTTTCGACGTTGAATCTGGCCAATCGTATCACCGCGCAGCTTATATATATTGCCGCGGTGAGCCAGAGAAAACGATACACAAAAACGTCAAACGTCGGATGAAAACTCACTCTTGTTTCCACAACGCGGAGCATTAAAAACGCCGGCGCCACGCCGAAACTGATTGCATCGCAAAGGCTGTCAAGCTGGCCGCCGAAACTGCTTGTGCTGTGGCTTATTCGAGCGACGTGCCCGTCGAGCATATCGGCTATCATCGCCCAAAATATCATATAGCCCGCCATCGACAGAAATGGAAACTGGCTCTGATATACGTTTAGACCCGAATTGTCAATCTGACCGGCTTTGGCCGCGAAGACTATCGACGCGAATCCGCAAACACCGTTGATTAAGGTGATAAGTGATGGCAGAATGGTGATGTACTTCAGCCTGTGCTTGCGGACATTCCGCAGGAGGCTTCGTTTTTTGTACTCTGATTTTTCCATTGGCTCATTCATATTGGGCAAGTACCGTAATACCCGCATTTACCTTATCGCCAATTTTGATTTTGATTTTTGCCTGGCTCCCGGCGGGCAGGTAAAGCTCGGTTCTTGAGCCGAATTTTATCATTCCGAAGATAGCTCCGCCAGTAAATTCCTGCCCACGCTCGGCATCGCAGACAATTCTGCGGGCAATTGCGCCGCTTATCTGCCGGACGAGGAGTTTTTCGCTCGGAGCGGGCAGGCGAGTCATTGCTATGTCGTTTGATTCATTGACTTTACCGCAGTTTTTATTCATAGCGTTTATGAATTTGCCCGGACGGTAAGTAATGCTTTCGATTCTCACTTTGCAGGGAGTACGATTGATGTGGACGTTAAAAACACTCAAAAATATGCCGATTCGTTTGGCTTTTCCGCCTATAAAGCTCGGCTCGTCCACGTCTTCTATGTCGGATACCGTGCCGTCAGCGGGCGAAAGGAGGAGTTTCTCATCGGTCGGAATGTCGCGTTTTGGGTCGCGAAAAAATGACAATGCCCAAATTAAAATTATTCCGAAAATCGCGACTACAACCCATAAAGCTGGTATTTTGACCGCACCGGCAGCAAAAGCCGCCATTATTAAGGCACATAAGCCCGGATAAACCGCAACCTGCGGCAGGCCGTATTTGGTTATTGGTATTCGCATAAGTTTTCTTTCCTTTAAATGAGCATCGTATTCTAAAACCAATCGTTAGAATAGCAAAGAGAAATTTTAGGAGCCTACTTTTCAAACTGAAAATAGACTGTGAGGACGCTGGGATCGTAACCATTCACAGTTTTTCTGGAATAAGCTTTGGATACGGTGTGCCGGCATAGGTAGCGTTGAGGGCATCAACGAAGAAATCATAAACGCTGCGTTTATGTATTGGGGGGCTAAACGACCGCCGATGAGATTGCCGCGCTGCGCTCGCAATGATTTTATGAAAGCGTGTGTCTCCTCTTGCGGTTAGAATGCCGCAGAGAAAAACTTTATTCAGCGACTACAAGTCGCGGAAAGGAGACACACATGGAAATTATATCAATGGATTCGCATAAACG